>Ga0268249_1000215_pt1 | contig 36380 bp, 27 predicted proteins | sample AgamicAtPe_FD_200257 | JGI IMG/M metagenome (GOLD analysis project Ga0268249, IMG submission 200257) | Agave microbial communities from Guanajuato, Mexico - At.P.e (v2) (version 3) | ecosystem: Host-associated > Plants > Phyllosphere > Phylloplane/Leaf | place: Guanajuato, Mexico | collected... | reverse complement strand
TGATGTCCTCCAAGTCAGTGCAAAAGCCCATCTTATCTTGCATCAATCCTTTTGTGTATTTACCTGAATCGACTTTATCATAGACTTCCAGATCCTCTTGACTAACATAGGTTTTCGGGAAGTACGCTGCGACTGACAAGATACCGATGTTCCGTTTTGATGATTTCTCACCGACGCATTCAACAGCGTCATTGTCACTGCAATTGTTGGACATATTTGATGATAAATGGTGATTTATTTTGGATGTTATGTTTGCCTGAAAACTAAGGTTTGTTAACCTGCTATTGATGCCGCCGCCGCTGCTTTGTCTTGTTCAGTAAAGTCACAATAGCGTCCAATACAGACTTCAGTGTTGATTCGTACGTTACCACTTTCACTCGATAGTTCTGGAGACGACTGAATTGTTCATTGGATGGTTCAGGCTTGGAATTTGATTCTCAACAGGTGTCTTGTTACGAAGGGTCGATCGAGAGCAGCGAGTTTGGTGGTTGAGTTAAAAAAAAGCCGAGGTGTCCTAGGTTACTCGTCAGCGACCGTGCAGTAGGTGAATAATTCAACTTTAGATCATGTCTAACCAAATTAAGCGATGGATATTTGTTTGAATTACCACTGATGCGGTTCTCTCTTACGATCTGCCAAATAGCTGAATGAACTTTGCGAATTTCAACTCCGTGCGACTGTCTGATTGTCGAGGGGAAGCGTCTGGCTGTGAGTTCCAACTCTAACTGAAACCGTAGGCTATGGTGAAAGCTCGCGGGGGGTTGTGGCTCTTTGTCGGCTCACCAGGTTGGCTAATATGCATGGAAGATTGTGTTCTAGTGTGTATGTAACCTATCTATTAGGGTCAACTTTAAGATCTGGACGATAACTTCATAAGTTCGTGTGACTTTAACACATTGCGTTCTAGGTTTCTGTGGCAAACGGTAGCCAAGCTTGATTCAAACTTGTTGTGATTGTAGGAGGCAGTATCAACTTGTATTTTCACTTTGGTTTGGCCTGTCCTCGACTGCGTTGACGTAATTGCGGGTGCCCGAGAACTTGAGAAAAACTTTCGCTCCTCCCACTCAAACACCGTCTAGCTTCGAGAGTTATGCGCTCACCGGTTCCAGGACGAGATAGGAGTGTGTAAAAGTGAATACGCTCAGACCGTTTGGTTAAGGATCGCCCGGGTGCAAAGCCTCCGAACTGAGTAGAGAGATAGCAAGCGAGGTGGAAGGCAGGACGATGGGAGGGAGTGGTGACGAATAGCAAGCGCTAGCAAGAGAGAGGGAGCGAAAGGTAAAGGGAGAGTTCTTTTCAATGTCTAACTAGTCCGAGCACTGGACCTTCCAGTGAACGTAACTCCAGGGGTTTCAATTGAGGGTAACTTTCCTTTTGGAGCTGAATGAGTGCGTCTACGAGAAGAACTCCGTCGTAGCCCGCCTGCTTATCTCTGCAAACCAGCAAACCGTTACAAAGCAACAGCAGCAGAGAAGGCAGCCGAACGCCCCCCTCGTTGATCTCAATCCTTTGCCCTCTGTCGATGATAGTGATTAAGGTTGAGGAGGGATCTTCCACCTTCTCTTTGTTGGCCAGGACTTTAATGTTGCTAGCCGAACTGATAACGGCACAGTAGGGGACTCTCTCGCTCGTTCTCGCAGCAGTCTGGTTCAGACGAGTTACCACTCTGCTTCGATGGCACTATCGTACAGGGAATACATCGTTGGATGGTTAAGGTTGGCTGGGCTTTTCCACTTAATTGCCGAGTTTGAGTGAAGAAGAGAATAGTGGCAGCGGTTGGAGGGCAGAAGAAAACAGGTATACGAGGAACGGTAATAATAAGGACGAAAAGCTGTTCTGTTCCCGGCAAGAGAGCGGAGGACTTGTATTTGAGCAATAACACCCCTTCCATGTGTTCCAGGGGCATAACATGAAGCAGCAGTGGTAGCGGCAGCAGCAACAACAACAACAACAACCGAATTGGTGGTGGCGGCAAGCTGACTCACGCACACAACGGCCGAGCCACAAACTTTCATGAGGGGACGATTCGCCGCCTCCTTGCTCCATCCCTCGAGTCTGGACCTGAGCAAGTTCAATCATGGCTATTTTTGCGCCTACCAAGCCAAATTTAACCACCCTCTTCTCATTCGGTTGGCCACACTGTCTAGCCCTCTCGAAACTAAACCAGATTCCATGCGAGCGGCCTAAATTCTTGGAAACCAGCGCGCCAGCCGTCAGAAAGGCCTTTGGTTTCGCGAAGACCTCGAGTTGGAACCAGGTTAATAGAATGCTTGCTAGTCTGAGCTCTGCTAAATCCTATAACCAATCCTATTCAAATCACACGTTAAACAACGACTCCGCCTGCTAACATCCTTCCCCCTTGCTGTCAAATACCAATAGAAGCTTTGAAAGTCTCATTGGCTGACTCACACGAAGCGCGCTAACTAACTAAAACTGTTGATCTTACTAGCGATAGTATCACAATCTGCAAGGAGAGAGTCTGCGTGATTTTGAGGAGCTTCGCATGAAATTTCTGAAAAATTACTCGGCTCAAACAGGATATTTGCTCGCAGCTTTTTCGAGAATACCCACCAGGAACCATTCAAAAAACTTGTCTCGGAGATGGTATTAGATTTATTGCAATTTTACCGCCTAGGTTGTGAATCTCTCTCTCCCTCTCTTTTTCTCTTTTGCTACCATCGCGACATGTTTATAAGTTAGGGTAATGCACAGAAATTCAAAGGTAATATGTTTACAAGAGTAACTGGGTTGAGAGACTTCCCCTTGACTGCAACCTGTAAGGCGGCAAAAACGTATGGCTTGACGGCGTAGGATATAATATTCTACCAAAAAAACTGAAAATATATACTATAGAGCTGGAGAAACTTGACTATGTCTCACAATCAATCGTTGGTGTGCCAATTTCATAATTGCTTATCATCCATTTTTGAACCAATACAAAACAAACCGTCCTCGAGAACTTGTACCAAGATCGGATGAGGGACTGAGATCATGATTGACCACGGAACCATGACTCATCTTGACTTTTGAGCCAGACAATTTTTAAGTCTCGCTATCATCATCGCTACTGTCGTCGTTCTCTTTTTCGGGTTGTAAATCCCCTTGCAGATCCGGCTGCTTCATTATGACAATCGGCGATGCTTCAGGCTGCGACTCACCTGGTTTGGAGCCGAGATTTACTGACAAGCGCATCTTAACCTTGTACTCATACTTCGCTGAATACTTGACGTACTTTTCTGGAGGTTCGTCTTCGCATGGGTTCACTGAGATCGATCTTAGCGTTGTGTGCGAAACTGTGGTCGCGGGCATAGAGTATTCTACGTGAACATATTCATATAAGCTATCTGGCATTTGGTCGTAAGCCGTTAGAGGAAGTCTAATCTTCATAGTGTTTTGTACGTACGCCGACTGGCTCTCTTTGGGCCATCTAGTGGCTCTCCAAACGATCGAATGATGATGATGCTCGTACTTTGCCTGGCCAGATGTTACCTCAATCAAGCTAGACTCATCGTTTATATCCTGCAGTCCACCACCACCTAGGAACCTTTCAATGCCTTTGACTTTGCCAGGCCTACGATTAACAGACTTCTTTGAGCCCATTCTAAAATGCTTTTCCTCACGGAAAAAGTAGATCCAACACTCAGGTATATGAACTCTGATGGCAATGCCTTCGCAAGGAATCTGACCATGTTTACGGCTGACGCAACCAGGGACCATGACTTCACAATTAATGCTGACTTTTGTTCTCGTTACCGACATGTTGGCGCTTATCTGTAAAGGCAACTCACGATTCCTTGGGGGACGTATACGGAAACGCATAAGCTCAAAGAAAGTTGCATCGGGAGGAATCAATTTGATGATTCGGGAATCAGGATTCTCAAAAGCTTCCTTTTCCGCTGTGGAATTCAATTCCCACGCCTCTAGCCTGATCCATTCCTCTGTAACAACAGGCAGTATATCCATCCTTCCTACCACCTCCCTACCCTGGCGATGGATATCATTTATACCAACTTCTACAGTTGGCATACCATTCAAAAATGAAAGAAAGAACAGACGTACTCGAGCGAGTTGCTTAACGATGGTTCCAACTTGATTCAGTTCAATATAAGTCTCATCGCGCACGGCCATTTGTACTTCTTCAGTTCTATAAGTGGACAAAGCTCTATCTCTATGTATGGGCATCTTGAATAAGTGATCCTCGAGACAGGTTTTAAATACCTTAATGTCGTTGTAACTTGTGCAACCTAGCTTTATGATTTGGGATATTTGGGGTGAGTGTTCTATTGGTGCCCCCATGCGTTTTATGCTACCAATACTAATCGGATCAACACCATGTCCACCACTTGTTGTGCTTGAGCCTATGTGCCCCGAGTGCATAAACCTCGCTAATTGGCCTTGTCGAACTCCAACACGTTCCTTGTAAAAAATATATTGTAGCTTGATGGTGAAAATCTTGCCAAATTGGTCAAATTGCTGGCTACTGATTTCAGATACAGTGTAGGTCGCTTGAATTGGAATCTCTTGCATTGGTTTCTTGTCGTCAGGTTTGTCATAAATCTGCAAAGCTATACAAAACTGTTGAGGCTCTGTAGTCTCTTGACTTTGCTTGGCTGATTTCGCATCTAGTGCAACCGGAACCTGTGCCAGCTTGACAAAAATTCTCTTCCAGAATCGATTGCTCGTAAGCTTTTTCTTCGGAGGATATCTCAGCATCATATCCCAGCCAGGGCCTTCATATTTGGTGGGATATTCTTCGAGAACATAAGAGGTGTCTTCATCATAGAGAGGCGTGTCAGGTTTATTATAGTCGCCCTCATCGTCGGAATGGGTCATAGGAATAACAAACTGGCCACCGTCATCTAATTTCTCATTATCTTCATCATTTTGATCGGATTCTTCAGTTTTAGTAAAAGTTTCTGTTACAACCTCACAAGTACCTTTCCGATCGAGAACTTCATCAGATTCTGACTCGCTTTCTTCAAATCCATCCTTTTTGTTCAGCCCGTGATCGTGGCTTTTCTTTTCCCGTTTGGCTCTGTAATTCATTACAGGACTTGGCATGTCGTCGACATGACCCCTCTCCCGAGCCTGTTTCATCGAGTGTTTTGATGGTGGTGGTGGAAGAAGTGGGACAAGTGCAGGTGCTGCAGTGCCCTGTTCTAAACCAGGATTACGAGCCTTGATTACAATTTGTATACGATCATCTTCATCACTATCGTCAGATGAATCCTCTTGAAACGACGATTTTTTCTTTGGTTTAGCTGATTTTTTAGCAGCGGTAGGTCTCGCTAGCGAGTTAACGGGCAATGTAGAACATGGAATCGCATCAGAGCCACCGCTCTGTTTTGGGTTACCATGGTCCGCTGAAGTCGGCTCAGCCATCGTGGAGGTTTCAGCCGTATCAACCTCCTGAGAATTCGGTTGCTTTGATGAATGCTCAACGACGGTCTCAATCGAAACAGATTCTACTACGCGACTAGATTCAGAGCGGAAGTCGTTATAATCATCAACGGGGCATGGGGTTTCGATACCACCTTCATCGACGTCGCATTTGCTTAGTGTAACTGATGCTGCGGCAGCAGTCTCTGTGTAACTTTCTCGAACATCTTCGATTGTGTTCTGGCTAGGCGGTTGACTATCGTTCATTAATGAGGTGAGGGCATCCTTGTCTATGACCGTCTCAAACGGGTCGAAGAATCCAACAGGCCTATCCAAGTTTCCGCTGTTCATTGACTGCCCTCCTTTGATGACGTGAGAGGCACCCTCGGGTTTGTGATCTAAATTTTCCTCGTCGGAGTTGAAACATTCTGATGGGTTGAGATTGCTAGAGTTACTTGGTTGACCACTCGACTCAGCTGTTGCAAGAAGAGAAGCAAAAAGCGATGCCTTCTCGATCGAGTTAGCACTATCGAAGTCCTTTGATTCAGAGGATTGACGGTTGCCATTCACAGGTTCTTTCGAATTAAACCGCTTCAATTTGTCGGTCAATTCGTCGACTCGCTCATCTGATGCGCCATCGTTGTGATCAAAGCTCAACTTATTCAAGGGGGGAGCTTTGATGTTTCGCACTGGAGTCGATACAAGGTCCTCTTCATCGTCATCAATGGAGTCATGAACATTTTTCGTCGATTTTCTATCGTTGCTTGTGTCATCTAGATCTGGTGGGTTGTCGGGCACGATTTCTGCGGGGCTTAATTCAGAGTTTTTGCGCACGGGCAGGACAAACTTTCCTGTCTGCTCAGTCCGGTTTTGAATAGCAGGTGATTGCAGTGAAATGTCATCATCAACGATCGTTTCGAATGGATCGAAAGTATTCATGTCGACCCCATCCTGTAGGCCTTCCGCATTGAATGCGAACTCCTTGTCGTTCGTTTCAATTGCTGACTGGAAATCAGCGGTCATTTTAGCGATAAGTTCTGTCTGACCTTTACTTAGATTTGATGTGGCATTGTCCTGCATCTGTTGATGTTGCTCCAACGTTAGAGATGCTGCTTCAAAAGAACTCATATTTCTATGATATAGACGACGATCTGCTGAACGCTGGGCACCAAAAGGGTTCCCAGATACTTCAGCATTGCTGCTACTGTATCTTCTTGAGGTGAACTCTCCCGATTGTTCTGAGTTTGAGATCGAATTTTCGTCGAAGGGAGTTACGCTAGTGTTGTTTACAGTTGCGATTTGTGAGTTGGCACTATCGCTCTCCTCCCAACCAGCTAAAAAAGGGTTACTCTGGTGCCGATTCATCCTGCTTACAATAAAACTAAAGATTGACGTGAGAGGTATCAAACGGATCGAATATTGCGGCAGGACCGCTAACTGGAATGGTGTCTAACTCGATTTTAGCTTTCGACTCTGATTGAGCTGCCTCTATGTTAACGAAAGATGTATCGAAAGGGTCCAGTTGAACCTCGTTGAGCTCGCGCGTTGAGTCTAGTGCTTTGGTCGAGTAAGGTCTGGGCCTTGCACGGGCCGTTTTCTTGAGATCAAAAGGTTCGGATCCAGTCTTGATTGCTGGGGCTATGCTTTCAGGATTTTCCGTTTTTTGTTTAAACGGGCTCTTCCGCTGATCCGGAGGCCTCAAGTCAATACCGAAATCTTCTAGAAACTCTTCTACAATGAAGTTTTGACTCTCAGTAGTATTGTTTGCTGTGCTCGTATTGCTAGGGACTGGACAAGCAAATTCGTCGTTATGCGGAGAGGCTGTTACATTCTCTCTGGAAGAGTTAGCCTTGATATCCTTAGTTGGACTACTCTCATCGCCAAAATCGATCCAATTGTCGGCACTCTTCTCCCGTTTAACAGTCGCAGATGACTTGAATACTTCGTCAGCAGATAATATCAGCTCATAATCAGGTTGAGTCAACTTATCGACTGCACTGGATTCTTTCAGATTTTCTAATGTCTTCTGAGAATCTTTGACAACTTGTTCAACACGTGCAGTTATGGAATCAAAAAACTTCCATTCCTCTGCTGTCTTTTTCTTCTTTTCAATCTCTTCTTTTTGTCTCTGTCGAGCCAGTAATGTACTGTTTGTCACCTTGTCTTTGCCTTCCTCTTTTGCTTTCCTATACAATTCCTTCAATTTTTCTGGATCGTTCGGATCTATTTCGTTAGGATCAACACCAAGTGCCAGCAGCTCAGAGGGATGAGGCGGAGCTTCGACAACATACTCATCATAGAGATCGTCCTCCAAGTCTTTTTCGGCTTTGACGTTCTTGAAATTGAGATTCGAGTTAGATGTAACGTTGCTTGCGACTGATGTTAGACCTGATGTGAATGGTTTCAATTTCTTCTTAAGAAAATTCATAATACAGTTTGATGTTTGTTCCAGTCAACATAATAGGTTACCTTGAATACGAAATAGCTATAGCCATAACAAATTGAGTCTTGGAAATTCACGAACTTTGACTTGTTCTAGTGAAATTCTGAAAGTTGATGCATCCGCTCTCGGTTTATTTGAGGACAAAGCTCACAAATCAAATTTAACTACCTAACAAAATTAACAATAGCGATAAATTTCACAGTCTCATTCCTCATCCAACAAAACAATAAGCTATCAGACATAAGTTTAGACATTTCGAATCTAAAATAGATTGGATTGCAACACTGTTGAAGATTGTTGCTACCTGAGCACTATGTCGGTCGATTATAGTTGATTTATCATGTTATTGTGAGCCGAGTCCGCTTTCCGAAATTGATGTTGCTGATACAAATCCAAAGAAACCATGATATAAACTGAGTACGTGCAAGAGCTATGTACGCGGCTGCTTCATGGTCGCCCGGAGGTCTTACGCAGAACGAGTTTCGATGGGCAAATTTTACGTATGAGTGCGGCTCACAGCCACAAGCGAGAGACCAGATTGCGCGCCCATTTCTCTGGAGGGCTCGACTGCGCGATGACTCGCTCGTGATGGACAAGATCCATGATATGGCCGGTGAACAGCGCCTTGAGGCAAGAAGGATAAGTTGGCGAGTGTGGACTCCCGACAGTGCAGAGTTAGAGACAAGGTAGTGAACAATCATACTCAGCTCAAGGCCCATCCCTCAATCATCGTCCGGACAAAACCTGAGCCCACGTTCTAGCCATCTACCCCGTTTACGTAGGTTGGGGAGGGTTCTGAGTGTTTGTAGCATCATCTTGATTCAAGGAGGATAGTTCACCCTTGGAGATAACTGCGAGACTTTACTCGGACATAGTGTAGGCTCGTCTACTGTTATCTCAGAGACCAATACCGCTAGCGACACGTCCTATGGGAAAAAACCTCGCAGAACCGTCGATGGAGCAAAGCCTCCATGAGCATGACAGCGGATCCTCGTTTCCTCAAATCTGTTTGCTCTAATCGTGGGTGGCTCGATTTGGGTGATTCGAGAGACCATGAGACGAGCTGAAGACGGCAGTTTGTTCACCGAGAATGAATCTCACGGTAAAACGAAGCGCCCGATCTTGAAGAACTCGGCGCATGAGTATTGCGCCACCGTCATAAACTGCGGCTGACTATTTTGGCAGTTATTATGCTCAGCTTGTTAACTGCAGATTTGGATAATTTTGGTTAAATCAAAATAGAGCCTCTACTAGAGGCAACATCGATGGTCACCAGAGATTGAAAATACTACAATACTCTACTAACCTCATACAGTTCATAATATTCTTAATAACGGGTTCAGAGAATCGATCCAAAAATTATTGCCATTTGTAATCAACTTTACTATTATCGCACCATAGTTCATGATCAGGATCCACTTCGATCCTCTGAAGGACTCATTTAACCCAATCAAATCGCCCAATGTTGCATTAGAAAAGTTGGAATTTAGCCTTCTAGGCACCAGGATGTTTTCCATCTTGCAAAAACCTCCTGACAATGTGAATGCCGAGGATCTAGAAACCTTACAGAATGAGATCGAACGGTGTCTCATCGATGTTGTGACAAAAAAATGGGACCTCGAGCGTGAATTGACAAATCTCCACAACACCTCACCCGAGTCTGATAATCTAACGCCAGCTATCTCATCACCGCAAGTAACCACAACCTCAACACTAGGTAAGCTAAGGGTTTCACATAGATTGAATCAGCAAGAAAGCTCCGAGAATTCGTGTGATGGGTTTAGAGGCACATTGTTCGACTCGAGTGACGATCGTGGAGATGGCAGCGCCAGTGGTAGCAACAATACAGAGGATAGTGTAAGTAGCGAGGGTAGTTTAGTTAGTAGCTTGACCACAACCATCACTAGTATCATACCTGACTCTGGCTCTCAAACACAGAACACAAACTCCTCTTATGCCTCTGGTACTAAACGAACGCATAAGGGCAACAGCGATCGGCCCTCGAAGAGATTCCGTCAAAACAGCTCCAATTTGTTTGCGTCAACAGGTGTCTATGCAAAGAGACCAACAAACAGTAAACATCGATCCAAAGTAGTTCCATCCAAATTCAGAAATTCGCTTGAAGATTCCCGACCGCACAAAAAACAGATCAATAAAAATGAGGCCCCAGACAAACTGTGGCCATTTGTAGAGCAGTTCTGTGCCAGTCCAACAGAGGATCAGATGAAAGATCTCGAGGACATGATCAAATCTATGGAATATGATAAAGATTATTTCAAGGTTCCAGCTTTAGGTAAGAAAGACTCATCAAATAAGGAATCGCCAACGAAACTCGACAGTGCAAATACGAAGAATCAAAAGAGGCCTAGATCTAGCGGTGGCGAAGAGACTACCGGTCTGGGTGCCCTCACTCAGCGGCTTGTCTCTAGCTTGATTGAAGATTCGGACGACAACATCTCTCCCAACAACAAGCCAGGTAACACGGCACAATCCGCCAAGAAAAAGAACTCAAAGCCTAAGAACGGTAAGGGTATCGATATGAACAATGCAAAGAATTTAGAGAAACGGATTAGGCAAGAATTGGAGGAGTACGAGATCTTAGATAAGCAAGATGATATTCCCTACACAAGTGAGGAGGACGAAGTTTTGAGGGATTTGATCATATGTCAACACGAACTACTTTCCATTCAACAGCAGAACAAGGATTCAATTCAGAGGTTGCTCAAGAAGGCGAAACGCCACGTTGAGCTAGAGCGAGAAAGAGAAAAACTCCAAGAGGCTAATGCGGATGTGATTGCTGCCTATCAAAGACTTATACAAGCTAAACAGCGAAAAAGAAACCCCACAAAGCGAGAAAAAGATGCAGCTTGGAAAGCTCTCAAAGTGCACGAAGCAATATTTAGAAAGTGTGACGAGTTGTACTTAAGTTGCACAGGTCGGGGTAATTTCTCCAGCTGACTCGCGAATCTAGACTTGAAACTTGAATAAATTATCGGGATACAATTGTAACTCTTACGACGAGTTTGTGTCAGACCATTCTTGATATCTTTCGATATCTGAGGCAAGGAGCGCTCGGGTCTGAGGGTATAGAACATAAGCCCCTTTAAAGATCCAAAATATCTTTTGCAGAGGCCTTGCATTGAGGTGATATATTGATCCAGGACTAATCCAGAAGCTTATTTAAAAGTTGCCAATGAACTATCGAGCGAGTCCCATACTTTAAAAATAATTCGAGTTGGTCGTGAGGGTTTCCGATTGCATTTGTCTCAGGACTGAGAGCTATCTGCTTTGAAACTCCACAGTACGTGGACGGTCCACGACGGATGCGAAATCCGATATTTATTCTCAGCCCTATGTCCCTCGGTCGCTATACGTTGGCTATTACGAGTTTCGGCCGAGAATTCAAGTCGATATGGGCAGTTTAGTGAAGATCAAGTTGGGTGCCTTTAGAAGGTGGAGGAGGATGAGTTTTTGCGATCATTCGTTGTAAGAGGATTCAAGCTATGCGTTATTCCTGTGAACAAAAATGAAACGGCCCCACCTTGAGTTCCTCGCGAGCGCTATGTTCTCGTGCAACTATGAGCCCAGATAAATCACTATTCGCTAGTTCGCTCTGTAAGTTGTGTTTTTTGTTTTGTTTAGTGACTCATTTCTCCAATTACCTCGTTATAGCTCATATGCAATCAGTTGAGATGGTCTGCTCAAGCGTATGTTGCATGGTGGCAATAGTGGTCCTGACAACTATTGTCCAGCCCGGCAAATCTTCCGAAGGTAAGTCTGCAAGTGATTTTAGGAAACTGAAGGCGAAGTTCCTCGCAAATAGTAACCTCAGCTAACTCAGTTAACATAACAGTCAGTAAGGCTCCTAAGATAGTTGATCAGGTTGAGCGTCTAAATCACCCTGAAGGTACAAATGCGACCTTCACCTGCTCAATAGGTTCAGGTGAGCTGAGGGGTCTCAGCTTCGATTGGTTCAAGAACGAGAGACGGATCACGCAGACAACAGATCCAGCAAAATTGTGGATCTTGCTGCAGCCGGACAATTTTCAATCCATACTTCGTGTCATCGATGTGAAGCCAAGCGATGCGGCCTCTTATACTTGCGTGGCTAGAAACAGCTTTGGAGAGGATAAAGTGACGACTAAGTTGAACGTTAAGGGTGAGTATCGTGAAGTTAGATCGGTTGGCGGGGAGAACGAGCGAGATTTTAACAAACGATGAAATCCATCTATAGTTCAATTGAAATGGGTTGTTGAACCCAGAGATGTTGAAACAACTGTAGGCAAGCAATTGGACATCCCTTGCTCTGCTGATGGCCTACCAAAACCCTCGATAGAATGGACCAGGTTTGTGGACGGCAGGATTGATTTTGTGGGCCCAGAGCTACATTTTTTGTCGGTGAGGGAGCAAGATAGCGGCGAATACGAGTGCCGCGCGCGGAACAGTGTCGAGAAGGACCTAGTGAGTCGGATAAAGATTCGTGTTTTAGGTAAGTACGATAAGTCGTTAGGTCAGCCATCTGGTTTCAATAAAGTTAGCGCTCGAGCGCCATCCCTCAGCCCCACCATCCGACGCGGGAAACTTACCCGCTGGTTGGAATCGCCCGAACTATTAAATGATCAGCGAGCTTTGAGACTCATCACTCGTTGGTCCAATATCTCATCGATCTATTCTGTCTTCACACCACATCTATCGGAAAAGATCTTGAATCTGGAATGAGTATCTGACCTTCCCATCTCGCGGTAGCAAATTTGAGTGCGGACGATTACGACGCGGATTCGTCAGCTTGAAAGCGAAATGTCTGGCGGGCTGAATTCAAGAAAGCGTTGCCTTTACTTGCGAGCCTGTTGTTTGGATCAAATCGGCACTTTCTTTACGACGCTGAATTCTGATCTCACTAATACAAATTGTTTGTGGTCATAGGGAGAAGACTCTCTGATTGGTGCTAAGCAATAACCAATATTGCTTTCGCTCTTGGTATTTCCCGCACGCTAAATCGAACTATTGGAAAATCTAGCCTTCGAAGATTGAACCCTATGCAAGTTCCTGCTCGCTATCGATTGAGCCATTCTCGATGGTCACAATCATAACCTTGCATCATCGATCTCTGGTCCATCAATACTGTGCAAATGATTTCGCCTGAAGTCAGATCGGCTTAGATCAGGGCAAAGCCTAGCATAGAGACAGCGTCTCTAACTTTATATTTGACTATCGCTATCTCAAAGATACGGAACAGAATGTGATTTAATCGATCTACGCACGATTATCCAAGTCAAAGGTTAAAGTGTACGAGCTAACAGGTTACAAGAGCAATACTCTCCGAGCCGGAACAGATCTAAAATACCCGCTGTCTCCGTAGCAAGTGCGCAAGTAACCACCCCGAGTTGGGAATCTGTTTAATTCTGTCGATGGCAATGGATATTGACAATTCAACTGTAACTTTTTTGGTCAACATATTCTACAATATCAATGCTGATCCTACTAGTATTCGACCATTGTGCGGATATAGCGACAAAAACTTCAAGATCACAGATCTGAGTGATGGATCCCATTATGTGTTGAAGGTAGTGAATGCCGAAGACTCGATCGAGGAGCTAGCAGGTTAGTTCATGAGGACAAGTTTCTCGAGCTTATTTAATATGATCTATATAGCTGACAAATTGTGGTTTCCCTTCCGAAAGATATAATCGATGAGGTTTTTGACAATGCTAACGAGTTCTCGAACAGGTACTCGTCTAAATTTGTGCTGCCAAGATTGATCAGAACAACAGCTGGGAAACTTAGTTGCTGGGCTGATATCAAACATTCGCTCCGAGATGAAAACTATGAGCCCAGAAGATGTAATGTAAAGCTGTTCGAATATCATGAGGGCTTAACATTATTCGATTGCACCAACGGATATTCGAATTGCTACGAGCCTGAGCGTTTATATTGCGAAGTAGGTAAACTTTGCAATCATTGGCATCAGTTCCTCTCCTCTCAATTGTACCTCTTGGATAGACTGAAAAAGATGAGAGGTCAGAGTTTTCCCTGGCAACTTGCAACCTGCGCTGAGCATCTCGAGCGTTTGGTATCCAATTTTTATCCAGATTGTTCGCACAAGCGAAGGAAAATGGTTGACAGAGTTCTAAGGGATTTCAGAGAAATCGAGTCAAGATTCAGGATGTTGCCTGTTCATATCAATCATGGTGATTTATGTGGCAAGAATATCATTGTGAACTCCAGCACTCTCGAGACTTTCTCGCTAATCGATCTCCAAGATTTGCAGGTGGGCGCGAAGATTATTGATTTCTCCATATTGGCCCTGTATTGTGTCCTTGAGCAGAATTTTTTCAGCTTTCAAGAAGCAGTTCGGAACATCCCTCGGTGGCTATACCTGGGCTACGTACAAAACTCCGCCAATCTAAGCGGAGAGGAAATAACACTAGTGCCAACGTTGATGAAACTTCGCCTATGCCAATCGCTGCTCAACGGCCAACTTGCATTCGAGGCAGACCCATCCAATGAATACATCATGATCACCAATAAACGTGGATGGATTCTGCTTGATTTGCTGGTAAACAACCCCAACTATAGCGATCCGAATAGCCTGAGTAGTCTTTGGACGAGTTAATACAATGAGGTTCTATCGCGGATGGTTGGTGGTGAATCAGACCAGACAGAGAAATAAAGCGAGTTCACTGGGATTGAAGGACAAGAGAGGGGAAAAGATTTGATTAAAGGTGGCCGAATTAAACACTTTGATGCCAAAGAGATCAAGATAACTGATATTCACCCAGGGACCACGGCCATACCTACTCGTTCGTTGTCAGATAGATTTGAAATTCAACTTTTATTCATCTCCTGAGCCTCAACAAGGGCTGAGGTTTGGACAGTATCAGAATCGAACAGTACGAATGCCAGTACAACAATACCGCTTGTGGAGGTGACATTGAGCTAGTGTGGGGTTTGTTCAACGCACTTCCAATTGTTGACTCTCAGCTCCCAAAGCGGCCAAACTCGCTCTCTCGACTGTTTCCAGTTGACAAGTTCAGTTTGTCGGCCCTTCTGTATCGCAACAAGCGGTCACCTGTTACGTGGTTGGTGGGCGCGCGCAAGCGGCCGATTGTTTCATCCTCGTGCTCCCATCACTCGTCCACCCCTAGCCAAAGGCGACACCAACACAAGGACCGGTCGCTGTTTCCACAATCTAGACATCCCCCTCAATACTGGCTAACAATTGGCTTTCTTTGAGGGAATTTCCAGGCATCAATCAGCAGGAAAACGTTGGAGTCGTTTTAGAGGGGTCACGTAAAATTAACGAATAGGTCAACGCGGCTAACAAGCCGTCAAAGAGAGTTTGGTTGTTTGTTTTCGGTTTAGCGAATCCGTTTAAAACTTCAATCCGGTGCTAGCAATGTCATCGTCGTCGTCGCCGCCTCCGCCTCCGCAACAATTGGCCAGCCTACCTAGCTTGTGCAGAAAATAAGAGTAGTCGCCTCAGTCGACAATCCCAACGTTAGTTTGCGAATCTACTAGCGGTCACTCGGGCCAGCTGATAGAGTTATGGTGGATGCTTGGTCGAGGGGGTTTCCAACAAGTGAACAAACTTGGATTTCGCACTTCGAGAAGCATTGCACTTTCAAAGTCGAATGTTGATTCTAACCTCCACCGTTCCTTGAATCTAGCCTCCCTCCTTCCAAACCACCACCATCCGTTCCCAAGACTCCCACACCAAAGCATTCAGCTCCACCCGATATTTTACCCTCTGGCCATATAGTTAACAGAGACATCAAGAAGCTAGCAAAAGAGGAGGCCAGTCTCGTCGCTGAGTCCTGCAAGCAACACCAAATATTAGCTTGCTGTCCGGCCGCACTTCAAAGTGATTTCAGCTTCAAGTTGTATACAGGTGTACACGCCAAGCATTTAACTAGCTTGCGAACAAGATAGAGAGAGAGGGAGGGAGGAAGAGCAAAACTTTGCGGGGTCACTTGGCTTGATAACTGAATTTGGCTACATTTGCATCGACGAAACGAGAAATCAATTCACACACTGGATCCAAAATGAAGATGCCCAGTCGACTTTCCTGAGAAAGTTTCAATTTGCATAAGAAGCGAGATAGCATTGTTTCCTGATTTTAAAAAGAGAGTAAAGTTGCACTGTTGTTACGAGTAAGCTCGTGAGCCGGTCTTCTAAAGAGACAAGTTAGATCATGATGCCGACGAGTGGACAGTGTAAAAGGGTTACGGGAATAGAGATGATTTGGGTTAGCAATAAGTTGGCGCTCGTAGTTGCATCCGTCATCCTTTCAAGTTGCAATCTAGTTTCGCAAGCTGACGCCTCCTTGTTGAATTGCTTAAATCCGAGTATGTTTAAAGCGAGCAAGGTTGGCCTACCCATGGGCTATGGAGTCGCGGAAAGGGCCAATTGGTACCCGCAAAGGCAACAACCTTTTCCTTATCAGCCAGGCTACATGCCACAAGCTGGCTATGGACAGTATCCAATGAGGTAAGTTGCGCGAGGAACACCATTTAATTGCCTCTCTGACCTAGGTGACTCACGTACCCGCCATTAGACTTATGTTGCAACCCAAATGGAAAGGCACCTCCTTGTTTGGCTCCAAAGGTTGGGGTAGCTGGAAAAATATCGCCAACTCCAACTTCTATCGGCCCGGATACGGCTACAGCAACATGAATTCCATCCCAGTTAATTTAGGTTACCCAATAAGCGAGCAGCTAAATGTGGCTCCTCTCACTGTTCCAAACTCCATCAGCTCCTACGGCTCTCCAAACGATGGTTGGTCGTTGCCTCTCACGTACAACCAACAATCGGCACCAATACAACAAACCCAGTTGACTAGCTACGATAGCTATTCACAACCCCCAGCCCCCATCCTGCAGCCAGCAAAGCAACAACAACAACAAGTTATCACTCCTACCCTTGATCCCTATGGAACGAAGAGCGGAAGTAACTCAAACAACAAATACACATCAACAACAACGAAAAAGTAAGTTCCACTCCAACCAGCTACTGGCTATAAGAGTTATTATTGACCTATATCGACTAAACGAACTTTGTATTCATTTCCACCTATCGATCAAAAAGGCCCAAATATTAATCAATTGATTTGTACACATTTCGCACCAAAATATCTTCCTCAACAAACAACTGTTACTATTTCCTCTCGATACACGAAAACTTGAATCTCGTCTCTGTTCGGCGAATTTTAATGAAATAACCCCAGCGTCCTCGTCGCGGATGGTGGTTATGATAGTTATGACGCCTATTTGAGCGGTCCAAAGAATCAAAGCTATGGCTACTCTTACCCGGATTGGTACTCTGGTTCAATGGATAGTCCCGCTAAAATTGCGCAACAGCTCTTCAAGTATGGCCTAAGAAGACAGCGCCTGGAACAGGAGATGCAATTGAACCGCTCTGCCAACTTGATATTGAAATCAGGTGACAGCAAGATGATAAGAAACCAGTTCACCATCCTCGACGAACCTAGATTCGTCGGTTTTGGTACTGTTGACCAGCTAAACGGTCGTGAAGCGAGACTTAGCTGCTCCTTCAACGAAGCTGTCGACCAAACAAATGTTAGTATACATAATACAATGGCAACCAAGATAGTAATCAAAGACCATAATCTGATCGTTTTATTTTTCTAACTCTGTAGCGGCCTCTCTGGGTCAAGTTCCTTGGTTCCTACAACAGCTCGCAATTAATCAACTCGAAAGCAACTCCACCCTTCAATTGTCCCGACAGCCAATGCAGAACCCAGGAGATCGAGTCGATCAACGACATCAGGTATAAGTTCGACAATGGTCCAGCAACAACAACCCTGATCATATCCGAGCCGCGTTTAATCGATTATGGAATCTACCGCTGCTCAGCCCTGACGAGAGCCATCAACAACAATCCATTAGAAACAATCTATCAAATCGTCTCATTTGGGACTGAGGATCGATCATGAACTGGAGCTCTTTATCTCTCTTTCTCTTGGGCGAAAAAATCTTGAAGCGCACAAACATTTTGTAGCAATCAACATCAACATGTTAAATGTTCTTAAACCATTCAAGTTCTCACTTCATTTTAGAAGATAATCTGATAATCTAAGTCTTGAATCATGTCGCTACCTAGCGTCTCCAACAACTTTGGACGTCAGCTTAGATCTCAGATCTCTAGCTGAGTCGCCATGCCACGGAGACTCTATTCATAAATCATTCGATTACCCTTTGGATTTGAATAGATCGCTTCCTGTCTCTGAGCTTGAAGAAGTTGTATTTCGGAGCCAATTACAGATAGAATGGATTTTGATCTTGATAGACTCGAATCTCATTAGTTCACATATGTACCATACAAGTAGATTGTGGATAATTAGTCCTCATTGATTACTCGATGATCATAAACAGCTGACAATCCAAATCTGCGATGTGTAACATTGCATCACGTTGATCCTGTCACAGCGAACCTATCTGTCGATTGAGGTAGAGCTTGAGTGTGGCTCCATCCTGTCCACACTATATGTTGGGTATCATCACCAGGAGCATTGGAGAAGTCTACATTTCATACTTTTCAAGAACAGTTTTTTGTCTTGAGGAACATACTCTCGCGACAGGGATAATCTCTACGCAAAATTCCACTTCAAGGCTCCATGAGTGGTTCGATTCCCATCATTGTCTTTCCTCTTTTTTTCATCGTGATTTCTTGTATCGCTTGCGAATTTCATCTTTCAAACTCTACTGATCATTCTTAAATATGCTCTGAATTGTCTTTTCTTCAACATGGATACTAGACCCTTAGGTCAACAGAAATAATTAAGGCTAGTGATGATCATACCTATTCAGTTTTAAATAGCTATCGTGCAGAAATAAGGGAATCCATTCAAGATGGGCAAGAGAAAGAGTCGTTGGGACTACGAAAAGGTTGTGATTCCTGGGATGCCAACAATATTACCAGAAAACCTAACACCCGATCAGGAAAGACTGTATCTGCTCCAACTTCAGATAGAGGAATTGACGATGCGAATAAGAACCAACGACCTCAGGATACCAGCTGAAAGGGATCGTTCGCCGTCGCCAGAGCCTGTATATAACATGGATGGAAAAAGATTGAATACAAGAGAGTTTCGAGTTCAGAAAAAACTGGAAGACGAGCGACACATCCTGATCCAAAGAATGTTGAACGAAAACCCCCTCTATAAGCCTCCAGCTGATTACAGGCCACCTTTAGTCAAAATTAAAGAAAAGGTCCTCATACCACAAGAGGACTTCCCAGATATAAACTTTGTCGGTCTTTTGATAGGACCTCGAGGTAATACTCTGAAAAGCATGGAGAAGGATAGTGGTGCTAAAATAATTATACGTGGCAAAGGCTCTGTCAAGGAAGGCAAATCCAACCGAGTTGATGGCCAACCAGGACCCGGCGAGGATGAGCCTCTGCACGCTCTGGTGACAGGATCAACTGATGAGCAGGTCAAGATTGCTGTTGATAGGATAAAAGAAATTGTCAGGCAAGGAATTGAGGTTCCTGAGAACCAAAATAATCTTAGGAGAACTCAACTGAGACAACTTGCCATGTTGAATGGAACCTTACGTGAGAATGACTCGCGCTGTAACAACTGTGGCTGTAGCACTCATAAGTCTTGGCAATGTCCAGAGCGCCCAAATATAACGAATAGGATTAACTGTACTAATTGTGGTGGAGTGGGCCACCTCCTCAGGGATTGCAAAGAGCCAAGAAGGTCTTTGCTCAATCCAGAAAAGAATTTTGAACCAGGTTCCAGTTCAATCCCTGATAACGACTTAGAGGGCCCAAGCGAATCGATAGATGAGGACTACAAGAGACTTATGGCTGAACTCGGCGAGGGTTGAAGTTTAATGACAGCTATCGATGGCCTCGACCTCATTATAGTTTCGATAGAAGATGTAATAGCCAGCACCAGCACCTGTAATAAATAGACGGAATGCAGAGTTAATTTCGTTCCCAGAGCTCTAGTTGCCAACTTTTGCGCCGCAGCTAGACTACTTACCACATACTATCGCAAACAGTATACAAAGGTTGAACGACATGACAGATAACATCAGTAGAAAGCCCAAAGAAGTTTGGGCAACATGAAGTAGGGCTTGCACCAAGCGGTGTCGTCTAGTACGCAATCGGCCGACATAGCAACTTGCCCGTGCCAATCTAGTGGTGGTTTCGTTATCTTGAAGATCGCCGTTTTCTGTTGCATAGTGAGGCTTTGCAGGTTGACATCCACAATGAACACAACGAGTATACTTGATGGCTTCAAATACTATCGTTAATAAGAATAGGACCCCACACACTGTCCACATCTTAATACTACTGTCAATGACAAGTTGTTCGAATAGAAACTGGTCTCCGAATCCGAAGTGAAAGTACATCTTCATACCCATCATCTCGTGACCCATCTTGTTCGCTCAAATTCTGTGAATTTGGCCTCGTCACTTACTTTAATACTTTAGGTTCGCGCTATGTTGTACGAGTAGAATAACTCGGATCTTTTGCAACCTGAAAATACTGTCCAATCGAGTTCAGGATATCGAAATAGACGAGGAGAGAAAAGCGAATGTAAAAATCATTAGCTTCACCTTTAATATCTGTTCACTCTCTGGACCCTCACACAGGGTAGGTGTGAGCGGCTTCTCGGACTGGGTTCAATTCTCAGTTGCGTTCTCTTTTTTCCCGTTTATTTGATTTTTATTTCGGCCTCAGTGTGGGCGTTCGAAGAGCTTTTCAAACATGTCTGAAGCTCCGGGCCAGAATTCTCTGTTCCAGATCCGCCAAAACTGACCGAAATGACATTCTAAACAACAAAGCACTCTCATTCCCAAACACCAACAAGTGTCTTGATGAAACTAAATGGAACGACCTACCAAGAGGTTACTAGACTCGTCGTAGAGCTTTATATTCCGTCAATCACCATTCCATAAAATGAGTGATAACCGAAATGGTCATAGCAATCGTAACACTTTCGACGCCGGGCCGAACAGTCGAGTTGATTTACTGCTGTAAGTATCCCTCCACAACCTCTGACCGACGGTCAACAAACCAAATTTCTTGATGATAACCGACCGTTTTCAAGTCGCAGTGAATCACCTCGCGTTCAGCAGATACTATTGCATCAAAAACTAAAGGAAGAGATTGAGAAGAATTCTACAGGGAGGATTAGGTACGTTGACTCGGAGCTCTATATGAGAACATATAATGATAGGTCCCCAATTCCCGAGGCGATGGACGCACAAAGTGCGACCTCCAACGTCGGTGCAGACAATCCGACCACAACTAAACAGAAAAGTTTCAATACATCTTCTACCAAAGGCGATCGTGATCGCACTAATCTAAATCTAGTGACTTCAGTGAGATTGGATGAAGCTGATCCACAGCAAGACCAGCCAGTGATCAATCGCAACTGTAATGTTTGTTTGATCAAAGAAGTTAGACAAGATCTCATGAATATTAACAGGATGGTTCAGGACCGCAATGAGCACATATCCAGGCTCAAGGCCAAGTGCCTTAGATCATATTTTGAAAGACAGATGATGGACTGATCTGAGCATACGACGAATATTTACAATTGATATGTAACGCGGAACGAGATTGAGCTTTAGAAACATTTAAAGTCCCTCTAGAAGTGACGCCTTATTTGTGAATCCAGGACAACGGAGCTACTGAGAGTTGCTAATGGGAATGTAATATAAAGGGTTTCCTCGAGGAACGACTCGTTGATGTTTTATCCAGGGAACAAAATCTTATCATTGCAAATCCGCCGCCACTCGAGTGGCTTCGGTATTCTTGAGCCATCACAGAAAATATATATAAACTGCTAGCATGAACAGAGTAAATAAAATTATGCCACCAAACAATATCAATTTGTCTGTGTATGACCTTCGCTCGATTAGCCTCATCACTGTGCTTGACATTCCGAGATTTGAGGCTATTGTTCTGAATCTGTCATCGAAAGATCGAAAAGTTTCGCGTTGAGTCCTCAATTGTGTCAGAACATTCGAGCCGGTGTCTAATAATTCGTCCACCTGAATAGAGAATCCCTCAATACGAACTTCATCGCGAGGCTTGTACCTGTAGCGACTGTCCATGACTCTGCCGCAGAGATTTGATGATTGGGGACAATACTCAATCCGAGGTTGGTACGAATCCGGTCAAAATAACGGGAACTCTCATGTCGGCACCAAATTCGAAGACGCCTAATCTGCAGGGTGCAGCACAGAGTTTGCGTGCAGGAATTAATTTATTGCCCACGTTTTGCAAATATTCTCAAGTCAACGCCGAGGCCATGAATGCTGATACCGGAGCTCGTTATATCAAATCAAGATGGTCTACCCAATACGACTCTGCCGCACTCTTTTCCTCTGGAGATCGAGTAAAGCGATTTCATATTTACGATCATACGAACAAATCCGGAGCGCCGGCCATGCAAAATGGCAAAATATCAAGAGTGTTAAACAGTCTACTGATGCCGCCAAGAGTAAGCTCATATCCAGGTATGTGGCATCTGTCAAAAAGGCAATACTAGCTGGTGGCATGCAAACGAATCCGAGGCTAAACACAAAGCTCGGGGACGTTTTGGCAGAAGCGGCGAAATTTAACGTCCCCAAAGCAACTTTGGAACGGGCGATTGCAAGGGCCCAGAACATGAAAATTACTGCGGCAAACGTGGAAATCCAGGGACCTGGCGGCTGTTCGATAGTAGTTAGATGTGAGACAGAGAACATATCGAGTTTCAGGCGCGATTTGAAGAAAGCATTGAGAGGCCACGATTCTGTTATTTTAGCGAACGATTCAATTCTAAATATGTTCCGAAGCCAGGGTTTCATTAGGGCCGCTACGAAGACTAAAGATGGACGCGACGTAAATGAGGAGTACGCCGAGGAGGCAGCAATTATAGCGAACGCTGAATCAGTATGTCTAGAATGTGTTGAAAATGCAACGGATGAGAACCTCGCCAAAAACTGGCTGTTTATAACTGACCAACAATCAATGAATGTCTGTAGGAGCGAGCTCGAGAAATTGGGGCTCAATATCATCAGTACGGATCTCGATCTAGTCGCCTATAGGGCAGTTAATTTCGGGCCAGGCGTATACGAAAAATTAGAAAAGGTTCTGCAGGTGCTGAGAGAGCAAGAGCAGATTGTTGATATTTTTCACAATGTTGCACCCCCAGATGAGTAAATGTGATAGCAAATATAGCATCTTTGTTCAGTTAGAAGACGATAGTGATCGTAAATCACAGCTCGATGAACATAGGTCGGCTGTATTGCAGCGACGTCCTTGCGCCTTACCATTGCCTAAAACCTCGTTGATAGAGATTTTCGAGTTCTGGTTTCGTTTAGCTTTCATATTCTTCTCATCTCTTCGAGAGATGATCCATATCAGCGTCAGATTCATGTCGCAAGACCGAATACTGCATGTGTGATGCGTAGATTACGCAATTGTGACTCTGTGGACTTGAATTGTATGTTATCACGACTAAAGGGAGGGTTTGAACCCCAGCCAGAGAAGGCAAAAACAGTTATAACCACTAAAAGCATTGGAAAAGTCCACATTCCATCCATCTTCAAGGATAGTGTGTACTCATGACAAAAAATAAAAACAAATAAACACTAAAAAAAATAAAACCAATATCAATCCCAGAGCTCGCTCGCGTGTACGCTCACAACATTCGTCGGAACCCTTGCAGATAAATATTGAAAATTAAGAAACCTACCGAGATGGAATCATATCAACGGGGTTAAATTTTAGTAGGCTCGCTAACTAACTAAACAGTTCACTGTCGACTGAACGTCCACAATTATCAGACAATTCAAGGATAGAAACATGACATCAACTCATGAAGGGGTATCTTGTGATTCGTGCAGAAAAAGCAATTTCATCGGTCTCAGATATAAATGTCTAATCTGTTATGATTATGACCTCTGCTCAACTTGCCATGAGGCCGGCATAACATCGTCAAGGCACACTGTCAATCATCCAATGCAATGTATCATAGCCAGGAACGATTATGACCTGTTCTATGCAGGTGAATCTGTCTCGTCCGAGCAACCCCAATCATTAACATGTCCCTTATGTGGAAGTTTGGGTTTCACCGAGTTGACCTTATCTGAACATGTTACAAATGAGCACAACAATTTAGACAATGATGAATCATCGGCTGGTGTCGTATGTCCTATTTGTGGAGTCGAAACCAACCAACTAACATACGATTTTGCCACACACCTCACTGTTGAGCATCGAGCCACCAGGGATCAAATAGAACAAGTTGCAATCAGAGGTCGCGGAGGCCGGTGTCATGCAAGAGCTAGTGGACCGCGAGGAAGGCGTTCACAGGCCCATTATAGTGCTGTCGGTGGACCAACAGGTTCATCTCCATCTACTCGCGAATCAACTGATCCTCTAGTCGAAATTTTAGCCCAACTTTCAGGGGTACGAAGAGCAGGAGGCTCTTCGAATCAATCGCCTGCCTCGCAGTTACATCAGCTGCAAATGCAACTACAATCTTCGCCAACCTTCGCCTCTTGCGTCTCCAATGATCGTGAGGTTAGGATAATGAGACGCACTTTTCAGTCAATGAACAATCAACTCGGTTCTTCATCAACCTCAACCTCAACCACAGTTCCAGGCCCAGGATCATCGAGTAGTGCTTATTCTAACACAAATACCCATTACTGTAGCAGTCAACCGTTTGTTATGATGGATCAAGGCTCACTAGGCTCGGGAATGGTTCCTGGCGGTGCAGGCACTGCCAATGCCCTTATGGGTGGACCCCGATTGGGTGTCCAACCGAACCAAGCAACTGCTGAAGGCCAAAACAACTCGCCACACTACCTACTGTCAAGGTGTATGAAACCAATCCTAACTGAGGCAGAACAACAACAAAAAGAAATTCTTAGAGCCGACCGGAGTCTGTTTGTGCAAGAGTTGTTGCTTCAGGTTGGCCTATTGGATAAGAACAAATGATGACGATACTGGCAATGGAAATTGTAATGTTAAACTAGTAGAGTGTAGCCGACCGAGGATATCTATTATGCCATCTAGTCCTTTTTCGTTCTAGCCAAATTTGTGCCAGTTTTCCTCACAAAGCGGGAAAAAGAGAAAGATCATAAAAGTTGTCTTTGGCTAGAGGTTTATTTTCGATGCTGAGCCAAGTTCAATGAGCTCGCTCAGTGATTTAAGCTGAATTCAGTGATACATCTACATGGCTCTTGTCTCGAGGAACTCGTTGGACAAGGTGAGAACTTGTTCTTCAACTTGGATGCTATCGTTGGTGTTGCTGGAGGTGCTCACGCAATTGCGAATGCTTATATTTAGATATATTGAGGCTGATCGGGAAGCGCAAGCAGGTTAATGATTATTTAGACAATGGAACGGAACTTGCAATGAGAAGGGTCGAGTTGTATCCAGTTCACCTGTTGTATGGTTCCGATTAGAACGGTTATCTCAGAGACCGCTCATTAACCAACGCAAGCAATATCGGGCAGCTTAAAGAGGAACGAGATACCTTTTCGGTTCATTCAACCTGATCCAATCTTGTTGGAAATGACAACAGCATAGAGCCACTTCCAAATTGTCTGCAGACAAATTTTTGCACTTTTTAAGTCGAAATCAATCTCAAAAGCTGGAACACCTCCACTGATTATGGTATCAAACAAATTAAATTTTGTTGTTAATTAGTGACAAATGTGGATCGTTGCTAATTCGAATGAGTTTATCTGTATTTGTTACAAATCAATTACTCTTATTCAGTTACCGGCTACTTGTTGTGCCAAAGTATCGAGATTAAAATCGTGTTTACTGTGTTAATCGGTGAACCTTACATGGCTTAGCTGCAGTCAAGCATTCTGATAAACAAAAGCCCAAACAGCTCTTACATTTGGGTGGAGAGAGATGATAGACGCTTGAATGATCCAGTCAAGCGGTAGCTCCTTAGTTGGCGCGCTAGCATCCAGCGTCGAGGGCCGCCGACGCTAACTACAGGTGAGCGCATCCGCCCAGAGCGCACAATAAGTTGACTAATTATCACCTGGGGAGTTGTTATGTGGAGCCACAGATCGAGCTGAAACAACCCGCTCTCTACCTTCGATCATGGATGGAAATTAACTTTGAACTTGAAATCGATTGGTTAAGAATCGTTGAGGGAAGGGAGCCTTGTTAAACTCTAACGAAAGCTGGCCCCCAAGAAAGGCTCTTATGGTGAAGCATAGTGAGAGCATGGATTGCGTGTCCCTTGGTGGAGGCTAAAATTGTCCCAAAGCATTAAATGAGAGTAGCGTAAGCACACAGGTTGAGGTTGGTAGGGAACCGGATGCAAGGGAGGGCAAGCTTATTCAAATTGCGAGCTTGCGTTCAAGGAAGCGAGTGGCTTTTTATTCGGAGGATGCAAAGAATGTTAAATTCTTATGACGCAACTTGCACAACCCTTCGGGTACAAGTTTGCGCTAATACGGAAGGGTAACGAGATTAGGCGGTGTTGGCGAGTGAGAAAGAGGGATAGAGATAAGATTTCTCGAGAGTTGAAACACGACGCATGCGCTTGTGTCCAACTAATCGAGTTCCACTGACATTGAACCAGTTATGAACATTTCAAGCTGGATCAAGCGAACTAGCTAGGTGGCTAGCAAAGTGCATTAAGTTCGCCAGATTATTCCAAGAAATAACAACAGGTTGCAGCGGCTTGTCTTGTGATTGGTGTTAGCCGGATGCGCCAAGAGGTCAAGTTCAAGTTCCAGCTTAATGCACCGGTTTAAGTGTCCTATTGCGCTCGCTCAATGACGAGGAAGAAGGACGAGGAGGAGGATCTCAACATTGGCGGGAGCATGATTCTAGCAAGGATTCAGGTTCATTCATTGCCCCGTTAGCGCGAGCACTAACTGTTATTGGGAACATCACCCGCTGGCCCATCAGGATTCAAGGCGTCAAACTGAGGATACTCGTTCAACTAGGAGCGACAACCAATGAAGTTTTGAGGCAAGACCTTAGTCCCGTTAGTTTAAAGAGAGGAGGAGAAAAACAGGTAGAGTTGGCTTGATTAACTCAATTAAGTCAAAATAAAATCCATACAAAACTTTGAATTGATCATCAAGCTGCAACGAAGGTAACAACAAAAATAACCACAAGAGTGTCTAATCTAATATACGTTGAAGAGAAATTAAACCTCCGAAGGCAGCGAGATAAATAAGACACTTTTGTACCTGGGGTTTGTTGCAGAAAATCTCGGGAAAAACAATGGAAGAAAATATGCAAATTTTTTCGCTCAAATCTAGCAAGATCATAGTAGATTAACTCAAACGTGTGGCGGCGGCGCCATCGCCATCACTGTAGCTGTCTCACTAACAACCCCTGGCGAGCTTGATTCCTTGAATCTCTCGCCCCCTCCGAGACACGAGCACCTTTCGCGCCTCAAAATTTCAGATTTCAACTATCAACACTTGGTTGGTGGTTCACTTTGGTAGCTTTGCCACCGTCACTCGAACCCAATTGGATACTTCCGAAACCGAGTGGAACTAATGCTCACGAGCTCCTAGTGAATTTGAATGATAAAAGGAGCGGAAGCGGCCGCTTTTTCAGCACTGTTCGTACAGTTTGCGTGAATATTCTCACCAAACAGTAACTAAGTAGCTACTGAACCTAATCTGTGTCAGCATCTAAAATTGTCGGGCCAGAGTTTAAACCATATTGTCGGCACCTCGAAAAGCTGCCATCTCGATCCAATGATCCTAAGAGCAAAACTGTCAGCCGAAGCCGAGGTGCCATTCCTGGAGGTGTCATGCACTACAAATGCTGCCCACTATCAACGACCTGAGCTATTGACGGACAACAAGAGACACAGGAGCAAGAGAAAAGTAGCTCCTGAGAGCAAGGGATCGAGCGAACGAGATTGTGATACTCGAGAGAGTGTATTGGCAGTGGAAGAGTTATTAAGCTTACCCAAAATCAATGATAAGAAAAGGGGCTCAAATTGGACCCCTTTTACGGGGGCTAAATATATTAATTTATTATCAAATTTGAACATAATTGCATGTCTCGTCATCCTGTCCCTAATAAGCAAACATTACTGCCTAGTAATCAACGTGAGACCAAACGAATCCTCATTGGAAGCTGGACTGAGCTCAAAAAACAGGACAAGCTCCCTCAGGCTAAAGCGTGCATCAGGTGAGCTGATCAGTGCCAAGTTGCAGGAAGTAGATGCGTTCGGTTACTTGCAACGGTATGGTTACATGAATGCCACAGCGAGTAATGCAAATTTAATCTCCGAAGATTCGTTCCAAGAGGCTGTAATGAGCTTCCAAAGGTTTGCTGGGATTCCTGAAACTGGTTCAGTTGATAGTTTGACAGTGAAGTACATGCAGATGCCGAGATGTGGTAACAAGGATCGTTCAGGTAAAGGCGAGAATGGCAAGCGAAGGAGAAGGAAGCGTTACGCTCTGCAGGGTAGCAAGTGGCGCCGCCAGGAGTTAACGTATAGAATCTCACAATATCCGACAAGATTCTTGTACAAAAAGTACGAAGTCGACGGACAGATTGAGAAGGCTTTCAAGATTTGGTCACAAGTAGCGCCCATTGACTTTGTAGTTAAAAAAGAGGGGCGGGTTCACATTGATATCAGATTTGCAAGCGGCGAACATGGCGATGGTGACCCATTCGATGGTCCGGGTAATACGCTAGCTCATGCCTACTTTCCGCAGTATGGCGGCGATGCACATTTTGATGACCAAGAATACTGGACTGTGGACTCTTACGCAGGCACCAACATCTTCCAGGTAGCAGCGCACGAGCTCGGCCACTCACTAGGTCTAGGCCATAGCAGCGTACGTGAGGCTCTCATGGCACCATTTTATCAAAAGTATAAGCCAAATTTCAAGCTCCACGCCGACGATATCTTGGGAATCCAAGCTTTGTACGGCGAGAAGGGCGACGATTGGGGCTCAACCTCAACCACCTCAACAACCAGCAGCACAACAACTACTACAACCACCACAGAAAATCCGGAACCTGATGGTCGGAGACGAAAGCCGACAGTGGGCGGCGATGAAGATAACGAATCGGGGGGTGGCTTCTTTGGTTTCGGCGGCTCTGGCGGCTCTAAGCCTGTCGATCTATGCCAGGATTCCTCCGTGGACGCTATAACAAGAACTGAGGACGGGAACACGTACGTGTTTCGCGGCCAGCACTATTGGCAGATAAAGAACGAGGGCTTGGCGAGCGGGTTTCCGGCAAAGATTTCGCGCGATTGGGATGGGTTACCTGGAAATTTGGATGCTGCGCTCACTTGGAGCGACGGGAAAACTTTCTTCTTCAAGGGCGACAAATATTGGCGCTTCTTCAACAAACGTCGCGAACCAGGCTACCCGAAGCTCATCAGTGCCGGTTTTGCAGGTATTCCAAACAATGTGGACGCTGCATTCGTTTGGAGCGGAAACGGGAAAACCTATTTCTTTAAGAAAGATAAATACTGGCGCTTTGATAGCAAACAGGAGCCTCCAGTTAGTAGCCAATACCCAAAGTCTATCAAGAATTGGAGCGGGTTGCCGTCAACAGGCATTGATGCAGCCTTCAAGTGGGAGAATGGAATGACGTATTTCTTCAAGGATGATCTCTATTACAGATTCGATGACCGTGAATTTGAAGTAGACTCCTCCGCAAGGCCAACTTTCCCTCGCCAGACGGCCGAATGGTGGTTTGGTTGCACAAACTCGAATCTACCGATGCGTAAAAAATCCGATAACGACCAACCAGATGAGGAGTCTACATCGTCGAGCTCGATCTTAATGTTCCACCGCAAGCCAAACCTCCTTTATGATCAGCCAGACTCGACACGAACACGTCCTGCCGGCAACTCAATCTCGCGTTCACTTTTAGCGAGTCTTAGCTCGCTCTTTCCATCATCATCATCGTCATCATCATCATCTTCATCCTCTCCTTCCTCCTCCTCAACAAGTTCAACAAGCAACCAGCCAAGTCGTGAGCAATCTGTGTCCTCGGCGACCAACTCGGAAGATTGGTCTTTCCACAAAGGGATCGGCGAGGAAATGCGACGGTTCATAAAGAGTGCTCGTTCTGTGCCATCCAATGATAGACCATCAATCTTGAACCCAAGTAGAGCCAATATTTCACCTGACAATACTCGCTGGACCTTTCCTCTCTCCAGTATTTCTGGCAGCAATTCAAATCGAGAGCAATCAATGAGTGAGCTCAGAATGAAGTCTGACAAGTGAATGAGTATAGGAAGGAAAACGTGCTTTATCAATAACAGTTGCCATATGTAATATATTAAATCCTAATATAATCACAATCGTGTCCTCTAGCGGTAAGATCGTAAGTCGAATATGACCTCCTAGCACTAGAGCTCCTAGAGCGCCTCACTCTTTATTCTCCTTAGGCAATTGTTGGACTTCTTTGCCAGTTCCTTGTTCGAGGATAAAACTTTGCTCATTGCGTATTGGAAATGATCGAGACCCAGTGTCAGCTCGTCTCCATCCGCTCGCAAGTCGTTAACTCTATTTGCATCCAGCTCGCTCATGGCTCTAGATTCTGCTTCAGACACTAAAAACTCAAGCTCTGCACCGGTAAAGTTCTCGGTCTTCTCGGTCAGGAAATCTAGTTCCAATTCTTTGTGCAACTTTAGTGAGGATTTACGAAATATGACTTGAAGTATAGCCTTGCGAGCTGCCTCATCTGGAGGCCCAACATAAATGTGCTTTGAAAGCCTTCCGGGACGTTTCATCGCTGGGTCTATATCCTCCAGACGGTTGGTGGCTGCAAGGATAATACTTTTACCGCGGCTTACAAAGCCATCCATCTCACTAAGCAGCGTCTGGATAGCGCTTGTCACTGTGTCTTTATGGCCCCTCGTTCCACATAGCCCATCGAACTCGTCAAAGTAGATCATACATGGCTCATGTTCTTGAGCCTCGCTGAAAACTCTCCGTATATTACGTTCTGTTTCACCGAGGAACTTGTTGACCAACTCAGCGGGCTTTATCGATATGAAATTTAATCCAGCTTCATTGGCCATCGCCTGGGCGACCATCGTTTTACCACACCCTGGTGGGCCATAGAGGGCAATTCCCGCAAATTTACAGTTTATGTCGCCTTTTTTTATTTGTTTGAGTATATCAGAGAAGGCAAGCCTGACTTCGAAAAGTCCACCGATATCATCCCAAGTTACTTTGGGTTTTTCACCAATGAGATGAGTTCCTCTTCTGAAGGATAGCTTTATGACGTCGACAGCCTTGTTACAATGCTCTATGGTCGGTGTTCCACCAGATTCTGTTTCAGCAATATCTAGCATTTTCTTCAGATCTAAGGCGGTAAATGATGGAGTTTCTACTGCCAACCCCTGAAGGGCTTTCGTTGGAAGTCTGAATAGATTCTGGTTGTTTTCACAAATAGATTGTAAAATTTTGAATCGAGCATCAACATTGGGTCGTTTCAGATGAATGGTGAATAGGAAGTCTATTTCAGATACACTATCTAAGACAGATGAGGTTGTACAGAATACTAGAAGCTGATTGCTAGCATCGAGGAGTTGCTTAACGAATCCTCTGAGTAAGTGTCGATAATCCTCTTTATCATTGAGCTGCTCGAGATCATCTATTAGAACTATGGCAGGTTGGCGGGATATAGAATATTTGAGAAATAGATTTAGGCTTGTTTTGAATTCGTTCCTTGTCTGCTCAACTAAAGTTTTCATTGGTACGAGAACCATTTCTAAATCTGAAGCGTTCGCAGCTGCCTCCACTATGGATGTCTTTCCGAGACCACGGGAGCCGCAAATTAATACAGGCCATCCGGATTTTTTCGCCTTGCTCTTCAAGAATCGTTGGAACCTTTCGACAATCCTCAGAATCTGATCCCGTGCTGCCTCACAACCATGTAGTTCCTCGAAGGTTGCTAGAGGTAAATAATCCATAGATTCCATGACATCTTCGAACTTTCGACGCTCATCGCCTTGAGCGCTCTTGGTAACAACTGAAGGAGAATTGCTGTCCTTGGAATTCATTCTGGGCCGCTTAGACATCTTGATGTTGCTGGCAGCAGTGCGTTGCTTATAAATATCGACCATCCTCTGATTAAGATCCATCACACCGACACTTTTCTACCATCATGAATATCTATTTCATAGTCGCTTCTCTCTCGGGAAGTTGGGTCTGAAACCAAAACAAATCAACACCTGATAAAGTGTCCTAGAACCACACGTTGGCGCGAACTTTGAAGGCGCTCACATGGACAATACCCGGTCCGAGAAACCAAGAGCAGATACAAGGTCTCTCGAGCTATGGGCCTCATTTTTCCATATCTTTCAATTTCGGCTCTTACCCAATCAATTATCGGGCTCTAGAAACCAATGAGACGAGAACTTGTTTTTGGATCTCAATCAATCAGGTTTAATCCTCTCTAATTCTGAATTCTCGGTAGAATCCAGTCCATGTACTTTGATGTTTGCATATAGACACCTGGCAAGCTCTGATAGGAACACCTCCTGATTCCACCAAAGGCCACCACACCGATTATGGTCGCCCTTGTTTGGTCTTCTCGCCTGGCGCCAGCTCTGAGAGATTTGCTCGTTAATTGAGAGCCTTTTGATATCTTTTCATTGAAAACGAGAGCACTTCCAGAGTCACCTTGACAAATTCCCCGCCCAAATGTTCCAGCGCAAACTTGTTTATCTGTTATTAGCTCAATACCGATAAGCCATTGGATTAGGCCAGTTCTGCGCCTGTATAGGTCAACGCATAAGGGTCTTGGCAAAATCGGAACATCTGCAATCTGAAGTGAATCAGCCATTTCGTTACGATTCGAGAACAAGCCCCAGCCTACAAGTTCAGCTTCACCCGTATGCTCGACTCCCTTTTCCGGTAGGCAAACACTATTTACAATATATCTCCCCTTAACCTTGAACGGTTTCATACTCTCCTTAGTCCTGATCAGACCAATATCATGACCGAAAGCGGTGCTCTTGTAGCCACTATGGATGATCAGTTTCTCAATTCCAAATCGTCTTCCATACACTGAAGCGGCGCTCATTCTCCAATTTAGATCGCCAACAACCACAAAGAGACGCGACTCTCGGCCAACCATAAAATCGAGACAGTGGGCTGCAGTGAGCACGTAATATTCCGAAATGATGGTGCCCCCACAGTAGTGACGATACTCAATGCCACCTGTGCCAGGTCGAGACACAAGTGCCTGAAGGGATACCGACCATGGCGAGTCGCCGCTGGCGAGAGTTTTGTAATGCAACGACGAGGTTAGTAATCCAACGATATGATGCGAGCTAATCAGTTTATGGTTCCCAAAATGCAATTATGAGCTCTACTTACAGTCTCGCATCACTTCCGCCTATCACGCGAGCCTCTAGCTTGAGCTCGTCCTGTCGGGAGGCCAACTCTTGGTTGCGATCCTTTTCCGTTGGTGTAAAGTTGGTTGCCTTCCCGAGTTTGTTGTACTTCTTCATCATATTTTCGCGCGAATTCACGTTAGTTGCATAGGTTTGGTTTAGAAAATCAGCAGTCGATTGGCTAGACACATTGAAACCAAGCAATTGAAGGGTGTTGCCAAGCTGTTGCTGTAACCAGTAGCGTCTGGATGATAAATTAAACTCGCTATTTGAAACACTATCACTAGATGGCGGCTCATTTTCTGAACCGAAGTCGGTGGCCGATGAAGATGGCGAATCGGCATGGTTAGTTGGTTGCTTGAAACCATCATCGTCCGTATTGGCCCACTCCATAAACTTCTTCTCACTCTGCTCCTCTAAATCCTTGTCGCCAAATTCGGATTGAAACCTCTTCTGCTCGCTTGGGCTCAATGGTAACCTTTGGCGTCTTTGGTTGAGCTCCTTGATCGCCTCCACCTCCATTTGTTGCGGATAATATTGAACCTCCTCCTCGTAGGCGCGTAATCCGCATTCTTTAGTGTTGAAATTTCTCATATCAACTCTCCCATTTTCATCCAAGAGCAACTTTGGTTCGGGTGTTGTTGAGGTTGTCGTTGATTTGGGTCGCGTAAATCTGTCAAAAATTCCGTACTGCCACGAGCTCTCAGCAATCTCATGGTCTCCGCTAGCCAAACTTGTGGACAATATTGGTACCTCGGTCGGCTTATGGGGCAAGTTTGTGGAAGTTGGCTCACTGAGAGCCTGAGTTGCGAGTGGAGGATCTGCTTTGATGGAGCTCTCAATGTTGTTGCTTGTGTTGTTATGAACACTGGGGCTTGCAACAGGTTTACTATCCAAGTTAATGGTTGTGGTCAGACTTGAGTTTGTTGTTGAACTCTTGGCCTCGAGTTGCGACTGCTCGCGTCTAGTGTGTTCCTCAATAAGGCTCCGATTGTTTAGCTGGTATCTGGCGCCTAAATCTTGCAGGAACTCCATCAGATCATATTCGACCATATCAAAGGTCCACTCATCCTTGATTGTTGATTTGTCAGCTTCTTGAGTTAGTGTTTTGTTATTGATAGCCAGCGTTTCATTGATGAGTAAGCTCAGATCTGCCGTGTTGCTTTTAGATGAGACGCTAGGTGCTTGAGTGATAAGTTTTGCTCCATTTACGCCAACTGCATGATTACTGAGCTGATTGATTGAAGTTTGCATCAATACAATGACCAGAAGATGCTTGAAAATCGGCCATGTGGGCCTTTGATGAGACATTTTACCTTGCAATTAGAATGCCTATTGTAAAAGTGATCTAATTCAATATGATCTAAACAAACCCGGATGCTTGAGCTAGGATCTTGCCACGCAAACAAGATCCATTGGTCAAGCTTCTGAGTGACTGATATTCGTGGGAAGATGGATGATGCTGGTTAGATGAGGTTTGTTCATAAAAGTTGTCGCCATAAGGGATGCGCTCACAACAGGTTTGCGCAATTTACAGCAAAGCCAATATGCGGCCACAGTTTTAATGCCGATGGAGCAGCGAACTGACCGTTCTGGCGGCAAGACTTCTCTTGCTTCAAAGTGTTATCCAAACTAGCGCCCTCATGGAGACTGAGTTGCGAAGCGAACGGCAGCTCCATCTGTAGACTAGCTTGCTCTTTATGCATTTATGCAGGTTTAGCCCCATGGCTCAATGTCAATGACCTGCTGTCCAGCTTGAATTTTTAACAGCGACTTTGGCGCGCGATTAGAGGAGAGATTGAGCAGGCTCGCACCGGTAGGGGTCGCGGCCAAGTGAGAGGACAGTCTTCTGTTGCCGGCCTAGGGGGGTTCAAGAGTCAATCGTACATTACGATTAATGCGCTCGCAAACTGTCTCTAGGGGCGAAACGCCAACAACTACAACAAACGACAGACATCTCCAACAAGCCGAGAGCTGTTCGCGCTCACCTGGCCAGCTCTCTGGCTTATAAAATTAGCGACCACGCCAGGTGTGTGCGTGCGTGAGCGTGTGTGTGTGTGTTTGTGTAGGTGGACAGCGCCGGCCAAGCTTGCCGAGCGCGAGCAAGGCCCTCGTGGCCCCTAATTCGCCTCCATTTATTTCCATCCCGAAACGGAAGCGCAGCCAGCCCACGCAGAGAGGGGCCCCTTGCCGCCCGGCGCTATGCCTGCCGCCAGTGGGCCCATTGCTCTGTTCACGCACGGATCTTGCGCAACGAAAGCCAACACCACTTCCATAATAAGATCCGCAATGCTAATTTGTGCCCCGCTCGCCAGCCAACCATGCAGTCTGGCGAATAAATTGCGCACTCAGGTATCAAACATGGAGCTGGTGATGATTGAAGAAAATCAGCACCGACTTCGCCGGTAAAGGGACACGAGAGACGAGATTAGAGAGTGTGTTTCGTGCGAGAGTAAAAGTCTGCCTCGGATCCACTGGCGCCGCTTGTTGATGAGGCTCACAGTGAGTGGGGCCGAGCGCATTGTTTCGAGCGCCAAGGTTAAGGTCGGACAGTTTGAGCTAGCTGTTGAGCTGCTGTCGCACAGACGAGGCAAGCGAAAGTTTTCAAACTTTCAGGCAGCGTTCCTAGCTTTGGCCGGCTTGTATCCTGAAGCAATTGGGGTTTTTACCTGCGAAGGAGATAGGAAGGAGGAGCCCCAGCGGCTGCCTCAGTCGGCCTTGGCAGCGCTTGTTCGGCTGCCAAGCCCATCGTGACTAGCTCGCCCAATCCCGAAGAACGCCGCCGAGTTAAAGAGGTATCCGCATAGCTTCTGAAAACTCGCGCTAGACGCTGCGAGGTGACTCCCAAATTCAGGGTCTTCACCCTGATATCGCTAACAAGCGAGCGCGGCGGCCAGCAAGAGGACCGACTAAGGCGAGTCAATCAGTTGAGCGCTGGGCCGGCCAATGACGTCATCGCGCGCCTGTGCTGACGTAACCCGGCCGCTGCTCATGCCTGTGCGCCCAGACTGCGCCTTGGATGCGCGCGCTAGTCGCCAGTCGCTAGGTGCGCGCCCGCCTAACGGAGTGCGCGTGCAAGCCGCGGGCGCGCTGGTGGGCGGTGGGGGTGTCTCTCTGCGCTGGCGACAAAGCGGCCCCCGTCCTTGCCTGGCTTCTGTCTGTCTGCGGCCGCTGCGAGCGCCATAAGGCTGCCGCCGCCGCCGC
>Ga0268249_1000214_pt1 | contig 36470 bp, 23 predicted proteins | sample AgamicAtPe_FD_200257 | JGI IMG/M metagenome (GOLD analysis project Ga0268249, IMG submission 200257) | Agave microbial communities from Guanajuato, Mexico - At.P.e (v2) (version 3) | ecosystem: Host-associated > Plants > Phyllosphere > Phylloplane/Leaf | place: Guanajuato, Mexico | collected... | reverse complement strand
CCTGCAAGCAAGCAAACAGACAGACAAACAAACAAAGACAATGGATCCGTAAGGAAACAAGTGCGAGAGCGCGAACCAAGGCAAGGCGAGTGACGAGATAGTTTTGTTAACGGCCCTTATCAGGGCCACGCATACAACAAGCTTAGTGGAACCATGAAATTTTCAGTTTTGGGAACTAACCATATACCTGTATCAGAGGCGGGTAAATGCTAATTAAAGTAGAGACTCGTGCCGGGAAGCTGGCCGAGCCGAATACGAAACTGAACCTGCCCTTCTTCCTTCTTCCACATTGCTCTGTTTTGGTAGAGAAATTGCGGCGTGTTTGTGCGAGCGCTGACGCAACCGCTACCTAGGCCGCATCATTGGTACCAACGAACACTGTTCTTGGGCATCATAAACGCCTCCACGACTTCGGTTATTCGTCATGTAGCATTCATCTGGAAAAAATTCCCTCTTACCAGCTAGTCCATAGATGGCCAAAGATGTCGGTTCACAATAGAGCAGGTACCCTCGGCAATCGGCTTAAGCCCGCGCGTGCAGATCGGAGATTCCTCGCCACGAGGTTTAATCTTCTAGCCAAAATACTTGAAGGTAAGTTCAGCCCACATATCTGTACACTTGCTTCATAGACAGGTACTCGTTATGTCTGACTCCTGGTTATCTCCGTCATTATTATAGAGAGCTCATCCGTCACGCTTAATGATGGGACGATTCAGTCCAACCCCAGGCAAGCGCTCGAAGATCATGAAAATTTACTCAACTATATAGACGAGCTACGTCTCTTGGAAGCAGCCTTCGATCCCAACCTGCCCGCTCGAGTTGAAAGCTCATGGGCTAATTTCTTTCGATGGTTAGATGACGGGCTTGCGGTGAAAAGTAGACAAAGACTGTCTGACAAGTTGAGCGTCAAGGGTCTAGGTCCACTTGGGGATAACTCAGATCCGTCGCAAGAGTACAGTTTGGTAGCTAAAGTTCCACTCAAGGCAGGTGAGAGAGTTTTTGAGATTGATAGAAGCTTTGTTATGAGCACGAAGACGGCGACCAAGGATCCAGAATTGCTTGAGTTCATTAGGGAAGATTCGATCGCATCTGCGATGCCGAACGTTGTTTTGGTCTTACACTTATTGAATGAGTATAGCAAAAAGGAGAAATCTTTCTGGTGGCCATACCTGTCGATATTGCCCAGTACGATTCTACCTGTATTAAGACTGAGTAAGGAAAAGCTGAGTAAGCTGTCAGTGTCGTCACACATATATGAAGCCCTCAAGATGAGACGTGCAATAGCTAGACAGTATTCTTATTTTGTGAAAACTCTAGAGAAGTCTAGGTTACCCCTCTCAAAGGATTTGACCTTTGACTACTACTGCTGGGGTGTGTCCATGGTTTGTAGTCGGCACAACGAAATACCACATCTTGATAAAGCCGGTGACCCAACCCTCATTCATGCGTTGATACCAGTACTAGACATGTGTAATCATGATCCTTCATTAAATCAGGCAATATTTGAGAATGACAAAACCATTCTTGTAGCCCCAAGCGACTTGGATGAGGGCCACGAGATACGAATCAATTATGGATCCAGATCTAGCGGAGATTTTTATATACACAATGGATTTGTACCCGAAATTGTACCCGCTGATGTTGTGCCTCTACACCTTAGTCTGAACAAAGAAACCTCAATGTACGAGCTCAAAGCCAAGCTTTTAAGGATGCTTAACATGTCAACTTTCGGTAGATTTATGCTTCCTCACAACGATTACGTTAATCGACACAAGCGCGACCCTCATCTGACTATGTTCCTAATAGTTTACACCATGACAAAACAGGAATTGAACTTTATCTTAAATAGCGACCGTCCTGTGACTATCGCAGATGAAATCTATGAGCATGTTCAGTACTCATCTAGTGTATCACACCTAGATGAATCTGCTCAGAAAAGTAGTCGCGACAAACCTAAGATAGACGGCATCGACATACCAGCTGAAGACGCCGGGGGAATGAATGTTTCGGCATTGAAAATTAGACTATCGAATCGTGTTGGCGATCATTTATCGAAGAGAGCAACAGTTTGTATTGCACTCATTGACAGAATTTTCGCCGATGAACCTCTAGACTCAGAGATGACAAGGTTGCTTGAACATGAAAGATCGATTTTTGAGACCTATGTGAAATAAAACTGCAGTTAACTGTATTGCACTCGCATCTACGCGTTATAGACCATACTTTCCGTTTCAGCGAACTTATGCAATATTCGCTCGATTCGTGACCAGTCTGCTGTCCTTTAATGATACAATCAAATGACAACCATGGATCAACCCCTATTTTCGCAGATACCCTCGATCATCCTGAAGAAGACACGTCCACGGGTGATCAAGTTTCTCGACGAAAGCCCCTCCATCTTTGGAGAGGAAGTAAGCTCCAGTCGACGTGACTTGCAACCATCAGAAAATGATGAATTATACGAAGACCAGGACATGACCATCGAAAGACCCAAAAAGTCTTCCTTGAAGACCAACAAAACGAAACGACCGGAGCCGTTTGATGTTGAGACTGCAGACGCTAAAATTCAAACAGACTTAAAACCAGATACCATCGAACGAGGTACTCAAACCGATGTGACGTGTGGTAGAGCATCCCTTGCAGAAATATTCCATGAGCAGTACCAGAATCAACTAGAGGCGCAATCTCTTGCAGGCTATAAGCCCATGTTCGCGATCCCCAAGTGCGAGGGCCAGGCGCCACCTTTGAAGATCGGTTTGACGCTGCCCAAAGGTAAGAAGCGGAAAGTCTACTACCCAGACGACGACAATTAGTTCGGAACGAAACCCTGAAGATCTGATTATTCCTCCTTCTTAACTTTGAGAAATCCTGATGAGTTGGAAAAGTAGTTACTTGATTCGCCACTTGTGCCGGCTGTATAGGATTCAGCTGCCTTTGGATTGTAAATCGCCAACCCCTGTTGCTTTGGCATAAAAATGATGCTTGAACCTGCATCCTCAGCCTGACCATTTTGCGTGGAGGCAGTTTGACCTTGAACCTTAGCCAGCTTCTTCTGTGTCCCCTTCGACAGTTTTACCTTCGTCTTTTCATTGATTTGAGGTCCACGCAATTTTTGAATAGCATTGAGCTGGCTTCGTCCGAATCCTAGATCGTTCTGATAGGCGTCATCGCCGACATCACCGAAGTTCATCCGGTTTGCGGCCTTTCTGAGCTCAGTTTGAGCGTAACGCTCTTTCATCCGGCGAACACGTTTACCACCACGCTTCTTACCACTTTTCTCGATTGGTGCTGGCAGCGGTCTTGGGGCCTTCTTCGGTGGCGGTTCTAGCTCCTTGTTGATTTTGTTCTCTATTTCGAGTCTGAAATTCTTACCAGCCTGACCATTGGAATTAGATTGATTTGCATCGCACCTCGCTGCAAGAGAGCATTTGCAAGCCACTAGTTTGACTGCCCGTTTTCTAACATCTTTTGTGTGGTCAAATGGTATTTGCTGAATAAGATCACATTCATAGATTAGGCCAACCCTTGGTGGGGCATCGATACTAGTTTCAATGTTAGATACCCGATGAGATCCTAAAATAGCAACATTGCAGGAGGGCATATTGGCTAACTGGATTAAACCACCGGCCAATCCCATAAGCTTAGCAGCGATGGGTGCTCCAACAATCACAGATAAGTTTGGTGCAATCGAGTTCATGTTTGATTCTACAAACGCAAGAAGCTTATTCTTGAGACTGGTCAAATGTACAGCCGCTGCACAGGCCTTGAATATATTTTGCATCTCTTCTGGCTCCAGTTTTACACCTTGTGTCGTAACTGCTGTCATCGTGACCATTAGATGCATTCTTGGCTCGAGAACCTCGCTCAACTGAGCTTTAATACTGTCCTCTGTGATCCTCTCGGGTGTGTTTCCTAGAAGCTGTGCCGTAAGAAGGTATTGCATCGGATCGGCCACCTTCAATTCTGGCAATCTTTTAGAATAACTGTCTTTTACCGATCTGTAGATGTTCTTGATGGCCTCATCGATGTCCGAAACGTACTTGTTCGCCATATCAATATGATCGAGCAAGTCGCTGTAGTCTTCGCTTCTCCTAGAGGTAGGGTCTTCTTTCTTGATGATTCCACTCCGCTCAATAGCCGGGTGACGACCAACATTCTCGACTAGATCATGAGCTAACTCGATGATCTCCTTAAGTGTATGGACGGCATCCATGATCAATAGATGGTTATTTAGCTGGGATTCAAACGTGTGACCGATCTCGATGTCGATAAGAGAGTGACACATGTAAGATTTGCATGGCTCGTGAAGAATTTGAGGTATTCATGAATTCAACAAATTCTATGTCGATACCAAGACATGGTGAGGGCCCAAGGGCGCCCTGTGAAAACGGATCTAAAAATCCATCAACACGTCTGTGCCGCCTCTGAACTCAGACTCCGGGCCTCATGAGTATAATTAAGCTTGTTTGCTAGTGTTTATTAATGCAGTGGGTTACCCAATGTTGGTGGGCCAGCAACGGTCACCAACCCGCGGGCCGCGGTCCGGCCGCACAGACGGACGACTACCACGCAGACTAACGCACACTCTGAATCATAAAGCAAACGCACCAACATCGGAGTGTCTGTTCCGACCCAGAGAGCGAGCAAGAAAAATAAAATCCAGCCCGGGCCCAAATACCTTCAACCCTCTTCGAAATGGTATCAAGTTCTCAATCTTCAACAAATCTCACACAGCCATAATAGAATTAGATTGCTTCGCTACGAGATAGCCTATCCTTGAGGAAGGATTCGAAGCCTGGCAACTTTCCTTGCTAATCTACCACCAACTCATATGGTCAGTTCAATCAGCTCTAACAAACTACTACCGACTCACATGTCCACCCATAGCAGTCTACACTTTCTTTGCAAGATTCGCAATCATTGAGTGGAATATAGTCACCTCTAACTAATCTTCTAACTAGACATACAAATCTCAGCTATGGGCGATCAAGCCGCACTCCAAGAGGCGATTCAACGAGCGAGACAGTTGGCTGCCAAGATATCTCAGAACGCTCCGGTCAAGAGGCCAGCTAGTGAGCTCAGTGACCATTCTGTCGGCACCGTGAAGGTTACTCTTGCTTATGAGAAGCCAGCTAATTCGGATAGCAACAAAGACCAGCATCGCTCATCTTCGAGTCACAGAGATAACGTTGGCTATACGAAGGATTCAAATTATCCAAGGGATAGAGATAGAGACCGCGATAGAGATCGCGATCTCTATCGCGGTGACAAGGATTCTACTTATTCTTCTAACAATGCCAACAACAATTACTCCAGAAGTAGTGGTGGCAACCCTCACCAAGGTCAGGGTTACAGCATGCTAAGCGGCAATAATTACTCTGGCTCATCCGACGAGAGGATTGAAATTATTATACCTCACGCGGTTATCGGTTTAGTCATAGGTAAGGGCGGTGAGAATATCAAACGTATCCAAAACGAAACTGGTGCCACTGTGAGGGTCGATCCGAGTACAGTTGACGAAAAAGGTAACAAGGTTTGTACAATCACCGGTACAAAACAGGCGGTTGATGACGCCCACAGTCAGGTTGCAAGTGTGATTGAAAATGCCGCCACCAACAAGAGGCCCCGCATTCAAGTTGAGGGGGCCGACCAATATAGAATGAAAATCCCAGCTTCAAGAACTGGAGCCATCATCGGTAAGGGGGGTGATACCATTAAATCAATTAAACAACAGTCGGGATGCGATATTGAGCTAGACAAGGGTGCTAAAGAATGTGGCCCAGACGAGTCGATATTTATTATAAGAGGGACTCAAGATAAAATACTTAAAGCACGAGCGATGATAGAGGCAAGATTAGCGAGTAGGGGCCGAGATACCGACAGCCAAAGTAGGTCAAGCTCCGCCCCCAAAGGCGTGGCTACAGGCGCTAACGCAGCCCCGCTCGCCCAGATCGCAGATTTACCTGGTGGTTATCCAAGTAAGTTGACCCATCTCTCTATGACAACTTATATTTGATAAGTTCTAGCTCTCTCAACTGCCTTTCTGCCACAATCCCACTCGAAACCTATAGCTGGTGGCCAGCCAAGCTCTGCTGACATGTCTGCAGCGTGGGCCGCCTATGTTGCACAATATTCCAATTTGTTGAATCAAGCAGGTGCCCAACCAGCCGGCGCGAATCTACCCCACGCCGGTCAGAACATTATTGAATCAGCAAACATCCCGCAGGTCACCCAACTAGACCAACAGCAACCGGCCACGCAACAGCCGGTGCAGGACTACACTGAACAGTGGATTGAGTATTACATCATGAATGGTCGTCCTGACTATGCCGAGCAGATAATAGAGTTAAAGAAGCAGCAGCAGGCACAGCAAAAACAATCCTAGAAGCCTCAAGGTATACACATAATGATTATACCATTATAACTTTGATTCACTGATCTTAAACTTTCGTATCCGAATTCTTTGTCTACCCATAACAATTTTATATATCCAAAAAACCATCACTTTCAATTGAAATTTGAACGACGAGCTCTTAACCTGAGAATAGTTGTTTCGTATGCCAGATGTGGTAATATTGGCGTTCGCTATTGCGAGCCAAAAGATGTAGAGGTCAACAGGTATGTTTATGATTATGTCCTATCAGCTTTCGATTCCTCACCTCCTTCACCTGTAGTCTGTCAAATTCGAGACCCTTTTTGAGCTTAAAGAGTTGGTCTGAGCTATTCCATAATAACTTGTGTTGAGAGCGGGCTGCGTTTATACATCGGTAAGTTCTTGTGATTATTACCCGCCAATCGAAGATTCACGGTGAGTTGATCTTAGTGCACGACTTAGCATCTTGTCCACGAGGTCCAATCGCTTGGCCAATTCCTCATAATCTACGGACCTATGCGACGCTCTGGCCGGTAATATTTGGCCTAAATCTATTCCGTTCAGCGGATTCCGTATCATGCGAACGAATGGCATCAGTAGAAAGCCTAAAAATTGAGGTGACCCCAGGTTAATCGGATACTCTGTTCGAATTTGACTGTGATATTAGCAACAAAAGCTCTAAATAAAAATCTATAAACTCACCTAAAGGTAAAGCAACACTCGCTCTCTCTAAAAGATGAAACACTGTGACCGCCAAGGACGGATCTGTTGCCATATCCCACATTACTCCCCTTGGTCTTGCCCTATTACTGGATGCACCCTGTAATGAAGCCGCCAGTCCACCTTTATAATTCTCGATCTGATTGAGAATCCCCTGGGTCAAATGACTTTTGGGCCGCTCACTATGGAAACCGTTCTTCTTTGAGGGAGACCAAACGAAAGACGGCACGGATCCAAGCGCCTTCAGTGGATCTTTTTTACGCTTAACACTGGTTCCGAGTATATAGGCGTACCTGTACAACTCGTTGAGCACACGAGTTCCCTGGCTTTCGGTTAGACTAGCATTGACTTTCTGTGGTCCTCTGATCTTACCCTTCCTCTCGAGTACACTCGGCGCTGTCGAAGAGGGTTTTGCCGATAATATCGGCAGCTGAGTCAATGTGATAAGATCCCTAAGCGAGTTTTGAATGTAACTCTGAGCTAACATATTGGCATTTGCCTTCAACCACAAGCCCGCCTTGCTGGCTGACAGTTTTGGTTCGCTCTCGCCCTCATCTACTTTCGCACCATCGATCTGGGTCAAACCCGGCTCGCTAGGCTCACTCATCAGATCTTCTGTAGGCATCAGATGATCCAACGTTTGGGATTTGCGGGGTGAATCCCCTTCTTTGTCCAATAGAGTTGTTGGTTCGGTGGTATGACTATTCCGTAGAGGATCTGGCCTCCTCAAGTATGAGATTTGAGGAGAATTTGTCGCAAGTTGTTGATTGGTTGGCAGGTTGCGGCCATGTTTGATTTGGAGTCCTGCAAATGAAATTCCATTACTACTTCGCGCAACAAATTTTGATGTTTGAGCCTTAAATTTGTCTTCGTTTTGAGCAAATTTCTGCTTTAACACAGATTGCTCTGCAAACTTGACACCGACCAAAGGCGATATGTAAGATATAACTTGCGAGACTATTTTGTTTGGATTTATCAAGTTTGAAGCCATCCTAATCGGCGTACGCGAGATCTCTCGCCATCGACCAATCAAGCCTGGTTCGAGTCCCACTTTAGCACTGTCACTAGGTGGCTGATTATTGCTCTTATGGTTTTGCTGACGATGAACGTGCTCGTGCATCATCATTATATGCCTAAGACTCTCATCAGCCTTCTTTGCCGATGTGGTCACTGATTTCCGGTTGCTTGTTGATGTGAGGTTACTCTTGCTTTGCTCATTTAGACTGTGCAAGATTTCTCGTATTTCTTCGCCGCTGTCAAACTTTGAGGGCCTCTTTTGTGCGAAGGGCCCTCGTACTGGTAACATGGACAAATGTTGCCGCTCGATACTTTCGGCAAGATGATTCATCAGGCGCTCCTTGTGATTAGCATCGGTTGTTGGCTGTCTTGGTCGCAAGCTTGAGCTTGAATCCGCTTGCGTATCACAGTGGCAAGATTTTGGTCCCATCAAGAGCGTTAAAATGGTTGCAAAACGTATCAAAGTCGATGCCCGCAAGAACACATCTGAACTATTGTCTGAGATCGGACAATTAATCATTCGCCCTTTGAAGTGACTTCGCTCGCCCCTTGGATGGCGGCTCTTCAAGAGTTTGAGCTGATTCAATCGAACAGGTATTGTAAAATCGCGTTGTTTGATTCTCAATGAAGGCTCCAGTGAGTTACAAGCATAACTCCCGCTTCCAGCCATGGTTTGATCTTTCCGCTTCTCTATCCAAAGTTTGCACTCGAATCACATAATCAAAAACACAACACATTCGTCTGGATGGAAATGTCTGCCCGCTTCATTGTTGACTTCACTGATATCTGCAAGCTAAGTCCACAAGCTTCCCGGATAAACGTCAACTGTCTTACGCTCGCCGCTTGAAAGGCTCCAGCGGAACAACAAGTTCGAATAATGAGTCTGAATCTAATTGCTCTCAGTAAAACTCTCTCGCATACTCACAACTTGACAGTCCGACTTGCAGTTATATGACTAAGTGCTCGCTGGTCCAGCTATAACAAATGCCCTTCAAGCCTCTGAAACTGTTATGCTAATAATGATCATCGATAAGCCAAGCTAGTATGATGGAGTGAAAGTGGGCGCGATAAGCTGCCTACCTGCCGGCCTAGCAAACACACACAACTCTGGTCCAATTTTAGCTTAGTTCATCTACAAGTGAAACTTCCACAATCCAATTCCTCTCGCTCTCTCCTTGCCTCTGACGCCAACTTGTTGTCTCGCCGCTAGATCCACCACCATTAATGCTCGAGCAAGCAACGTTTTTCAGCTTGTCCCCTTTGCATCCTACTGAACACTGGCCCGCTCGCTTGGTAAGCTGGCAAAGCAAACTGGCTTCTAGCAGGTATTCATGGGTCCACGTTGGCGCACAATGCTAACGTCTTGCTGTCTGGCTAGCTAGCCGGCACTAACGCTTGTAATGGCACTGGCACTGGCACTTGCTCTTACTCTGGTCGAGAGATGTGGAGCAAGAAAAACTTTCACTCATACTCCACTGCTCATGTGCATCAGAAGTTTGCGCACCATCCAGTTAGGCCGAGAAATGTGCCCGAACCTCTTGGCCGCACTTTTGGAGGCTTCCAACTCACCCAACTAGCGGCCAAACGTACCAAAGCTAGCTCCTTTCTTTCAAACCTCCAAGCCTTTAGATCTTGGACCAACGCTCGCCGACCGATCTGCCGGACTATCGAACAGGGGAGACAGGATATCGAAGCTTTTTCCTTGCTACCTGGCAGCCAGGCCGGCCTACCTGCCCGCCCCTCTATCCGCTGGCTCACTCGCACAGACCGCCTACAATCCAACACTCAGCTTCTCTCTTTCGCTCCGTCTCCGGCTGCAGTGAGCAGTGGGGTAGCTCAAAAAGTGCCCATTGGCGTCATTATTACCTTTGAATCCAGCTTGCCCGTTAGTTGACGCCGTTCAGTCGATCGAGCTGGCACTGGATGGAGATGCCTGAAATGGGGGGGGGGCACCCGAAGGGACCCTATTTGATTCATGCGCTCAAGCGGCCACTTGGCCGGCTCATCGGGGCTATCGCATTCGGAGCTCCCTCGAGCCGAATGTGTTCTACTCGTTAATTTGTATCCATAGCTTCAGCTTGAAGCAAGATCCAGCGGCGAGCGACTCGATCACGAAAGTGTTCACTACTTGGCGAACAAATCAATGAGCAAGATCGTACCAAGACATCCATCCGCATTCCCCTCATCCCGCCCCCACTCTAATCCCCCATCACCGGACAAGTGGATGCGCTAGGGTTGCACCTCGACTACAACCTGTTCACTTCCCGACCGGAAGCTTCACAAATTTGCCATCCCCTTTTGGATCCACAATGCCAGGAGCGTCAGATGCTGAAATCTAATCATCAAAAGCCACGAAGAGAGCCAGTGTTAGGCTTACGGTGCTGATGCTGACGGGCAAAGGTTGAGGTAGAGCGGGCAGTGGCGCATCGTTTTTGATTTGAAGCCACGATAGCTTGCGGCTGCCCAGAAGGAAGCGTTAGTATCTTGATTGAAGCGTCTTAAGTCGCGAAGAATCATCTCCCGCCTGAGACTTCCTATTTTGTTAGAAGCTGAACGCTGAAAGAGGATGCGAGACTTACTTACATCGCCCTCAATCTACTTCACAGTAACGGCCCGTATTCATTGAGAGAAGTTGTAACTCTTGCTACTCAACTCCACAATCATTTTCAATCTCGATAGATCTTCGATTTTTGCCTCACTCTCTGTCTGAATATCCTACAATGCGATTGCAATGGGATGATTGCCTTAGGTGTCACAAGTTCTGCACCAATGTCGGGCAGGCAAATTCATATCTGCTGCTGCGGCAGATTGCAGCCAGCCGAGAGAAGAGGAGGAAGAGAAGGAGAGAGGGAGAGGGAAAGGATGACTATGATTGCTTTCTTTATGCTCAATGCAGTACAGCAAGGATTCATAGTGTGAGCCCGTGGGCAATTGAGATTCTCATCACAGCCCACCAATGATAGCATCCATCAAGCTAGTAACGCCTAAGCTATCGTTAAGTCCAGTCCACATGGAGGGAACAATGACTCTGATGCACTTCTCCCTCAAATTCGTGCTTATGTACTCAGTCACCGACACCTGTCGAGCCATAAGCGACAGGTTCCGATCGGTGGAGGATAGATCGACGGAAGCCTCAATTTGGAATCGGACTCGCCAGATTGCTGAAAGTTTGTTGAATCTCCAGAGTCGGGATTGGAAGAGGGATTGAACTCGGAGAGCCTCGAGCATTTAGCCAGCTGGCCGGTTGATTATTTTTCTCTTCTCAGTGTAAACAAGGGGCAGGGGAGAGAGAGAGAGAGGTATTCCAAGCGCATATCAATCTCCATTGTTTCAATCAATGGTTACGTAGACTAACGGAGGTTTGGTGAGTGGGGTGGATTGGGCCAGAATGCGGCTTGATCCATTGTTTACTCTGTAATGGCACAGCCATCGCCGCAGTCATTAGGTCAAGGAGCATGGATAGGAACAAGTCGGTCACTCGCCAGCTCAATCTGTTGATATCCCTGGCAAGATTAGTGTGATAACTCGACTCCACTGCTCTAATTTCATCTAAAACTTGGAACCTCAGAGAACACTCCATGTGGCTATGAGGCGTTAGAGCTTCATTTTCAAATCAGACTGGGGGCTCCATCGGTCCAGTGATATGGTTTTCAAAGGTAGATTCGAGCCATTGGGGTGACCAATCTCGATGATCACTCTTTTCATCAACAATTATTAGACCGCAAACTCAAACTCAATCGTACACCCATCAGCTGAGCATACATTCAATCCACCGCAGGTTAGAGTTTGATGCAATGGCTCACATAAGCTTAACAATGCGGTTGATCCTTGATGGGATAGAAGTTGATCTCGAACTTGCGTTGTCTCTTTAAGTTTATGATGATGACAAGCAGGATTGCCGAGTAAGAGATCGTTTCTCGGTATTTATTGGAACGTTTTATTTTAATAAACTGCAATATACAATGCCCGTGTCAATTGATTAACCGCCCAAAGGCACTTATAGTCGTGGTCAATTCAAACCCATCGGTCAAGCCGAAAGCCCTGCGGAGGATCGAACACTATCAATGACTCGAGAAATTTCTCTCGCGCAGCTCAGAAATCAACATACTAATCCTAAACTCTGACTGGGATAGAGAGAAGAGCGAGATCACAATAATCCTACCCATCTCGTCTCTCTTTCATCATACGGTCAAACCTCCCTCTTTTCTTCTCCATATCCCCTAGCAATTCATAAGATTTCTCAATTACCTAACTTTCTTGCCTCACAACCTTCGCTTGCACGATACACTGCGCTCTAATCGACCATTGTACTTCCTGTTTTACTCTCACTCCTCAAAGTCTTCATCTATAAGTCTAGACATCACGAGAGCTGATCTAACCGGCAGCAATCATCGTTGATCTAAACAACAGGTTGAGGCTGACTAAATTTTTCCTCTTTCATCAAATTATTATTATTCTGTAGCCCGAGACAGAGCGAGCAAGATGGTCGTTTCGTGATCCTACGCGCTCATGCAGACCCATCTTATGGTCAATTGGAGTTGAATCCAGGGTAAGAAAGGGAAGGATGAGGAGAGAGGAAGCGATGGACTAAATTTTGTGAAAAGCTGCATTGTTCAAACAATGTCCACTGCAGGCGATAGGGCTCGCATCATGAGCTGCTAGATTGTATCTAAAGGGGAGAGAGAAAAACTGCATGCAACTGGGCATTGTTGTGTTTGTTCGAACAACCACCACCTGCCAAACTTGCACAACTCGCATGACACTCTCAACGGCTTGGATGAATACAAATCCAATGCACCGAACACTGTAGTCTACAATTATTATGAGCAAATTATGCCCAATTGTGAACCCTGCGAGAGCAACCGAGAGTGTCGTAACATAGTGCTTTTATTCCACCCTTTGGCTGCGACAGGCATTAGACATTCATCTGACAAGGGTTCGGTATTATGCAATCACTTGAGCTATATCCACCAATACGATCCTACAAACAGCCTTACGCTAGGTTGTTGCTCTCAAGCTTGGTTTACAGTATCGCAATTTGGCTCATCAAAGCTACATTACTCAGATACTATTTAAAGTTTCTCCTGATGTACAAGGGTTGGATGTATGAAACTAGAAGCTCAGGTGGCTATTCTCTAACTTCCAAATTGTGGCTGATCAATCTGAAACTTCTGTTCAAGTTATCAAGAAAACCACAACTATACTCCTACCAGTCTTCGCTCCCTAGGCTACCCTTACCTGCACTGAAGGATACGATAAGACGCTACCTTCGTTCAATCAAACCACTTTGCTCGTCCGAGGAGCACTACAAAGACATCGAAAGGAAAGCCATAGAATTTCAAAGAGGCATAGGTCCAAAACTTCAGTTGTATTTACATTTGAAATCCTGGATGTCAACCAACTACGTATCGGATTGGTGGGAAGAGTATGTTTACCTTCGTGCAAGATCTCCTTTGATGGTAAATTCAAACTACTACGGTATCGATGCACTTCTTGTCTGCCCCACCGATCGACAAACTTCCAGAGCTGCCAATCTAATTTACTCGTCAATTATTTTTAGGCGTCAGATTGACCGTCAAGAGCTGAAACCTTTGATGATCCAAGGCATAGTTCCGCTTTGCTCGGCACAGTATGAACGTATTTTCAACACGACCAGAGTTCCAGGCAAGGAAGCCGATAAGTTGGTCCACCTGAACGACTCCTCCCACGTTGCTGTATTTCATCTTGGCCGTTACTACAAGCTAACTTTTCATCACAAGGGAAAGTTGTTGCAACCGAAACAGATTGAGTTCCTGTTAGACAGGATTGTTAACGATCCAGAGGAGGCCTCTAACGGAGAGGAATACATCGCATCGTTGACCACTCTTGATCGCGCAAGCTGGGCCAAAGTGAGAGAAGAAAAGCTCCTGACTGATCCAATCAACAAGCAATCGCTCAAAGCCATCGAAAGCGCCGCATTTGTGGTCGTGCTCGAAGATGATGATTTCGAGTTCGATCCAAAGGATCCGTCAAAACTTGATCGATATGGTCAATCATTGCTTCATGGTAAAGGCAACGATCGCTGGTATGACAAATCGCTCAACTTGATTGTCAGTAGAACTGGTCGTTGTGGTTTCAACGTTGAACATTCTTTCTCAGATGCTCCAGTGCTGGCGCACTACTGGGAGTTTACCCTCGGCTATGACTACTGTCATTTAGGTTACGACGACTTTGGACGTTGCACCGAGGGGCCTGACGATTTCAACCCAGGGAACGGACTGACACGACTGAAATGGAAGATCAGCGACGACTTACATGCAAACCTGCTCGATGCTCAGAAGAACGCCATCAAGATATTGTCCGACGTTGATCTTAGATTACTCATGCACGATGCCTATGGCAAAGGTTTCATAAAACGTCTGAAAGTTTCTCCAGATGCTTATATACAAATGGCTCTCCAACTGGCCTACTATCGAGATGTCAAGCATCTTTCCTTGACATACGAGGCCTCCATGACAAGGTTGTACCGAGAGGGTAGAACTGAGACGGTGCGTCCAGTTTCAGTTGAATCGGCAGAATGGGTTTATTCCATGCACGATGAGACAAAGGACGTGAAAGAGAGGTTGCGGCTACTGAAAAGGGCTTGCGATTACCACACTCTCAGCATTCAGCACGCTATGTGTGGCAAAGGAGTCGACAGGCATTTGTTTTGTCTTTACATCAGGCTGGTCTTGGGCGGTTTTGATGCTATAATACACAGTTTCATGGACATGTAGGAAGTAAAGTGCAGAATCGACATTTTAATCTACAAGTGCAGCTTCTGATCCCTCTAATCTACTCCACTGAACGCTCATAGGACCTCTAAAGCTTTCTCGAAAGATGTAGTGATCTTGGCACATATTAGGGCTGGCGATAGGGGATACCTACTTATAGAGTAGATATCCTCGTTAGAATTGATTGTTTTAACTTCCAAATCGTTGTAATCAACCGGCCCAAACTCGATGTGCACGGCCAACCTTTCGCTGTTTTCGCAAGAGCTAGCGAAAGAGTCGACATTTCTAAACTTGGGAACTAAATTGCCGATTCTAATTCGCTTACAATTCCTACTTAACTGCCTCTCGATGAATACCAGCAGTCTAGCTGGTCCATTGTTTGTTTGCACAATCGGCATATCACAGCCCTGAAGAAAATTGTTGAAGAGTTGATCAAACCTCTTATATGTTCTAGGAATCCTCACTTCCCTGTGCATCTTGATAACTCTACCATCTTTTAATCTTATGAACACCTCAAGATGTCCCGCATGATTCAACGGGGAGTCGAAGAGCATTAGTAGACACTGGTGCAGTGAAGCCCAATTTTGGTCATTATCCTCACTTTCTTCGAGTACAATTGTTAGAGTAAAATCTTCTTTCATGATTGACTGATACAATAGATAAATAAAGATATCCACATGAAATGGAATTGTAATTTGTTAATATGAACAATCACTAGCGTCTTGCGCTACTCTGGCGCTAAATCGCATTGTGTTCACAAACAAATATATAAAGTTTGCTCCACAAATTAGAGAAAACCTGTGTACATTGTAAATTGTTTGTTCCAAGAGCGTCACTTACATGGGCATCTCAGATTGCACCTCAACCGTCCTAGATCCCAACTCTTGACAATATATTGAGACCCAAGTCAGAAAATTTTATTACCATACTTTCGGTCTACATCAAATCGCCATGGCTGAGGCTCATCAAGCTGTGGCATTCACATTTACTTACCACCAAGACCATAGTTATGACTTCAGTATAAATTTAGATGCATTGAATGTGATCTGGTTGGCTGCTGTTAGATCTTGGAAAAAGAGGATAGCAAGATTTTTCACGCACTGTAAAAATGGATTCTTTCCCTCATCAACCAACTTCCTCTTTGCGATATACGCCATCATCCTTGGCCTCAGACTGTACTGTGACTTTGATACGTTCGGTATTATGCAATCACTTGAGCTATATCCACCAATACGATCCTACAAACAGCCTTACGCTAGGTTGTTGCTCTCAAGCTTGGTTTACAGTATCGCAATTTGGCTCATCAAAGCTACATTACTCAGATACTATTTAAAGTTTCTCCTGATGTACAAGGGTTGGATGTATGAAACTAGAAGCTCAGGTGGCTATTCTCTAACTTCCAAATTGTGGCTGATCAATCTGAAACTTCTGTTCAAGTTATCAAGAAAACCACAACTATACTCCTACCAGTCTTCGCTCCCTAGGCTACCCTTACCTGCACTGAAGGATACGATAAGACGCTACCTTCGTTCAATCAAACCACTTTGCTCGTCCGAGGAGCACTACAAAGACATCGAAAGGAAAGCCATAGAATTTCAAAGAGGCATAGGTCCAAAACTTCAGTTGTATTTACATTTGAAATCCTGGATGTCAACCAACTACGTATCGGATTGGTGGGAAGAGTATGTTTACCTTCGTGCAAGATCTCCTTTGATGGTAAATTCAAACTACTACGGTATCGATGCACTTCTTGTCTGCCCCACCGATCGACAAACTTCCAGAGCTGCCAATCTAATTTACTCGTCAATTATTTTTAGGCGTCAGATTGACCGTCAAGAGCTGAAACCTTTGATGATCCAAGGCATAGTTCCGCTTTGCTCGGCACAGTATGAACGTATTTTCAACACGACCAGAGTTCCAGGCAAGGAAGCCGATAAGTTGGTCCACCTGAACGACTCCTCCCACGTTGCTGTATTTCATCTTGGCCGTTACTACAAGCTAACTTTTCATCACAAGGGAAAGTTGTTGCAACCGAAACAGATTGAGTTCCTGTTAGACAGGATTGTTAACGATCCAGAGGAGGCCTCTAACGGAGAGGAATACATCGCATCGTTGACCACTCTTGATCGCGCAAGCTGGGCCAAAGTGAGAGAAGAAAAGCTCCTGACTGATCCAATCAACAAGCAATCGCTCAAAGCCATCGAAAGCGCCGCATTTGTGGTCGTGCTCGAAGATGATGATTTCGAGTTCGATCCAAAGGATCCGTCAAAACTTGATCGATATGGTCAATCATTGCTTCATGGTAAAGGCAACGATCGCTGGTATGACAAATCGCTCAACTTGATTGTCAGTAGAACTGGTCGTTGTGGTTTCAACGTTGAACATTCTTTCTCAGATGCTCCAGTGCTGGCGCACTACTGGGAGTTTACCCTCGGCTATGACTACTGTCATTTAGGTTACGACGACTTTGGACGTTGCACCGAGGGGCCTGACGATTTCAACCCAGGGAACGGACTGACACGACTGAAATGGAAGATCAGCGACGACTTACATGCAAACCTGCTCGATGCTCAGAAGAACGCCATCAAGATATTGTCCGACGTTGATCTTAGATTACTCATGCACGATGCCTATGGCAAAGGTTTCATAAAACGTCTGAAAGTTTCTCCAGATGCTTATATACAAATGGCTCTCCAACTGGCCTACTATCGAGATGTCAAGCATCTTTCCTTGACATACGAGGCCTCCATGACAAGGTTGTACCGAGAGGGTAGAACTGAGACGGTGCGTCCAGTTTCAGTTGAATCGGCAGAATGGGTTTATTCCATGCACGATGAGACAAAGGACGTGAAAGAGAGGTTGCGGCTACTGAAAAGGGCTTGCGATTACCACACTCTCAGCATTCAGCACGCTATGTGTGGCAAAGGAGTCGACAGGCATTTGTTTTGCCTTTACATCATCTCGAGATACTTGGAGGCTGAGAACGATTTTCTCAAGGAAATACTCTCAGAGCCTTGGAAGCTCTCGACCAGTCAGACGCCCCATAATCAGGCAAACATATTAGACCCAAAGAAGTTTCCCAAGCACATCAGCTGCGGTGGCGGATTTGGACCTGTGGCCGATGACGGTTACGGTGTCAGTTACATGATTGCTGGAGAGGATCTCCTTTTTTTCCATGTTAGCTCCAAGAAGAGCTCACAAGAGACTGATTCGGCTAGATTTGCCAACAATATTAGCGGCGCCTTGACGGATATGAGAACAATGTTTGAACAAGCCCTTTAGTAGGCTAGCTATATCAGGAACTCTATCCTCGCGAGCTGTTGGTTGAACAGAAGCAGTGAGGGCAAGAGACAATTACTCAACCGATGATATCAGGATCAAGTAGGCGAACACTGTCGTGGGTGTGCCGGCACATTTGGATTATATTGGTGCCTTGAATATTGTCCAATCAACATAATTCATTCTATTTTGCCAATTCGAGTTACACTCGAGGTTTTTAAATTCTTGAAACTAATTCGTCAAGTCGCTACGCAACCACTTTAAATCATTCACTAAACGATGGAGACTTGAATAAAACTATCTCTTTCTTAGAGTTTGGCTCAAGAATATTGGCTTGGCTGAACATTTCAGCCGTGATAGCTGCTTTGTCCATCATTATTGGACTCGTGGGACTTGCGTGAGGTCGTGTAAATTTAATAGATGAGAGATGTTTCCTTGATTGTCTCCTCTGTTTTGAAATGCTTTGCGCAGAATTGGGCCTCTTCGATGTTTCTACCGCTTTGTTCGAAGTAGTCCTCTCGTAGGGAGTTATAGTTGATCCTGTAGAAGAGCTATTGTCGACCGCATTCTGTATAGTTGGAATAGTGGAGGTCGAGATCGAGGGATGGACTGATTTTCTAGCAGGTTGGATACACTCGCTATTCGAATCATCCAAAGTGGTCTTGATTGTGGATGTAAGCCAGAGGTGTTTCTTGCAACAAAAGTATAGGGCAACAAGACAACCGATTGCCAGAATAGTCAAGACTGTGATACAAATGATCACAATTGTATTGGTCGGTTTGTAGGCGGGAATGGGAATGGGAATGGCAGTTGTGGTTATATTTGTGAGTAAATCGTGATCTATGGTGGTGAAGTTGGATTCTGTAAAGCTCGGTGGTGTAGAGAGGCATCTTTCAGGCCATTTGGAGCAATCTACCATGATTGGTTTTGGAGTGATATGAGCTTGGTGCATGAAACGAACGAGGCAACGACATGTCACCACTTGCTCCACGAGTTTCCCGGCGACTCGACTAAATTTAGGCGGAAAACGTTTTCCAGATGAACTATGACTCGCTCAGCTGGTTAAGCCGGAAACAAAGCGTGAGGGTTAGTGAGTGATTTTGGGAATCGTCTGGACAGCATATAGCGCTGAGACAGATGTTATCTGCAAAAGATGCGCGAAAAGCGTCAAGAAGCATGTATCTGTGAGCAGACTCGTGTCTGTTCTTTGTTTCTCGGACTGGCGCCAGATCATTGAATAGCCAGCCCCCGCAACCCATTATGCTTTAGTCAATCACACCTAGCTCAAGGGTTCATATCGTGATCAGGAAAGTCTATGGGTTTTGGTGCTTGGTTGCAGTGACACCTGACTTGTGAGTGTTGTGGGCTTTCAGAGTGTTTACAAATGGAATTGAACTCCAACCGTCTGAACAGCTAACCACCAACTCGCTCTCTCTCTCTCTCTCTCTCGTTTGTCAGGCTGTCGCATCGACAACCTTTCGCTTCGTTAAAAACAAGAACAACATTCGCCCACTAGTGCCCCTCAGGTAGCGGGTTAGCTGAGAGAGAGAGAGCAAGACTCAGCTTTGATTTGGAGTGCGAAGAAACGATCCTGATTAGATCCGCGTTTGCTGATTTTAGGGCTTGAGGTGAGGAAATAACTCCTCCTCTTCCTTTGATCATCCACTCCTCAGCTCGCGCGATCTCTTTCGGGTTGCCAGGCGCATTTGCTCGAGGGCTCGTTTGCAAAGGCGGCATTAGCGCCTACTTGGTAACCAGAACTCGTACAGGCAGCTTTACGGCAAACGCAAGTCCTAGGGCCTGAGTTGTTTTTGGTGGCCCCACAGGTTTCGCTCAAGAGCGCGGTTGCGCAGCGAGCAGGAGGGAGAAGTTACGGCTTCAGTGAGAGAGCCACGCATGGTGTTCGTGCGCAGATCGCTGAAAGAGTTGACCTTGACTCTCTCTCCCCCTCCTTTCCCAACTCTCCATTGCAGCAGCAGCAGCCGCCGCTCCTATTCCTTCCCCATCCCCATCCTCCGAGTCCATGAGCCCTGCCAAGCAGACGAGCGAGCGGACTCTCGCAAGGAGCATTCAGCGCAACAAGCAAAGGGGTTTGTCGGCGCAATGGGAGATGCATGCGTGAGTGATCGGCTTCAGATTGGTTGAATAATAATTGGGCTGCTGTTGCTGTAACGGCCGTATTCATGGCTAAATTGGATTGCACCCAAGTAAAAAGTTGTAGTCGACGGCTTCCAGGAGTTGACAAGTGGATCAATTCAACATATGCGCAATAAAGTCACATCTGAGCGCCGCTAACCCGCAATTCGGTGGTACGCGAAGTCGTAGCTTAGCAATATTGGTTAAACTCTCGGTCCAAGCTTGGCCCGTGGTCCCCCCTCATTGAACTCCGGTTTTGGCCCACAAAACCTAGTCCATCGTGATTTAACGCCAAAGTTTGACCCAAGAGAGCTAGTCTTATATCAAAAGATCTACAACTAGACCCAAGATCACTGTGTGGGTTAGCGGCGACCACAATTTACGCCGGATCGCGCCGAAATCATAGCCAGTCGAGCATTATCGACTTTCGCAAGGGTCGCCATATTGTTCGCCGTCGGAGGATCAAGATTGTCTTGCAGGACTCCATAGCCAGCTAGAATATTTCAAGTGTACCAAGAGCTATCCGATCGCTCTCCGCGCGATCGATTTGCGCTCAAATGAAATACTCTTAAACTCAAAGTTACGAATGATATAAAGATCCTGCTACAGGTGTGAGAGGTAGCTGATAAATTATCCAAACGCGAGAGAATAGTGAAACCTAGGACATCATGATATCGATAAGAGTCGTCAATCAAAAATTTGTTCAGGTTGCTTTCACAAGCCAATCCAATGGTCACTTACTAAGCTCGGTCTTGAGTTTGAGAAATGAGCAACATTTTAGCTTGATCGCACGCCTTCTATCCACAACAGCAGCTCAAAGGCAAAAGGTAAGTGCTGCCAAGTATAGACTTCTTGAGGATCCACGACTTTCTTGGTTCGACTAACTCTGTTTGTATTTTGCCAACAGATCACCGATACAAACAACCAACATTTAATTCCTATAGCTAGAAACATATCATTCCGCCAATGCCGTATTATAGAGCCCAATAGAAGCACTAAAACAAATGCGAAGGTTTCATTCAGTGTATCTGCCTCAAGTCCGACCGCGCAATTTGTGAGCGCAGACTTGGACCGATCTATCTTTAACGAACAAGAGCAAAGAGAATCGCCCCTAGCAGCTTTGAAGAGGAAAGCCAAGGACGTAGTTGAGAAGCGAGAATCTGCTGCTAGATCTAGGTATTATGGCCAAATATTCAACGAGGCTGTCTCGACTCCAACAGAGCGCCGTCTTGTCGTACTAATGTCATGGCTCGGAGCTAAAGAGAAACACATAGAAAAGTACCGACAATTTTATCTCGACCATGGATTTGACGTTCTAAACGTCAAGACATCACCCCTAGATCTCCTTCTACCTAACTTCGGTGCCATGAAAATCTCCAAGGACTTCGTACGCTTTTTAGTTGAGAAACAGTATTCAAACGTCCTGCTTCATGGATTCAGTGTTGGCGGATATATGTTCGGTAGATGCTTGTTGGAGATCGATAAGCAGGATGAACAAATGCGCCAATACTTACTCAACTCAATCCGTGGTATAGTCTTCGACTCCCTTGTCCCATTCGAGGGCACTTGTGTTGGAGTAGCCAGAAGCATAACCGCCAATCCAATCGGAGCCAAGGTTTTGGAGTATCTTTTGCGGCTCTATCTTATCCTTGGCCATAACATCGCAACAAAGTACTACCTGGAAGCATCCGAAAAGGTGTGGGGTGGCCCTCTCAGGTGTCCAACCTTATTTCTCATGTCGAAGGACGACAGAATTTCTGACCACAAAATCGTCGAACGATTGGCCGAAGTTTGGAGTAGTCTAGGGGTTGAAACTGATAAGATGTTGGTCGATAGTTCACCCCATGTGCAGCTCTTCACTAAACATCATGACGCTTACGTGGATAGGGTTGGCAAGTTTTTAAAGCACATTTCCATGAATTGAACCGAGGACAGAATCAATTCTGAACTAGGGACAGTCTCTCATCATGTTGCAATAACTTCGATAGTTGAATCGCAGTGGCAGAAAACACGGGCGCGTTATGGCCATACCAATGGACAACACCAAATCAAATTACCGGTACAAGTCATTCGTGTCAGGTCGTCGATGTCTAAGCACTAATTATATAATTTAATTTCATTACTCAATATGCGTTCGAAATCGCCAGTACAAAAAGCGTTCGATGAAATTCAGTAAATTTGACGTTTTGGATGAACACTAACTGAACTGATGCAAATCAGTTTACATTCTGGTTGAGCTGTATACATTATAGATGTCTCTAGTTATTCTCATGGACCCATTAGTCCTAGTCGATCCTCTATCATGTGAGTTGATTAAATCTCGTTGCTTCTTGAGACACGATCCGTCCGAGAAGCAGCTCGTAAATTTGATTGATTCAAGCTAATGTAATGCTACCAAACTATCGACTTTAAGTCCAAAAATTATGTCACTTGAATGGCGTTCATCAGGCGCAAGTTCGTTCGCTTAGCCTTTAGTTCAACTCTGTTCGACAATGAAGTCAACTGCCGCCCGAATTCGTTATTGAGACCAGATTTATATGCACTATAACTCTTTAGCTCAAGATACGTAGACAACTCGCACTCCAATGGCTACAAGATCAGCTCTCACCGACGATAACTTGAGCCCATCAAATCATTGATTAGGTATGGCTACAAACAAGTGATTGTGTTCCGGTCAACTCCTCTTACCTTTCGTTTGTTAGCGCCATTCATTTCGATCTGCAGCTGCTGAAAGCTCCTTAATTCTTGGACTCAAGATTTTTTGCACTCTTGGTTTGGCCGTTCCTCATGGGTGCATACAAATGTTGTTTAGGTGGGTATAATTTGACCAAGAGAGTTCGCGTCTCCATATCTTAACAACTAAGTTATAATAGTACAGTTGTGCCCATTAAGACCTTGTCGGATTTTTGCGCCATCCGAGCATCGATAAACATATATCCTACTTGTTCACTGACACAGGCTAAGTTAGAATGGAGTTAGCTCTTTTCAACCAGATGTTACGATAAGACGAATGGCTGCAAATGCGTCATGATATAGGTTTTAGAACGTCTGGTTCACGATAATGAATCTCAAAAGGAGATTCGAACATCATAGAGGCGAGCTCAAGCTAAATTGGTCGCCGTTGCTTCAGCAAGAGGCTTGAGTAGTATGAAATGTAATATACCAACACAGAGCAGATAGACAATATTAGAACACTTTGATTAGGCACTAAACTGGCTGAGTGATTGCAGTTGTCGGTGTAACAATTGCACGATTCCATCATTATAGCGAATGTTCCTGATCGCTTGTAACAAATCGGCTTCCGGTCCTTCTCATCGTGTTCATCAATATAACCACAAGATCTGATTACAACCTTCTTGTGCTCAATATATTGAACTATTTTGCGGCAAACCTTTGCCGGCCGACCAATTTGCTTTTCGCAATCTGTATCAGTAATATTAGGTCCCCCAGTGAAGGTTTCATCGCAACTTGGATTGTCGACACTTGAGCAATGATAACAATTGAGTGAATGTATTCCACCTATGCAAACCAACACGACCAACAATATTGAGAAAATTGCAAAAATGGCCAGCTTCTGGTTGTAGCCGAGCGCTTTACTAGATTTCGCTGATAATAAACTGGTTAGAGCTTTATTTGCTCGACGATTATGAGGTTTAGCTCCAATTTTAGTGAGTGGTTCGCGGAAAGTTGGTTTGCTTCGAGGAGAGTGTTTGCTCATCTGGCTGTCTATTGATGGAGACCGTGCTCGGTCAGAATAGTTTATTACCGGCAACATTGAGCCGCTATCGTGATAGTGATTGATTTTGTTTAGGCGAGTATATTTAGACATGATCTGGGTATAAGTGTATTGAAGAGTCTTGCTAAACTTGCCCAGAAAGATTTGCTCAATGTTGACCAACCCAAGTACTGTTGTTCAAGGCCAAACTGATGCACTAATTTTAGTAACAAACTTCGACTGGAATGGGGAGATTGAGAATTCTTCTAGCGCTTTGATGTTCGTAGAGGGTTAAAAACTTTATTCTTCCGTATCAGTAGCTAACTGGCCCCTTATATGAGTGTAAATAGTCTCACATACAACCCTCGTCTGGGACTAGATCTGAGTAGCGATTTGAAACCAGTCTCTGGTTGAACAACGCCAGCACGAAGAGGGACCGAAAATTGAACGCTAGTTTCCCTGTAGCGGCGAACTGAGGCGAAATGAGGAAGGCGACTCTAGCGGCGAAATTTGCCAGAGTTGTGATGGCAGCCGATGCCGCCTCTCTAGCTCAGGCTGTCTTTTACCTCGCAGAAGTATGGCAACCTAGTGCCATTTCGTATTGTACGATAGGGGCCAGCAGCACTGTTCGTGTATTCTAGGACCATCGACAAGCGGGGCGCATAGGGTTGTGCTCGAGGAGTGGGGGGGGGGTGAAAATGGCGATCGCAACGCAATATCGCCGCCAGCAATGCTGGCCCTCTAATGATGGCCTGCTAAGGCTAGTCTATCTGCGTTTGGCTTCGCTAGTCGGTTGTTGGCAGCTATGGCTCGCCGCCTCGAAGTTCAGCAGCGCACAGGCTGGTAACTAGCGAGATTGCGCTAAACATTGTTGGCGGGCGCGCATAGCCAATGGGCGTCAGTGCGCGATGCCCGCTAGGCAGCCCCTGCATGCACTACAAAAGGCGCCGTGGCGAAAGCCGTTATATGAGAATCAACCAGCTCGAGGGGCTTAGAACATATGCAATCCTGCCTATGCAGACCTCGGCGATCCTCACGAATTTAGATTGGTGAAAGTGCTCTCAACCCTGCTGAAGGCTTATGCTCAGGTCAATCTATCTGTTGTGATCGTGAAGCGACTATAATAATCAGAACTATCGTGCCATACAATCAGTTCCCCTTGAGTGTCGCAATCTGCCATGTCTATAAATATTCTGACCATCGCCAGGGCTCTACGTAATGATAATGCCATAATTGTTGCATGCAGTCCAGATTAAAGAATTACCATCATGAAGCTTCGATTGGGCGCTGAAAGGTGAACCCAATCTGAGAACAGGGCTTCGATAGAAATTTTTCACTGATGGGGGTCACTTTGGAGTGTAGATCTTGAGAGTTGATGGCGCAGATCAAGTGAGAAAATAGTGGAGAGAAATTCCTGGCCAAAGGCCTCTGGTATTGCTTTGACCTGGTTGAACATCCAAACGTTGTGGATGATCACCAGCTCATTGGTCACGAGCCGCTCGACGACATACCTCTATGGGTGTAAAAGTGGTTCAAGTCGCTTCGAGGTGAACTGGTAAAACTGTGTTAACCTCTCAACCGTGACAGCAGTCCCCAATCTTCAAACCTCTTGAGAAAATGAGAGCCGAAGATGAACTCAATAAAATGAACCAAAACCGTCAGTTGATAGACTGTCGGACACCACAATTTTGGCGCGTAAACTGGACGGAATCAAAAAAGAAGCTGTAATTATAAACAGTACAGGTCATTTGTATGTAACAAGTTGTCAGCCTATGAAGCTTCTCATAGCGAGAAAAACTTTAAAAATGCCTGGGGCGTTATAGCCACATGCTTTGGTACCAGCTCATCTCGTTTTGTGGGGGGTCTTGGCTGTGCATCGTAAATGTTAGCCACCCTAGGATATGGTCTACGGTCAGCCGCTCTGACAATCCTGTTTCGCTGTGCACTCTGCATTCGTCCAGAGATTCCGGAAATAGGGGGTATGTTTTCAGGACCAGTAGTTTGGTTCCTATCTTGAACCCTATTGTCGAAGTTTCGACTTAGCATTGCAACAGATACTCTACTTCTTGCCTGCCCTTCTTCGCGATCGAGAGGATTAAGTTGGTAGCTGGCCCTACCACGTGCACGTGAAACTTGTGGGACCTCCAGATTGCTGGACGCAGAATTAGGCTCCTCTATCGATTGATTAAGATTAAGCTGGGGATCCTCACCTGCGATACAGGGGTGTCCGAACGATTTCCAGAACAAGCATCTACAGTGCCGGCAGAGTAACAGGCAGTCGGCATATTCCTCCTTGAGATCATATTTCCTGTTGGGGGGGGGGTCTATAGCTTAGAAAAGGATCTCGATAATGTTCATCTCATGTTATGACAGAACGGCCTGATTCTATGAGCAACCAAGAATAAGAAGCAGCCAGAACCATGGCCACTCACGTCAAGTGGCGGCTTGGCGTAGTTGTGAGGGGCGCTTGACAATCTGATGTTGGCTAGCTCATAGCTTAGGTCTGCGATAGTCAAGTGTATACGGGCGTCGCTTGGTTGAGGGCTGATTGAAAGGTAAAAAAGGACGCAACTGGGAACTCGGACCGGGAATCGAACCCGGTCCGAGAAACCATGAACAGATACATCAAAGACAAAGTGGCGTTTCGCCTTCTTTTTGATGCAAAATATTATTCACTCTCGTATCGTGTAAAGATGAGCGAGCTGACAACTGTCAAGTTGTACCATCAATAGCCGGATAGTTGAAACTACTCAGCAATTATGAGATAGTTGCGAAATTTAAATCATGACCTAGAATCTTGAGCGAGATATGAGTCTGGGGTGAATCTTAAATTATCCGAAAGGCACATAACTCGTCCTCGCACTCTGTCAGGTGCATGGGACACAGTTGGATCACTCGGATTTGCCGAAATGATCGTGATGATGATCTCAGCATGACTAGTGCAGCCAGTGAGTTCCCAAATTCCTGAAATAAGCGCATACAGCCACTCGATCAAACAAGTTTTAGTATTTGAGAGTGGTATGTACATGAAGCCAGTTGGTTTAAGGCCTTGACTAGTTCGAGAGGATGGCTTCCGTGATGGATGAGCGGGCTAAAGGGTTGATTTATGATTTACGAGTATGATTCTAGAACCGTAGAAGTTTCGATTCAAGACGAAATCAGCGAAATTGTGAAGAGAATAATAAATATCTAAATTGATAGGCCACATTGCAATCGCCATCTAACAAGGGCGGTGATGAATGCTAATCGTTCGCAATCAGCATGAATGCGACCAATGTATTGACTAGAGTAAGTTCGGCAAGAAAGATAATAAGAGGGCGTTTACTTACTTTCTTAATTTATGGAAAACGAGCTCCCAATCTATCTCACTAGTTTCCCGATCGGAAGATAGCTCTTGCTGATTACTAGCGCCGTTTTCAGAGTAATGGGGTCCCCTGCTATCAGATGAAAGTCCAGAGCTCGCTTGCTTTCGCTTAAACTTATCTGAGCCAGTCAAGTTCAACCGGGAGTTCTCCTTGTCAAATATCTTGATTGCCCTTGTAACATGTGAGGGGTTTGAAGTCTCAACACGGCCTTTTGAGGTATGGGCAACTGGATGATTGCTCTGTGGCTCATGTTGATGCCCTTGAGTCGAACGCTCGCCTTCCGAACTGCGTTCAACGATATTTCTGGAGCTTGACTGACGATCAGCGAAAGTAGTTCCTGCATATTTAGCCCTCTGACTGGAGCTTTTTCTTAGAGGGAAGGCATTGGAGCACGTATAGGCATGCGCTAACTGTTGTGCTGTGAAGTGATAACGGCATAGCTGCTCCCAAATGTATTGATCACCTATCATTGTCCGCATCACAGATGAAGCTTGAGCAGAATTGACTAGGTCACGATAGTCATTGAGTCTAAGTAATATTTCACGGATCATCTCGACTGGCAGGTGGCTAAAAGTTATCCCCTGACCCGTTTCGTTCTTCGGCTAAACATTCATGTTCATTTGGACGACGATCTAGGGTTAGTCGTCACGTAGATCAATTACTCGAGCAGCATGAACTGCATCTGGTAACTTACCGGTGAGAGTTCGATCCTATCGACTATTCGACTGATTCTCTCGATGGTATCGAAATGTTGCTGCCATAACAAGCTTGAACCTATGGGTCTTCCCCAACAGTAATATTTTTGGATCATCTCCTTGAGTTCATTGAGGAGATTTTTCAATACATGAATATTCCGTTTATTTTTCGATACTAGCGGTCATTTTGGATCAGATTAAAAACGTTAGTAACTCACGTTCTGTTGGACTCACAAGACTTTTCTCGTCAACGTTAATCCTGTAACTAACCTTCCCAAGCTACCTGCTCCAGCATTGTGAATAGAACTTTGGTTGCGCACCCACTCAAGGATGTAAGATTTTGGGTGATGAGAAGATGGAGTAGCTTGCAGATGTAGTTGAACCTGCGGATATCATGGATTGCGTTGCAAAAATCTAGTCGACAAAAGGCTTCGCTGATTGTGTTGTACATCGCTACCTCGCGGGTCCGAACTGAGATGCGACAATGGGGTGCATTCCTCACTTTGGGCTCCTTGAGACCAGGAAGATTGTGAGAGGGACTGATCGAACAACAACAGATGCTACATCGATGGTTCTGACTAGACTTCTCACTGTTTGAGTTTGGGTCTTCCGGCGCGGACATGTCAGGCCCATCGATTTGAACCCCGTTCTCCATCAGGATTGGGGACGACGCATTCCTCGTTTCTTTCGCTGATTGGACAATGTTTGAAGAGGACGCATCCGCATCACTAGAAGAGTGGCAAACTGAGGGGATTTGTCCGATATCGTAGTTTGTCTCTTGTGATGAGTAATTCCTGAAATCATCAACGCTTGCGTTAAGACGCATTTTGTTAGCCTGGCATTTGTCGGGATTGATTTGAACTGATTCACGTGAAAGACTTCTAGTCATAAATTGAGCATTAAGTTGGTTTCCTTGTCTGGATGAAGTTTCGCAGTGCTTAGATCTGTAAAGTCCGGTGTCTGAGGGATGCGAACAGCAAGAGTGTTGTCCATATGGCGATGAGATTGCGATTGGATGGATATGGTGCACGTTTTTTTCTGGTGATCCGCATAAGGGTGTTGGCGACACACTGCCAGTCCGGCTGCTACATCCCGAGCTACTTGCGCTCGACAAACTCCCGTTGCGGTTCAATTCATCACTAGGCCTTTTATCTTGTCCATTGCAGTTGTTGGCCATATGTTGGCCAAATTGGCTCCTTGGCGGCCAAGAGCAAGCAGAATATTGATTGCAATTTGGGTATAGCTGAGATTCAATAATTTTCATCCGTTGCCAGCCAAGATTCTCTGTCTTGACCCAGGCCTCGCCTGGCGAGCGCCAGTCTCGTCCAATGAAAGGCATTTGGTTTGATCGACGTTAGCGGCGGTCAACTGGACTTGGCGATGGCAAACTTGCGGCGATTCGAGTTATTGGTGAGTATAGTTGCGGACTAAGTTATAATTGAGCATAGAGATGTTCTTGTTCGCCTGCTTTGTTTTGTCGGGAGTCGATAGTTTCTTTGTGATTTCAGTGTCGAGCAATCATGTCGCTTTTAAGCTAACTCTTAGCCTCCTAATTGAGTGCTAGATGGCTGCGTTTGCGTCCACGGATTTGGCCCGAGGATATGATCAAAGTTTGCGGTGCCTGGCGAGAGCTTGGATGGGCCGGCTGCGTGGACCAAGGGGACGTCTTTGGGGTTTGAGCGGGGGGATGGTTTTGTTAGCGGGAGGCTGGAGGTGGCAAGACTGCGACGACGTTTACAAGCCTCTCAGTTGGCCCAACGTCGGCCGAGTAAGGGATTCAGTGGGCTGCTTTGAAGGCTGTCCGACTTTAGCGGCGATAACTCACTTAAATCTTCGACCTCAACTCCTCTCGCCACATCCATATGTTGGCTCGAGCTAGACGCGCATCTGTGTGCGTCTGTTGTTGTTGTTGTTGTTGTTGTCGTCGTCGTCGTCGGCGTCTTTGCTGCTGCTCCTACTGCTACGTTTCCATTGGCTGCAGAGATCCAACGGCAACAGACGCGGCTCAACCCGTTGCTGGCTGCAGTTTAAAATCTCGTGATGACGCAACCAGACGCCCTGGCCGCCTGATCGTGGGGCCTCAAGATTAAACTCATTGGCTTTTGCTCCCGACTGGCTGCTTCGTGTTCGCTGGATGGAGGAGAGAATAACAAGCGTCAAGGTTCTCTTTTGCTCGCTTCCAAGCACCGAGTTCGCTCATCTTTGTTCGTTTGGCCTCTCCATCTGCTGCGCTCGCTTCTCTCGCCCAGACTGCTCGTCAATCCGAAGACTCGATGCGGCAAAGTGAACGAAAACATAAATCTCCCCCGCAATCTGCAAGTCCCAACCAACGACTGCTCACGAGAGCTCGCCCATTCGCCAAGCGTTCCTAGCCGTAAGATGGTTTCGCGCATACAAACGCACACACTCACAGTGCGTCTAAATTTTCGCCTGCCCTCCAGATCGGCCCAAAACTTTCCTCAGGAGTCCGGCTGCAAGTGCTCGTTGACTCGCCCGCTCTTGCGGCCAGACGGTTGCTGGTGTTGGCGCTGTCAAAGGCACAACATCTGGCCAAATAAAAGTGAATCAGAACCCTCGCACGATCGACAAAACCCACTCTGGGCTCGAGTTCAGCCCGCACTGCCACTGGTAGGGGCGGCAGATTTTCGCCTTCACTCACGACTAAAAGACTCCACTCCTCTCTCTCTCTCTCTCTCTCTCAGCTTTTATCGCAGCCAACAATCGCGCTTCAGTTGAACTGCGACTACAAAAAGGGAAATTGCACGCCAAATCTGGTTGGAATAAACCTTCCGTCCGCTCGTTCAACGCAAAACTTGAGTTCAATCTCTGCTAGACAGCTGAGGGCTTTTGAAATGGCTTGCCAAGGACCGTTCCTGGTTGCCGGATCCAACTCTGTTTCAACAAACTGGTTGCCAGCTTGGCTAACGAGCAAGCCTCGTCCGATCTCGTAACACACAACAGATTCAGTGGAGAAGTGTGCGTTTGTGCGCTCTCCTCGCCCTGTCGCTGGGCTTGTCTGTTTGCCTTGTGTGTCTGTGTTGTGTATGCTTTGCACAAACAAAGCGTTCACTTTCCAGAGCGAAATTTTCGCCAGCGGCGCAAGCGAGTAAGAAAAAGGGGGGGGGAAACAGTAGGGGTAGAAGTCGATGCTGATCCCCTAAACACGCGCGGGGCAACCACGAGGTTGGCTAACGGGTATAGCAATCCAATGCATGGCCAGTTTCCTCCACATCCTCACTCAACAAGTGCATCATGCCTGGCAGCAAGTAACGAAAGCAAGCGAGATAATTGGTGGCTATGACTGATCCAGGCGAGCTTAGCGCCAGATTTGGATCGCCAGCATACTATGAGGACATTTTCATGAATTATAACCTCTATGGAGCCTGGGATGAGTTTGGGAAGTTCGAATCGAACAGGTCCAAGTCTGGCGACACATACGAGATCTCGAGACAAAAGTTCCTCAAACTCCTTGGACAGAACCGACTCTCCTGGACACCAACTAGCGAAGATCTCGACATGGACGTTGAGGTTTCAGGCATCTACCGACGAGAGAGGTACCAGTATTTAGCGTTCATGAGGATACAGCCACGAGGCTTCAGAGCTCAACGGGTGGTGCCGTCCGGCTTGGAGATGGTATTCCATATTCTTATGGGGCGTGTTAATTTTACCTACAGGAAACGCACGAGAACACTAAACAGGGGAAACCACATAACCATCTCACCACAGTCAACCTATTCAATCAAATGCCTCACCAACGACCAGCCCGCATATCTCATATTCAGAGTGTTCGATCGGAATAAGATTCCCAATTCAGACCAATCAAGCAGCACTGTTGTGCTAGAGGATGAGTGACACTAGCTCAAGAACTCCCTACCAAAACTGATGTATCTAACTTTGGTGTCTATGTCCGCTGCCCCAGCCGCTTTTGTTAATTTATTGACCACAAAACACGTTATCGTTGAAACTGATAAAACAAGATCCCTATGTTGACCGCTTATGATCCACTGGATGTAGTTCAAGAGAGTTCTCCGATAGGCGTTAGACTCACTTTCAATTGATTCAGTAGGTCGTAAAGACTCTCTGATACCGACACCTTGTAGGGCGTTGGGTTGAGAAATCGCTTGATGTCTTGGGTGAGGTAGTCCAACGACTTGGAGCAATGAATTCGAGCCTCATTCAATCCGACGCTCTCCTTGACTAGCTTTCCGTCCCACCATAAATTGAGAAGTGGCTCGACACGAGCTGGAGTCACATAACAACGTTTCTCTGCAATAAAGGGGTGTCTGCAAAGTATCCTCTGCCCTGGCATAGGCATGGGCTCGTTGTGAATCTTGATGAGATCTATCAAGGCATATCCATCTCGTCCAAAGAGACGGTAAGCAAATTTTCTGCACGGAATGGTGACTTTCTCTGGCATCGAGCTTAGTTTCATACAGGGATTCCCATTCGTCTCAACCAACTTGTATACACCTCCAAGAGCTGGCTGATTCTGACAAGTGACCAAATGGGTACCTATTCCGAGACTTGTAATTGCGTGACTCTGGTCACCCAAACTGCTAATTGTCTCTTCATTGATATCATTCGATGCGACAATCTCAAAATCGTCGAAATCTCTCAGATTCAGTGTTTCCGAGACAAGACTAAAGAGCTCTCGTGCAAATTTGGATAGGTAGGCAAGATCGCCGGAGTCAATACGGATTCCAATAGGTTTATAACCGAACCTCAAAAGTGCGATGGCGACAATGCAAAAGTTAGTTAGCCCGCTGCTGATCACATCATAGGTGTCAACTAGAGCCAAGAACGAATCTGGAAAGGCCCATGCGAAGGCAATAAAAGCCCTGAATTCGCTTCTTTCGCCGCCTTGAGAGGATATGGAAGATCGTTTTAGAAGATTGATTTTAAAGAATTCTTCTTCCACGTTCAGACAGCAGAGGGTTAGATTGTCCTCCATCCCAGTTGTCCTATTTAATAGCATTTTGTGATCATCTGTTTGGTGCCGCTCGAGCCTTGGAGTTCCGAAATATGACATAATGAAAGCATGAGATAAGGTTCCTGAAACTGGTATATCAAATTCCTTGCCAGCTAGTAGATTGCTTGTTGCATCGAAGCCTCCCATGTAAGAGTAGCGGGATGCAGATATACCACCGTCTGGTCCCTGGGCTCTTCGGAGGCCGAATTCGAGTAACTTGCAAGTAGGAAGAGTCCCTGCTCTAGCAGCCAACTTGTAACGAGCAGCGTTGGTTGCAACCAGACTTGCATAGTTGACAAGATTTAGAAGAGTTGTCTCCAACAACTGGAGTATTGCCAGAGGCCCCTCAACCCTGATCATAGGCAAATTTGGGAAGCATACGCTACCCTCATGCAAAGCAAACAGCTTCACCGACTCGGTCTTAAGACTTCTCATGTAAATCCAGAATTCTGCATCTATATGGCTATAATCGGCGATTGTCTTTAGATACTCAATATCATCTTCAGAGAAGCGAAAGTTTTTGATGTATTTCAGGCACTCATCAAGGCCAGCGAAGATCGTAAACTCGCCCCTGAACGGATTTCTGCGAAAGAACAGATCGAATATGGCATGTTCATCATGGCGCGAGTCGCGCCAATAGGCGTAACACATGCTAACCTGGTACTTGTCAGTCAGGAGAGATTGTACGAGGTTGCTGATGTTATTTTCATGCTTAATTATGGGTCGTGGAGCCATAGTCTTGAAACTCTAGTTTTGGATCCGTACTGATCTTGTGTCTGCTTCTGGTACGACTTGTCGTGAGCTCGGTTTGGTGCAGTCAACGAGGCGGCATCATCTCATTGTGTTCGCAAGCAATCGACACAAGAACACTCTCACGGCGACCAAGACTGGCACTACAATGCTCTATGCACACAATGGTTGTGATGGCGACCTAAACAAACCAAGCATTCGAAGTTTGTTCGCAGGGCTGAAGGTCAGATATGGTGGCGAGAAGGGCAGAGCTCCGGATGCTTTGACATCCGTTGGCAATAATATGTGGATTTATTTGACTTTAAAGGAGCACTTCTGGCATCAGTATTGGCCACGCTACTCAACGATTAGATCGCGTCCCTCGGTGCGTTTTAGTCTCGCATTCGAGGGCGAGGCGTCGAATTGTCTGGTGAGTATATATCGATCTGGTGCTTCATTCCTGCGAGGACTGCTCTTGGTCGAGTTGCTATGGTGGCCAAAGATACGGTTCGGGTGATGGGATTCTATTCGTTTTCGTTATGAGTACATCCAACGAAGAAATAGGGAGGAGTTCTACTGGTTTGGTGGCAACTTTTTCGTATGTTTATTTCAATTTTGGAAACAATGTGATTTCAAGGGCGGGAATCAGATTTGGCGCTCTAGCATAATCGCTCATCAGCTCTCATGCTGCCTACCCGTGCAGCTCGCGCGAGAGCTGTTCCTCTGTCCCGATTCTGTATAACCAATGGACAGTGGGGACTATAGCGCCCACCGTAAGCACTCGGATGGGCGCTCTCTATACCCATAGCCAACAGCTCTCAAGACCGTGTTAACGGGTGGTTGATATCTAAAACATCATTCAAACGCTACTAAGAGTTTTGAGCCTGAGCGACGGAAAGGCCATATTTCCGAATGCCCTATGGCCTTGATTAGAAATGAGTCTCTCCACCAGAGCTCGAGCATAAAATATTTCCTAGTTCTGATTTTTGCAATTTTCAATCTTGGCCCCCAACTGGTTTTCTGTATGGTTTCTAGTGCCGATCGGGGGTGGAAGTATTGTTATAGAGCAGCGTTATCTGGTGGAAGGGGTTGTAAATAGGTCTCCGACGGGAAGCCGGTCGTTCGGGAAGAGTGGCCGGCGAGCAGATCGCAAAGGGCGAGGGTGTGAGGCGGTGGTGAAGCCCCCGCCGCACTCCCTATGCGAAAAAGTGTCAGAGATCGAGCTCAATGAATATCTGGTTGTGCCAACCCATACTAGTACTCGTTATATTCGTGATGGTGAACTGGGTTGCAAGGTAAAGAAAATTCCATAAAGGAAGCCACGAGAAACCGTGAGACTTGTTCCTCCTCCTTGACTGCGTTTTTCAATGTAACTCTAAGGATTCTTGACGCACTGTGATAGTTCACATTCAGGGCGAATTCAAGGCGCATTTATTGATAAACATAAGTTGAACTCCAGTTGTTTCCGCCCAAGAGCGATTGCAACTTGACTCGATATGATCTCGCAATCTCCTCGTACTTCCTTTTTGCCTCTTGAGCCTCCTTGAGCTCATTTGCGAACCCTTCCATCTGAGTCTCTAGTTCCTTTAAATGTTTCTTGCATTCTTTCCGACTCTTATTCGCCTTTTCAGTTTGCATCTCTGATTCAACCACTCTATCCTCCCAAATCTCCCTCTCAGTTTCAAACTCTGCCGCCGCCTTCCTGGCCATCTGCATGTCTGACCGACATCTTTCAAGTTCGCTCTTATTAGCAACACTGATCGTCTTTGCACTCTGCAATTCCTTCTCTCTATCGGACAAATCGTTTCTCACTGACTGCAACAACGATTCGAGCTCTTTCACCTTGTCCCTCAGCGAGTCGTTCTCGGCCGCCTGCTTTTTAAGCGCAATCTCCTTCACTTCGAGCACATCAACCCTTTGCCTGAGTAGTTCAGTCTCAGAGCAGTATTGTTTCAGGGCAGTTTGGCTCGACTCGAGACTCTCCACTCGGATCTTGAGGAGCTCATTCTCGTCTCTCACTCGGCTCAGCTCTGAACTATTCGAATCGGAGGCCTCGAGTTGAATTGGCTGCTTATCGTCAGCCTTGTTTTGGCCCAAATCCGTTGTGGCTCCCTCAAGGCCATGGCCAGCGCTCACAATAACCGGTCGCACAACAGATGGGGCGCGCTTGATGTTCCAGCGGTGTATTGAGACTATGCTTGGTCTTAGTATATACTCGGCTTTAGAGTTGACCCCAGCTTCTGGCTCGGCCTTGGACTCAGGCCTAGGAATTTCGACGGGTTTGGGCTCAGGTTCAGGTTTCTGCGTGGTTGGAGGTTCAAGTGCGGCAGTTGAAATGGGTGGCTGCTTCTGCTCATCTTGCGGGTCGACTTCTGTGCGCCGGCTAGTCAAGCTTCTGATGCACTCGTCAAGGTACTCGCCCAAGGCATTATTCCAATGGAGAGATTTTCTACTTTTGATGAAATCTCTAACCCGAGTAAGCATGCCAATGTCAACCTGGTCGACGAGCGATCTGTCATCAAGACGATCTTTGCCCGCACTATTGCCGCCATTCAACTCTCTCTCCAACTCGAGCCAAAAGCGCGCACACTGTTCTGGCATTGGAAGTGAACGTAACTCATATCGGAGCTTGGATAGGACATAACCGTCCAGCTTGTCCAGAGTTTGTTCTGCTAGACAGAGGACGACGGGAAGTAGAAAACAGAGGAGCCGGATTAACG
>Ga0268249_1000213_pt1 | contig 36570 bp, 29 predicted proteins | sample AgamicAtPe_FD_200257 | JGI IMG/M metagenome (GOLD analysis project Ga0268249, IMG submission 200257) | Agave microbial communities from Guanajuato, Mexico - At.P.e (v2) (version 3) | ecosystem: Host-associated > Plants > Phyllosphere > Phylloplane/Leaf | place: Guanajuato, Mexico | collected... | reverse complement strand
GATATCGTATATGATGGCCGACAATACTCAACAAGAGAAGATTTGTGGATTAGTATACAGAGAGCAGTTGAGATTTTGAACACCGACAAAAGAAAGATTCTTGACAACCTCTGGAGCTCGATACCAAAAAGACTGCTCGCTGTGATCGACGCCAAGGGTGCTAAAATCAACTATTGATAGTGAGAATTCGATTGAGTCAGCTCAGAAAGTACCTACAATAAAACTAAATCAGTGTGCAAATTATCTTGGCCGGTTGTGCATTTTCGCTTTTTAAGAATTCTCGCTCTGATCTCATTCAGAAGCATCAGACAATCGTGCAAACCCTCGCAGGAGATCAACACTCTGAAAGCACCTGTCGTACAAAAAATTTAAGTCCAAGACTCAAGTCCAACGATTGCAACCATGGTGTGCAATTTTATTTGGCCCCCAGTGTAAATCAATGTTGCTTCACGTGGACTTTGTAAGCCGATGTGATGCTATTTTCAGGATATTCATCAAAGCATGCAGCCTTCTCTGGAAATCGGATGATCCACCTTATGAACGAGTCAAATTACTTGTCACTGATCAGGCTGCATACATGGTTTCTGCCGGAATATCAATCAAAACTCTATGCCCTGAAATGTTACATGTTAGCTGTGTTGCGCACTGTCTTAATCGCGTCGCTGAGACAGTACGAGAACTACATCCGTGCACTGACTTGTTTCTTGGAAAGTTTAAAGAAGTTCTCAGATGTAATCTGAGCCGGAAACAAAAATTTAAAGAGATCACTGGACTGCCACTGCCGCCAAAACCTGTAATCACTAGATGGACAACCTGGCTGCAGGCAGCTCAGTATGTCACAACTAATATCGATAAAATTAGTCTGTTTATCGCAAGTCTCAAAAGTTCATCCGCGACAGTTAAGAGCTTGCAATCGATCGTTAGTGATGAGAATCTAAGCTGCGAGCTTTTAAGTCTAGATGATTTCTACTTTCTAATAGAAGCAACTAACAGCCTCCAGAAGGAATGCGCAAAACTATCGGATGCATTTGCAATTATCAAAAATGTTGGCACAAAGTTGGACGAGTGTAGTATTCGGGCTCCAGCTGATAAGTTCGCAGCATCGCTGGCTAAAAACCCAGATCTCGAAACCCTTTGTACTGAGAAAGATCTCGCGTTTCGGCTACGAATGGAATTTGCGCCTAGCGTTTCTGTTGATGTAGAGCGGTCATTCTCGCTAACAAAAAAAATTCTATCCAGCGACCGATGTAGTTTTATCGAACAAAATCTCAGAATGCACTATGTTGTAGCGTACAATTCGTTTCTAACCCATTAAAACCACCAAAATTCTATCTTCAGAACACATCACCCACCCAAAACTAACCTTTTTGACAACCCGTTTTGAAAGCCTTGGTAATCAGGTATACCTGTTGCAGTGACCGACCGGTAAATGAGGAGAGGACTACGGGGGAAATCTCAATGCTAGATGCGTTTAAGATCTACATCGGTAGAGCTCGGTTCAGCGACATATTATCGTAATAAGAAAAAGGTCTTAATCTAGACGTTGTTCGATTGATCTCACGAGCTAACTTTACTGAAGACATGGAGGCTCTCGTCGGAGACACGTTCGAGGGGAAAGCCGATAATGCAAGTCCATTTACGTCAATCTTCTCTCATTCCACCCATACCGTGAGCAGCAAACTAGTGAAAGAGAAAGATCACATCGGATAACACTTGATCGGCTGCTAGGCGTTTCAGTGAACCCTACACTGCAAACTCATCCGCTAACAAACATTATTGACAGGTGTAATTGCATCCGTCATAAGTCAAGTAATGAAGTCAGTGGAAATTGCGATGGATTGAGTTACTTACTGGAGCGCCCATGTGGCCATCGTAAATCCCTGTCAAGCCCCTGAGGTTATGATGTGATCTCTGGTGAGTATCACTAGATTCTGAAGACGACTCTAACATCGCCTTTCTATCTAGAGTTCCTCCAATTATGTTCGGTCCGAAGGCACTTATATTCCTAAAACCCTTACTCATGGCGCTACGCTTCCTCCAGCGGCGGCAACAATAGATTATCAAGCAAACTGAGACTATGAGTAGTATAGCGACTATCGGTAGCAGTGTTGCAAGGACTGAGAATAAATTTGGTGCGAGTTAGTGGGAGAGCTTTTAAGGGTCTCACTCCTAGGCACAAGTATGCAAAACTTACGTAAACCGTTTATCTCGCACCTACGGCCAAGATAAATACGATGGCACTGGCAGATGGTTGAATGGACCTGGCCGCGTCCAGCGTTTGAGGAATGATTGTTTACTTGGGTGGTGATAAGACTTGGCACTCGGATGCAGTCGCCACGGTTGTTGCAATAGTCACAGCTCTTGATCTCGTTTGCGCACTGCCTACCTGGATGGAGAGGATTCAGATCTGGGTAATCGCGGCAGTCGCATTTGTACGATCCAATCTCGTTGATGCAAACTGCACCATCGTGACAGTCATTGAAGATTGGATTGGCACATTCATCGAGATCCGACACTTGTTCCACATCAGCAAGGAAAAGGGCATTCGGGTTCGGAAGTCTCTCGTCAGTCTGACTCGAGTTTGCGACTTGCTCAGCCAGAGTTGTTTGCCCATCGAACAGCTGCTCTGTGTTCGTTGCGATCGCCAGTGCGGCCGCCTGCCTGAGATTCAGCTTTTTGGTTAGCTCCTCCTTGAGCGTGTTCTCGTCAAGTGCTTCGTTTGCGTTGGCCGGAGGTTGAAGCTGGACAGTTATGTTCACTATCGCACCTCCACCTGAGGATCCTTGAGGGTTCGTACTGGAGGCGTTGGATAGTTTACCCTGGGATGTGACGGCGCCAACTTGAGAGTCAAGCGACTTGGCGTAGTTCAAGATATCGGCCGAAATAAATCTATCTCGTGTCAGATCTGATGTCATATAAGCTCGTTTGATTTGATCTTTGACGATACGTGATATTTGTTTGAACTCGGAACTTGACCTATCCTGCAACTCTCTCTTGAAATGTACTTGCTGCTCACCAACCTGAAGCAGTCGCAACAGCACTATATAGCTCTGCACCTCTTGACACTGACGCTGACCCACAGCATTCGTTGTCATGAAGTAACCCGGCCGGCAAGTGCAACTGAACGTTCCCTGGCTACCGATCGTCTCTGAGCTTGGGGTAAATTTGCAAATCTCATTGTTGCTTATCTTACACATGGGCTGGCACTGGTTTATGTTCGCGCTAGCCGTCATCTGCAACTCTGTGGGTTTCGAAGTTGGCTTAGATTTGGAAACGATTGCCTGCTGCTTCTTCTGCTGCTGCTCAAGGTGTTGCTGCTGTTTCTGTTGCTTTTGCTGCACCGAAAGCCGGTGACTGGCGGCTTGACTGTCGTGTCGAGTTGGCTGCAACGGTTTAACTGAGTGCCTCTCTACAGAACTGTTACCAACCAACTGGGCAGTCTGGGTGCTGAGCTGGTTAACGAGTGTTCGTGTTCCGATGACTGTGCTGACAAAAGTACGCGGTGCGATCACTGAGGTGAAGGAGGAAGTTAGGGTCAAGGGGGCGTCGTGCGTATTATAATAGATTTTAGTGGTTGTCACAATAAGAGATCTTGTTGATGGTTCAACATTTGTGAAGTAGGCTGTTGACTGAGGAGCCGGCCAGACCGTCTTCACCTGCTTCTTTCTCTCATCACCTCCATCGTCGCCAAAGAAGATGGTGGCTACTGGATGTTGCGGATGTGAACTGATCTCGCTTGAGGCCACCAACTCAACAGTGGTCATTCTGCCAGTCATAGCGGAGCTAGCTGTCTCCGTAAAGCTGCTCGTGGTGGTCACGCTGGGACTTGTTAAGCTGCCCTGCAGACTCAACTGTTGTTCGCGGGCCTTCTGACCGTAGAGACGGGTGGCCGTCTTTTTGGACATGATGCTAGGCTGCTGGGTAGTGGGGGACACTGTAGTCACTACCTGCTCGCTTTCCGGCGAGCTGGGTACGAGAGAATGCGGGATGTTGGTTTTGTTGCCGGCTAAGAGTTGGACAATGTCTTTTATGGCGGCGCCGAGGTTGCTTGTGAGTGCAGGTCGGCCGCTCTGGCTACTGTTATAGGCAATGAGATCACTCAGCTCGATAATACTGGTTGCTGGTTGTTTATTGCTGTACTCTTCATTTTGACCACCAGGGGGAGAGACTTGTCGCGGCTCAGCCGATTGATTGTCTGAGCTCGGAATGTGAGGTCCATTAACTTGGACCGAGTCTAGTTCAGGTCTCTCCATTGGAGATATTGTTGTTGTTGTGCTGGCAGCGGCAGTGGCAGTGGTCGAGCTGGCAGTCGACCCCGGAGCTGGGCTGATGAGTTCGCCCTCATCCCGCTTGCTCATAATTGGTGGCGGCTGATCAACAACCGATGTAGGAGCAACAGAGTTGGCCACCGCGCTTGAGGATAGGATCACAGGTGGAGGCGCGAGTGTTGGAGTGATCTGATCATCAGACGGCATTCGTTCGGACGGGTTTATCTCGAGAGAAGCTGGACTCTTGGCTGCACCAGAGTCCAAATACTGTATCGGTTCTTTTTGCGCCTGCTCGAACAGAGTTCGATCGACATACTCGGTGACGACAGTTGGGCTTATCTCTTGTATTGTCGAGAGTTGAGTCTTGGTGCCACTATAAAAGGTGATGTAATGTGTTAGTGTTGTGTACAGACTGCGAGTTCGCGTCATTTTGTTGGGCTCGCTGGCTGTTTTTCCTGGCCCGATGCTTGTGCTCAGAGACTCCAATTCGAGAGTTGGTCGTGGCAGCTCAGTTGTTGGGGCTGGTACGAGTGCGGGTGAGAATGTGAGCTGCTTATCACTGACTAGTACGCTTGAATCTGTCTCCGCTGTGGTCGAGACTGGTTGGCTTGGGACCTGAGCGCTGGCATCAACAATTGGAGTCGATAGAGTTTGCGTCGCGTTATATAGCGTGCTCAAGAGTGGCGTGCCAAAGAGAGAAGTCTCAGTGGCTTGAGTGTCAGCGGAAGATGATGTCGCTGAGATGCTAGATCCATCTGGTGTCCTGCTTTCCGAAGGAGTGCTGGATGTCCCCTCTGATGAACTGGCAGGCTCAATTGAAGAGGTAGCAGTTTCAACGATAACGTTCGAGGTTGTGCTCTCAGAGCTTTTGATGCTTGGTGTTGCACTTCCGGCGGAAAAAGTAGTGAAGAAGGTAAATGTTGTGAAGTATGTCCTCGTGTTTGACGAGAGGACAAAGGAGGGCTCGATCTGGGCAACGGGAGGCTTTGCTTCTCCTACCGATGAAGTCTCGCCAACCTCGACTGCCTTCGGACTTGGTGGCATCGGACGCTCAGATGTTGGCCTGCCAGTTGTTTCCGCTTGACTTGAGGACTCCTGTGTCGTGGGCTCACTGGAAACCTGGGGGTTGGTTTGGGTGGACGGTTGGGCTATTGTCACAACGGGAGTTGGCTCGATGAAGTGGCCGCCCAGGTCAGGCATGAATTCGGTCGCTATGCGCGAGTTAGTCTCCTCTATTGTGGTGAAGATTGTCTCTGAGTTTATAGTGAAAGGAATTGTGTGCGTAGTTGTGGTAAAATAAGTTACCACGACTGAAGCTGACGCATCGGTGGGTTGGATCTCCGACGTTGATTGCTGTCCAGCCTCCGTCACCTCGCTCTTGGTCGAGCTGACCTGCTCGTTTACCTCCCAGCCAACGACTTGAGAGGAAGATGACAATAGTATCGTATTAGAGCTAGATCTCAGGTCTAGATTAGTTGAGGTCAAGAGGAATGCTCCAGTTGTTGCTTGATCATTCGAGGAGGTTGAGTTTGGGGCTTGAACCGTTTGGGTCAAAGTAGGCTGAGGCTCAGAGGAGGAACGACTTTGGCTTGAGCCCCTGAATCGGTTTGGCTTGAGAAATCTGCTGCTAACTCTGGTCGCTGGCAAGGTCTCTGTAGGCAAAGTAGTGATCTTGTCCTCGAGAGGCTCGCTCATCGCAGGCTGGCCGGCCACTGGAGAAACAGCAGAGTTTATAGCCGATGCTCGGATTCCAAACTGTCCTGTCCGCGTGACTACCACGAATCTTGGTTTAGTCGTTCTAACTGTTGCGCCTTGAGTAGATGCGCTACTGGTGCTAGCCTGTGCGGCCGAAGATGAAAAATCAGGAGCATCCTGGGACGGCGACTTGAGTTGTGGTCTGATTAGCCGGGATTTGAGCGGACGTTGAGGGCGGCCGGTAGATGGCGCCACTGAACTCGCTACCTCACTCTCCAGCTGGCTGAAGAGTGGACTCCTAGGCGATTGACTCGAGGATCGGAACCGGCTCGAGGCAACTCGTGAGCGCAAGTTTGATCTGACCGCCGAGCTCGCTAGCCTGTTCACTGCGCTCAGCTCGGTGGCTCTGAGGAGATCGTCCGATTTGCTGGCCAGCTTCAGTGTCGGGCTCGGTGATTCTGAGCCCAAGTTTGCATCTGCTGGTTTGGTTTTGGTTGTTGGCGCGATGGTTGTTAGTCCGTGAGCGCGAATGAGTTGGCGCGAGGGGGAGGATGAAAGGGCGAGCGGGGAGTGAGAGTTGAGCCGACCAGTGTTGGTTCAAGCAGCTTTGTCCAGTTGCTTGGCCAGGCGAGCAAAGAGCAAACAAACACTCGGGTTAACTGGAGGGTCGGGCGCGCACAACCCATTTGCAATCTGCTATCCAAAGGCCTTAAGCCAGCCAGCCCGGCAACCTGAGCCGCAGCTCTGATGCCGGAAGCTGAAGGCGGAAAGCGGATCGATGGAATGAGACGAAGTGTCGCAAAGACACCTCGCGTCCGTCAGAGTGGCGGCGGCAGCGACAACGACAACAGATGCGGCCCGAGAGGTAGTTCCATTGTTCAGCAGGTTGCAACTGCAAATGGCGGACTAAGCGGTCAAGAAGAAGATTGGAAATGGCCGCTCAAGGGAGAGTGAACTGCGCTCCTGTCAGGGGAGCTCTCAAACTGGCCTGCAGGACTGCAGCTAGACTGGCCAACAAAGACGCTGAGAGTCTCACCGCTTTCTGACGTGTCGGCGGCGGACGGCTGCCAGAGTGAGTGGAGAAAAACAATGGAAAACAATGATTCGTTTATGATAATGCTGATCAAAGGTAACTGGCTTCGTGGAGATCCAGCGAGCCGATGGGTTCAGTGTGCATGATACTGTTGCAGGCGAGAGTTGACAATTCTGGCCCGAAGTTGCGTTAACGCGCGGGGAGAGGCGAGCGGGTTAGCTCCAGTTGGCTCGCTGCCTGGATGCTAAGTTGGCGCGCAGACGAGAGCAGGCGACAAGAGTGGCTAACAAAACAATGGCTTAGTGTGCGAAACTTTCGCCCGCCGTCCTGTTTCGGCGCTAAAAAATTCAAATGATCGGGCAGCTTTTTCAAAGCCGCTGATGGGACTTGTTGTAGCTCGGAGATGAGCAGGCTGCTGCTAGGAGGATCAGCCGCCTGCCCAGCTCGCCGACCAAACCGAGATCTGTCGCTCTCACTCCTATGGCCGGCTGCTTTCCACCCGGGCTGGCGTCTGAGAGCCGCTCGCCGCTCGCCGCTCACCTACGGCGAGCCGTGTCCACGGCTTAGCGAGCAAGCCTCGTCCGCCTGATTAACTAAGCCAAACTCTCACACCAGGACGCTCGCTCGCTCGCAGGCAAGCCGAGCTGAGCTCCTAGCAGCGGGCCGAGTTCAATTCTTGGCCACCGAGGGCAAGCGGAAGTGGCCGCCAGCCTGCGTGCTCACAAGTTTGCCCGGCCGAGAGGCGTAGAGAGGCCGCATTGGCGAGGGCTGCGCTCGCAGTGGCGTCTTTGGCAAGCGCAGCCAACTAATGACGCGCGGGCGACACTTGGCGAGAGCCAGCCAGGAAGAGGGCGGCACTTCCTTCCGGCAAGAAACGCGACTTACCGAGTGCGGGCGTCTGGAGGGCCGAGCTCGCGCTTGGCTCGAGCTTGCTGAGCGCGTCTCCGAGCGCCAGGTTAACGTTGAAGGAGGTTTCCAGCGAGTTTCGTTGCGGGCTTGGCGCGGCCTGCTCGCCGCTCTCGCCCGGCGCGGCCAGCTTGGTGGGCCTGAGCTCGACAAGCGCGTTTGTAATGTCGTCGAACTTGACGTATGTGGCCGCGTCCATGTTCACCTCGGTCATAATGGCGCCGTCCTGGCCAATTGTGGAGCCTGTGCGTTTGGGGAGAGAGGAGAGTTGTGGGGGCGCGTTAGTTGATTGTGCGTCCACGCTGCTGCTCTGGCGCTAATGTTGCCTGCGCTCGCTTCTGGCCGCCGACAAGCCCAGCCAGGGCGATCTTATCGCCGCCCGAGGGGCTTGTCCCTGTCCAATAGTAGATCACAGCGCACAGTTGAGATCCGCGCCACAAGATAACGCTCGCCGCTCCAGCCAAACCCCCAACGAGTCCTGGAGACAACAGCCTGGACGAGAGTGGCGCTAACAGGTGGCGACGGCAGACCTCCAACATAATTGCCCTTCCGCTCCAACCTCCTGCCATTGCAACTCTCGCTCTCTCGCCCTCAGAGCTCTCCCAGGCCTGTCAGTTGGCCCTCGGGCCGCCAGCCACACTGCTGCGAGCCAGCCTGCCCGCCCGCTGAAAAGATTCCGGGAGCTGCGCTGAGTCACGAGCAAACCTGGCCTCGTTGGCAAACAATCGGCACCTTAATTAATTGATCGGTGGCAACTCTGCTTTGTGCTCGGCGCCTGGGAAGCTCGCCGGCCGAGCGAGTTCACGAGTTGCCAGTCTGCTCGGCTTCCGCCGGCGACCCATTGGTCTTGGGAGCCGCTCACGCAGTCCAATGGCACTCCGGCCGGAGAGCCGAGTTGGAGCTGCATTGTCCCCGCGCGCAATTACGCCCCTCGGTCCAGATTCGTGACCGATGAGCCGGCCCGAAAGCCGCGACCAAACGAGACTAGCACGACGAAGCTGGCCCACAGAGACTACCGGCTGAGCTTGAGTTTGTGACAAATCCAGGGCAGAGTTTTGGGATAGGCGCGATGCGAGCGCTGAGGGTGAGCCAGCGAGCGGCCCATTCGTCTTGGTCTCGCTCGCCGGTGGCCGGCTTTGCCCCTCCTGAAGCCCGTTGGCCCCGAGTGGCGCTGCTGGGGCTGGCGGGCTCGTCGCCCCCCCCCCCGCAAGTCCACTCTGGCCGCGCGCAACTCGCCCGCCGCTCGCCCATGCGTCAGCTGAGCGCGATCAGTCGGATCAAATCAAATCTGATCCAATCTGATCGGGACAAATGGAGGCCAGACGGCCGCTATCTCGCTGGCACCGGCCGGCGCCACTCTGATAAGCGCTGCTGGCCAGAGCCGAGCAAGGTCGTCGCCGCGCTCGCTCGCAATCGATCACATTTAGTGCGCAAGCTTAGCTGGACGGCCTTTCATCCGCTCACCTGTCTGCCTGCCGGCGGGCAGCTTAGATCGGGCAGGCTGGCAGCCCCGAGCGCGGCCATTGTGCAAAGGTGCCCTGCTGGCCGAGCAAACAGGCCAGGTCCGCCTGTTTAATGTGACAGGCGTCGACAGTTGGAGCCAGGCGCCCAGACGACCGGTGGGCTGCTCGTCCAAGCGCATGCCCATGACGTCATGAGCCTCTCGCCCCTCTGCGTCTGCTGGCCACGAAGGCAAATAGAGCAGTCGGAGGGTCCAAGTGTTGCGAGCGTCTAGCGGGCGCAAGTAGTTGGGGGCTCGCACGCGAGGGGGCGTCGCAGAGTGCCCCCGGTGGCCAATGCGATCCAGCCGCTCGGAAGGCCAGCTGGCCGGTTGGATTTGCATTGCCAATTGGGGCTGCGCTTGGCGGAATGCTAATCGGGCCTTGGCTCGCGCCGAGTGACACCTTCGGGCGGGCAGTCGGGCGGCCGGGGAGGCGAAGGGCCGGCGGGCCTGGCGCTAACGCGGCCGCCGGGCGCGAGATGGAGCGCGGGTGCCGGCCGGGCGAGCGAAGGGTGGAGGCGCCAGGCAGCTCGGCGCTCGATCGAGTTAGGCGCGCAAACGCCATTTTGGAGCCAAGAACATTAATCATGAGCCTCGAAGGCAACAGGTTGGCCGCCAGGTAATTGATGATTCGCCGGCCACAGGAGCGAGCGATAATTTGGAGCCAGCGAGGGGGCAAATTCGCGCCGCCGACTCAATACAATCGGCAGGCTCGCCGGCCGGCGCAACAAGCATGGACGTGCGATTATTTTCGCCCGCCAAACCCTTTCGCCTCCCGTTACTCTTCTCACCTGGCGCCAGAGTGGCGGCATAATTAGCATGCCCATTAATCAGCCGCTCGCAGCTGCAAACTTTCGCGCCGACGCCCACTCGGCGCCGGTTGCATAACTTACCCAGATTGAGCGGCGCCGTCTCCTGATTGATGCGCAAGAGTCCGTTTGAATCAATTAGATGGGCACCTGCGCTGGCCGCCATGAGCTGGGCGGCGAGCTCGTTGCCGTCGACGCTTCCTGTTACGAGCTCGCTTCGCACGCTCGTGATCTCTGGCCGCGAGGGGAGCCCGTCGAGCGGCTTCATGGTGTAAAGGTAGACGTATTCCGTAAGCAGGCTCTTCCTGGCCTCCTGCAGCTCGGACAGGTCCACTGTGCGCGAGGCTCGGAGGAGCGGCCGCGCTGGTTGCTGCTGCTGCTGCGAGCCCCTGAACTTGTTGCTCGCGAGCTTGGGCCGCTCGGAGGCCGCGGCCGGCAGCTCAGAGCTCGGCGCCACACTGCTCAGGGTGCCGGTCGCCTGCACTGACTGGCCAGCGCCGAGCGCCTCCACTAGCTCCTGGTTGTAGGCGCTCACCGCAGACTTGAGGTTCACTATGGTCGTTCCCTTGCCCTTGGTCTTGCTGCTGACGCTCAGGGTGGCCGTCGGCTGGACGAGCGGCCGGCGGTGCTCGATTTGGTCCATCAGTTGCGCGTTCAGAGTTGCCAACTCGGTCGACCTCACCACGGACTCGTGCGACGTCTGCAGCGTGTGGGTTCCGTGCAGCACGGTGGTGAGATAGGTGAGGGTTGTCATGTAGGTGACCGGCACCATGACTGGCGAGGCCAGCTGCAGAGGGCCGTCCTGCTGGGCTTGCGGCAGGCTGGCCAGGGCCGCCTGCTGGCCGTCGGGCCGACTTTGCGGCTGCGGCTGCGGCGACGGCCGCGCCCGCTGCTGGCCGCGCTCCTCCGCTTGCTCGCCGGCCGTGGCGCTCAGCCGCGAGCCGTACAGGTCGGCGGCAGTGGTCGTGCTCGCGCCCTTCTCCTCGCTGGCCGGCTGGCTCGGCGCCGGCGTCGAGCTGCCCGACTGCTGAGCCCGACTCTGCGAGCCAAAGCCGTCGATGGTAGTGGCCGCGTTGAGGGTGGACGCGAATCCATTGCCAATGGTCTCATAGAACTCCTCGATCTCCGGCCTGCGCACGCTCTGGCCTGAGGTCGGCAGTGGCGCCGTCGTGCTCTCCTGTGATTGCGACCTTGGCTGCGCCGACGACGCCTGAGTGGTCGGCTGCTGCGAGCTCGCCGAGGGCGTCGTTGTCTGCGCGCGCCCGTGTTGGCTGGTGGCCGAGTTTTGCTGGCTCCTCACCGGGATGCGGCGCCGTCCGCCCGCCGCGGCCACCGCAGCGTTGATGGGCAGCGCGGGCGAGAAGGAGGTCGGCGACGAGGTTGCCAAGTTGGTGAGGGCAAAGAAGTTTGCGTTCGTCCTGAGCGGGGGCGGCGGCGCTGCCCGTCTGCCCGACTGCGGGCTCGCGCTCTCGGCGCCCGTTGCTTGGGCGGACGGGGTTGCGGGCTCGAAGGTGGGCGCCGGCGAGCTCGAGGTGGAGGCCAGCTGGCTCGGCGTTCCCTCGCCTGGGCCAGCCGCTCCGCTCGAGCTTGCGAGCCCCTCGGTGTGGCCGAGCGCGGAGGCCTGTGGCGACTCGGTTGCGAGCGGAGGGCTTCCGCTGGCGGGCGCGCTCGCAACCGAACTGGCGGCCTCATCCTGCAGCGAGCCAATGGCGGCCAAACCCTCGTTTGCAGTCTGGATTGCGCTCGAGGCCAGTCTTATCACGTCGCTTGTTCGCGCTCCCGGCGCCTGTCTAGCCGGGCCGGCCGCTTGGGGGCGCTGGCTGGGCCGCCTCTGCGCCGGCCTCCTCCGCTCGGCCGCCGCCTGCTCCTGGAGGCGCGCCGCCGAGCTCGGCTCGAAGAAGACCTGCTCGCGGCCGGTCGGCTGGGTCGGCGCGCTCGCAACTCCGTTCGCGGCCGCCTGCATTGGCGCGAAGCCGGACTCGACCACTCGCGGCACCTTGCTAGTGGGCCGAGCGGGCACGAAGAGGGGCGGCGGCGTCGGACGCGACACTCGCTCCTCGGCCGACGGCTGGCGCTCTGGGCCGGACTCGCCGGGCGCGGCCGCCGGACGGAACACCTGTCGCACGAAGGGCAGCTCTGTTTGGCTCGAGAATGGCGCGCCGACGAAAGCGGCGCCGCCGCCAGCGCTGTGCTGCTGCGCCGCGTTTGGCACTCTGTTCATGTTTGGGGCCAGATTGTTGCGCTGAGTTTGGGGCTCGAAGTTGGCCTGCTGCTGCTGCTGCTGCGCTTGGGGCGCAACTCTTCGGAAGGCCGCCTGCGCTTGGTTGGCCAGCGAGCTCAGGTCGAAGGCGGTGAGCGTTGGCAGCGCAGACTGGCCAGCCGGCTGCCTGTTGATAGTTGGGTTTGCGCCGTTCGCGTTCTGCGAGAACTGCATCTGCTGCGGGAGCGGCGCCATTGGGATGAGCCCAGGCTGCTGGTTGTTGGCGAACTGCTCGCCAGGCGGCGCTCGCAGCCGCTGGAATCTCGGCTGGAGCTCGACGCCGGCGCCCCTCAGTGCGCCCTGGCTTTGCTGCTCGGTCAGAGTAGCGCCTTGCTGCTGCTGCTGCCTGCCTGGCTGCGGCTCCCTCTGCCTGGCTGCTTGCGGTTGCTGGTTTCCGTTGACATTGGCTCTGGGCGCCGGCTGCTGCTGCCTGTTTGGCCGCCTGGCCGCCGCCGCCGCCGCCGCCTGCAGCTGGTCCGCGCCGGCCGGCGCAAGCTGTCCTTGGCGGCTGGCAAACTGATTGCCGTCGGCGGCTTCGTTTGCGGCCGCAAGCTCGTCGGCCAGACGAGATCCGTAGTAGTCGTGTGCTGCAGCCGCAGTCGGGTGGGCGGATGGTTCATGTGATCGGCGGAGCGGAGACGCCGAGCCGATGGGAAAGGCAGGCCGGCATTATTCGGATGCGGAGTTGGGGAGAGTGAGCAGGTTAGTGGCTTGCTCGCCGGCGGAAGTCGTGAGCCGGGAGGGGAGCCGGCGGCCGGCTGACAGGAGCGGCCGCTTGGGCTACATTTGAATCGTTTAGTGTTTGGCCGTTGAGGCGAGGAGACAAGTTGATTATTGGCATGAGAATTATAATCAAACCGTCAGCAAACTGGAAGTGGCCCGATTTGCCGCAACACTCGGCCCATTGACATCCGGCGGCCGCCTGTTGCTGGCAGCCGGCGGCGCCATTGACAAAGCGCGCCGGCCGAGGTCGTCCGTCAAGTTCAAGTCGCCGGCTCGAAGCGAGCGGCGCAAACATGATGAGAGAAAACAAACTGCCTTCCAGTTTGAGCGGCTCCATTCTCGTTGCGGCGCGCTCATTGTCGGCGGCCGGCGCCTTCGTGCGCTCGCAACTCCGGACGCAAGGCGAGACGAATGGCCGAATGTGGACGGACACGCAAGGTAGGCCGGCAACTCAGCTTGGCTCAGCCCATTGCAGCCCATTGCGGCCCAGTTGAGTTTAGTTGAGTCCGATGCAGCCCAGGCCAGCTTGGCGGCCAGAAGCCGCAACTCGAGCTTTGCGGCCAGAAGTCGGGGCGCCAATTAGCGGGCGCCGCTGGCCCACTTGCGACAGGCAGGCGGCGCCCAAGAGTCCGAGCGGCGCCAATTGAATCGGAGCCGAGCGGCGGAGACAAAGCGACAAATGTGAGCGCACTCGGCGGGCGTGATTTACTCCCGCCGACAACAATGGACTTGGCGGAGCTGGCGACAACTGGCCACTTTGTGTCCGGGCGGCCGGCCGGCCGAGCGGTGGGCGCGCGCAGCCCCTGCCGCCGGCGGCCAGCGAGAGTTCATCTACCTGGCCGGCCGAGTTTTGCGCGCCGAGAGTGGCTGCTAATTGCGAGATTTGGCCGCCGGCCGCTGTCGGCAGATGGACATGGCCGATGGATGGAAGCGAGTGGATGCAAATGATTAGTTTTGCCAAATCTCGAGGCGAATCTCGAGTGCGGAGCCGCCCGTTAGCTCGGCGGCTCTGCGGCGGCGCAGTTTGAAGCTGGAGCTGGAGCTGGAGTCTGAGTTGCGGCTTCGGCCGAGGCTGGCAAACAAGCGCACTTAAATGGCGCTCGCCGGGCGCAAGTGCTGATTGCGCCTGTTGCCGCCCGTCCGTCTGGGCATTTGGCCGGCGCGAATGCCCCGAATGGCCGCGCGCCGCCGCCGCCACTCGAGCGGCCGATCGAGCGCTGGAAGGGGAGGAGAGGAGAGGAGAGGAGAGGAGAGGAGAGGAGATAAAGGCTGTTTAGCTCGAGAATGGACGATAATAACTTTTTCTTCCCGGCTGACAATAAAATGGCCAGAGCGGCGCTCCCGGCGCTCAGCTCGGCGCCGAAGAGGAGCGAGGCAGGCGAGTATTTGGGTCAATTGAAAACGAGATTCGCTTTCCGCCTCCAGGTGAGTGAGCCGGCGAAGGTGAGTTTTTGCCTGCGCTGCCGGCGCCAGCGCAAGGCCAAAATTGAATTGAGTTTTGGAGCGCAAACGAGAGGATCGCTTTCCTCTCGCGGCCCTTCGATTGTCCATTGATAAGTTTTATTGTAATTATTGTGGCCGGCGCTGGCGCAAAAACCCGCATCGGCCGGCGAGCGGGCCGAGCGGGAAAAAGCGAGCGAGGGGGCGGCCTTTTTGCCGGCGCTCGCGGCCAACAAGCCAGCCGCCGGCCGCCTCCTGCGAGCGCCGCCACCAGCAAGCCGGGCTCAGCGGCGGCGGCGGCGGCGGCGGCCGCCAGAGAGCCGATTATAATTATCCGACAGCAAAGCCGCCTGCTCCTCTTCTCTCCAGCCGACCGGCCCGCAATCACAACAAGCCAGCGAGAGCCATGTGATTTACCTGTCCAAGTTCAGCGCCCGTTTGGCCTGAGCGGCTTGGCAGAGCGGCGGCCAGGCGACCCGGCCGCCCGACTTCCTGTTTGCAGGCAACCTGCTTTGTGCGCAACCAGCTCGTCGGCTCCAGTTTCAAAGTCGAAATTGATTTATTGTTGGCTGCGCAGTGGAGGGCCGACATGGAGCTGCGGCCGCTTTTTGCCGCGCACTTAGACAAAACACAGGCGCAGGCAAATTGGCCCAGAGCTGTGGGCGCCGCGTCCAGGTGGAGCTGGCCGGCCGGCTTGCGGCCACCCAGTTCAGCCTGGCTCGCACGTTGCGCCGGCGGCATCGATCATCGCGCTGGCTCTAATCGGGCCGGCCGCTCGACGGGCTAACGAGCGCGGATAGCGCAAGAATGAGCGCCGAGGAGGACGCACGAAGCCAACTTTCCGCAGCGACAGGTGAGCGCGGCTTGGATTGGATCGGGTCGGATTGGAGGGGCAGGCTGGCTGAACGGGAGGAGGGGGGGGCGCGCACGCTTGGCGAGCCTGCCCACAGGGGGAGGAGGGGAGCCGCGATTTGGGTCAACGAGATGAGCAGCGAGCGGGCGAGTTCAGAGTTTTGAGTTTTTGCCAGAGATTCGCCGCGCTAGTCCCGCTCGCCGCCGCCGCTCAGCGCGGGGAGGGGCGGGCCCGCCGGCCTGCAGTCCGCGCGCCCCGGACCCGCGCGCGCTCGAGTGGGCGGGCGGCGCCGGGTCGGCGGCAAGCCGGTAGGCGCGAAACCATTTGTCGGAGCGGCGCAGGCCAATATATTAATAATTCATAGGCTCGCTCAACTCGGCCTTTCTCAAAAAACCCGTCGGCGGGGAAACTCGAGAAGCCCTTTGTTTCGCACTGGCCCAGCTCAAAATCAACATCAACATCAGCTTCCACTTGCGCCGACATCTCAATCCTCACGACCAGAGAGCGGCGAGCGGCCGCCGAGTGGAGGGCCGCGAGCTCACGGGGCAGAGGATAGCGTCGGGCGAGAAGAATGGACTGATGACTCAATTAGTTTACCCGCTCGCCCGCTTCGGGTCGCCATTATCGAGTTAAAAATCCCAGCGCCGCTTGTAATTGATATGCGCATCAATCGATCAAAGCCGCCGCTCACCTGTCCCGCCGCCAGCGAGCTCGAGGGGCAAGAGCCGAATTGCGCCAGACAAAGGGTTCATCCTGCGCGCTCGGCCGGCGCCTCCACTTGAGCCGGCCGGCCGCTCGGCGCTGCGAGCGCCGCCAGCTAGAATCAACACCAATTAAAGGCTCAGAGTTTGGCTTGGAGTGAGAGGCCAGTGACACTCGAGCCGTGTTGACTTAAACTACTTTCGCGCCGGGCGCAGTCGGCCGGCCAGCGGGCGGCCAGCCAGCCAGCCGGCCGGACAGCCGGAAGCGGCCGCCCGCAAGATCAATAAATCATTGAGCCGATTTGCGGGCCATCAGGGCGGCTGGATGGGATCAGGTGGGCTAGCCGGCGGCTCTCGCGGCCGCTCGCCCACGAGACGCGCGAAAATCAATCAACCTGTTGGTCTCGGCCTCGCTCGCCCACTCGGCTGCGCCCGATGATGGATTGGAACGCGCGCCAACTGCGCCGGCCGGCCGCCAGCCAAACTAATGGATCTGGGCCGCAAATTTGAATGACTGGATCAGTTTTGCCGATTGATTGAAGCGACGCGCCGATCGATTGGGAGCGTAAAAGGTTTTCCAATTGTGGGCCGGCCGATCGGAGCAAATCGTCGGCTCTGCTCGTCCCGTCAATGCCTTTCGTCTCGTCCTGTCTCCCAAGACTGGCGGGCGTCGCGCTTTGTTTCAGCAGCGCCGGCGGGAGCATCGGCCGAGTCTGGCCGCGGGCTGCGCCTGACCCACATTCGGCGGCCGGCGGCGAGCGAGCGCCAGGTGGCGCCGCGGGCCGCCCGCCGCGCGCTCACCTTGAGACTGGCGGCGCCGCCAACAGGGCCGCCGCCGCCGCCGCGTCCTGGGCGCCGGACGTCGCGGCAACTCTCGCTGGCCGGCAGAGTTGCGGCCAGAGGCGCTAACGAGCGCCACTCCTAATTGGGATTCCGAGTTCCAGTCGGCGGCCGGCTCGAGATCTGGATCAGGCTCGACTTGACGAAATGTGTGCCACATTTTGCAACTTGTTTGCCTCCTCGCCGGCCGGCGACCTTCGCAGAAACCGGTCGGCGGCGCATCCCATTCGGCCGGCCCACTGGCAGCCTGATTAGTGCCCCGCCTGCGGTCGGCCGGCTCCAGCTCCAGCTCCAGCTCCAGCTCCAGCCGAAACTCCAACTCCAACCGCCGAGCTCGAGCCCAAATTAATAGACGGACACGAAGATGGAGTTCCCCTTTTATTGCTTCATTCATTTTACGCGGATTTCAACTCAATTTTCGAGACTCGAGCGGCGGCGCCAACCTGTTGCGCATTTGCGCGCTGCCAAAGCATAAATTTGAATCCAAATGGTGAGCTTAGTTTCCGTTAAATGGCCGCCAGCAGGCAAGCGGCGGCTTTGCGGATTTGGCCCGTCGAGCCAAAAGCAAGGCTGTCCGGCTAAACTGATTAGAGTTGCGGTTGCAATCCAGGAGCAGCCGGCGGGCGACACTTGGAGCTCGGCCGGCGCCAATCTGGCGCAATTATCGGCCCTCCGAGCGGCCGGCCAACTCGGCCACCCTGGCAACACTTTATCGGTCATCCCCATTGGAAGTGCGCTTTTGAGTGGCGAGCCGAAAAATGGTTTCATCTCGGCGGCTTTTGTTTCCAAAGCGGAGTCAATGGGCTCAGTGCCAAGAATCAATCGCTCGCCTGTGTCGCTCAAAGCTGCCATTTGTTGGCGCTCGGTTTAAATTTAGACGCAAGTCCAGTTGGGCGGCCAGGCCAGAGTGAGGCCAGCCCAAAGTGGAGCTCAACTCCCATTCCAATTCCCGTTTCAATTTCCATCTCCATCCTCGCATTGAGCCGGCCGGCCGAGCGGCACTCTACAGCCACGATCACGCGAGCTCGCCAGTAATCTGATTGGCCAACTTGGAGCGCAACTTGGGGACAACTGGCGTGCGGACTGAGCCCGCCACTCCGAGCTCGGTCGGCCCGTCCGCAGGCGCAAACCTGCGGCCACCGCCGAGGAGCCTCGCCGGCCGCAAGCTGGCGTGCGCATCGGCCGCCCTCTCCACTCTCCGCCCTCCACTCTCGGCTCTCGACTCTCAGCCCTCGGCTCTCAACCCTCAGCTGCCAGCCCTCAGCCCTCAACCCTCAACTCTCGGCCGCTGCTGCGGCGGCGCCTCAAGACAAAGCTCCGTGTTTGCAGTCATGATTACCATTATAATCATTGCGATTATTATTATTATTATTGTTATTGTTATTGGCCAATAACAAGTGCGCTCGGCGAGCGGCCGGCCGGCGTTTGCTCGCAGAGTTTGGTTTAAATTGTTGCTCTGAGGGAGGAACTTGAAACTGGATTGTCGAGATTGCAGATGGGAGGAGATGGGCTGGAGTTTGAGCCTTGCGCTGAGTCTGCGGCGGCCGCTCGCAAGCACTCGTAGGCGCAGGAAGTGGAAAGGTTAAGCTCGGGCTGGCACGCAAATAGAAGAATGGCCCTCGCTCGCCGGCTCATTTCTGCAGGATCAGCTGGCAGCTTCGCCGGCCGCCTTTACAGTTAACCTAAATCGTGACTTGATTTGGGCGGCCAACATTAACGTATTAACCTGGCCATTAATGCTAATCAACGCAGTCTCCTTGGCCGGCGGCGAGCTCGCGCTGGCTGCAGCTCGGCCGCCTTGCTGGCCGCTCCGCTCCGCTGCGAGCGAAAGAATTTTTGGCGGATAATCTCGAAACTAATTTGCATCCTGGAAAGCGATTCACTTACCTGCCAGTTGCAGCGGCCTCATGCTTGCGCTTGGTGCCGGCGAGCGCGAGAGCTGAGCCCTAAGGTGAGTGGAGCCGCCCTCGGCCGGCTCCTCGAGCGGCGACCAGTGGCGCCGCTCGCGAGCCAGCCCGAACACGAGCTCGGCTTGCTGCTGCTGCTGCTGCTGCTGCTGGGGTTGCGCGAGGGCCCACTGCTGGCCCGCTTGGCGCAGCGCCGAGCCGCCGCTCTCGGCGAGCTGCTCGGATTGCTTCAGGTAGTTGAGGAGCAGCGCCGCGAGTAGGAATTGTGATAACTTGCTGAGATTCTTGTACCTGGACATGGACACTTGTTGTCTTTGGATGGGGGCGGCGAGTTCGCGCGAACTCTGCCTCCGTCTGTTGGACTTCCGCCGCTTGCTGGTGGCCAACAGTCTCGCCGCTCTGCTCGGCTCGCGCGCGCTCCTCTCGGCCGCCGGATGGAAGCCGCCGCCGGCCCACTGGCCACTCTGGCTGCCCGCAAACTCGTGCCCGCCCGCCGCTTGGGCGCCAACTCGGCTCTCCGCGCTCTCGCTCCACTTGAGATCCATCCTGTCCTCTCTTCGCCGCTCCTAGCGCCACCGACAACGCAACGCAACACACACACTCAACCAAGCGGCACAAAACTCCTGCTGCCGATCCTATTCGTTTGCGGAAAGTCTCGATTCGACCAGCATCCCGTTCACTCACCTGGATGACTGAAATTGCACTCGGCTCACGAGCTAAGCGCCGGCCGAGAGCCATGAGAGTTGAACTTTTGACGAGCAAGAAAGTTTGGCGCTTTTGGAGCGGCACGCATGCGCGCAGTAGCAAGCAAGTGCCGTTACTTGTTACTTTCGGACTCGTCTTTGCTGGAGGGGCAAAAGATGAGCAGTCGCAATGTTTTGATGGAGCTGCCTTTGGAGGGGGGAAGAGATCGTGCGCGGCGATTGCAGCTCGCCAATTATGGGCGGCGAGACCGGCTTTGCGGGCGAGAGGGGAAAGGGGGCGGCGCGCGGGACGGGAGCGCCGCCACTCGGGCCGAAGAGAGAGCAGCGCACCCTGCGCTTGCTGGGCCGAACACCAAGGGCCAACTTCGGGCGGCTTGAGTGGTGCTCGCTATCTAAAATTGGTGCGCAATGACACGACCGGCCGAGTCCTTGGGCTTGCTCGCCCAAAGCCAATGGGAGCGAGAAGAGAGAGGGAGACAAAGCGGCACTCTGGTCGAGGGTCCAGCCGGTCGAAAGGTTTATTCTGCGTATACAGTTAGTCTGACTTGCGAGGGCGGCCGCTATGCGCTCAGGCGGCCTTTGGGCGCAGAGCCTCCGCCAGCCGGTTGGCGAGCATTGCGAAGGGCGACGAGGGGCACTGGGCGTACTTGGCCGCGCAGTCACTCTGCACGATTCCGTCCAGCCAGGCCTTCGAGTACTCGGTGCCAAAGTTCAGGTAGACGGAGGCCGAGAGGCGCTGCAGCGAGGTGGACATGGACTGGGTGTTGCGGATCAGGTGGCTGGCCGTCTCGCAAACTGCCCGGTAGCGACAGTGGCCCTCCGGAATGGAGCCGAGGGCCTCAATGAGCGGCTGCATGAGCAGCGCGTACTGCGAGGTCAGCTTGCTGAGGGAGCCCGGCAGCGAGTGGTGGAGGGTGGAGGGCAGGTTTGCCAGCTGGGGCAGCAGCATTTGCATGTAGTCCGGCTGGAGCTGGCGCGCGAAGCCAACCAGGCCGGTGCCGAGGCCGAGCGTGCTCAGGAGGGCGGGGAAGAAGAGGTGGAGCAGGTAGGCGCCCACCGCCCAGAAGAGGCCTCGGATGAGCGCGGCCTTGAGGGTGAGTCCGATGAGCGGGCCCAGGATGATGGCCTTCACGGCCAGCAGTCCCAGGTCGCGCGCCTTGTTCTGGCTCACGAGGATGGTCCTGTTGTTTTCGAGCTTGATCTTGTTGCCGAACATGTCGAGCAGGATTTTGGCCTCCGAGCTCTTGGGGTCGAGCTTGTCCACGGCGGCCAGCTCGGCCTCGTCGTCGTCGTCGTCGTCGTTGTCGCCGTCCTCCTCGAGGTCCTCCTCCTCGTCTGGCTCGCCCACGTCCGAATCCTCGTAGTCGCGCTCGGTTGTGGCGGGCGGCTGGCCGGCGCGGGCCTCGCTGAGTGCGGGCCCAGACTGGTTGGCCGGCGCGAGCGTCACGGAGCGGATCCGCTCGAAGAGGGACGGCGTGGACTGGACGGCCGATTGGCCGAGCTCGGCGCGACACCCGACCAGGACCAGGACCAGCGAGACGACTGTCGCGAACTGAAGGCAGCAACCTGCTGTTAGGATCATGGCGAGTTCAACCTTGGGTTTGGTCAGGGGGTTAAGACTGGTGGGTTAAAACTTTCCTTTAAAACGGATCTCCTTCGAGCGGATTAAAATGGGCAACTGAACGGAGAGACGCCACTCGATGGTGCGCTGGGAGCCGACTGGGTGGCAAGGGAGACGCCGAGACAGTGGCAGCGGCAGCACGTGGTGCGCGACGTCTGCGCGGTGAGCAATCTTGAGCGGCCAGCCCAAGGTCGCCGGTCGGCCGCTCGAACTTTTGGGCGCGCAACTGGCGGCCGCGAATCTCCCCCGACACCTGTGCGCCATGCTAAATTTAGACCCTCCTCCAAATCGGCCATGATTGGATCATCATCCTCCATTCTATTTATGACCCAGCCAACGCTGGGCGTGAAGATTTCGCGGGCCCGCGTCTGCTTGAGCGGGGGCAGCCGCGGGTGTGGAGCCGTCTCACCAAAACGTCGCCTCATTCTCGGCCCTCGAGCTCGAAGGTGGCAACTCGAACGGGATGGACAAGCCCCTCGCGCTAGTTCTCGCAGTCGCGGCCGTCGGCTGCTTAGTGGCCTCGGACTCGAGGCAAGACGAAATCAATAGCTCCTACAGCGTCAACTCGAACACCAACACCGAGAGCATTAAAATTGGAAACACCAAGACCAATAACTACAACATCCGAGAGAGCAACTATCTGCCCACGCAACTCACCCAGGTTGTGGTGAACGTGCCCAAGCCCAAGCCCAAGGGAAAACTCCGAAGCTCCAGGCCGCCGACAGAGGAGGAGTATGCAATCAAGAGAAAAATTGGCGATGTTTACGAGCAAGCGAAGGCAGAGGGGAGCACAGACTCCCTGCCTTTCAACCACCTGGGCCGCATCATCAAAGCTCTGAATCCTAAATATATTGCAACCGAGCGAGTGCGCAAAGCCGCCTTCGCAGACTCCTCGAACTTGGCCGAGCTTGGCCCACTAGCCGACATGGAGCTTCCATTTTCACTCAAACTGAGCCCAGTTTCAGGTCCCGTGACTAACCAACTGGACTCGCTTAACGACAAGTTCAGGCAGCAAGTCACTTGGAACCAGTTCTTCATAGAGGAGCTCGAGAACACCGGCGACGGTCAGCTGAGTCCGGTGCAGCTGGCTTTCAAGAGTCTCATCCTGTGTCTCGATCGGCCGCTCTCATGCAACCGCCGCCCCGAGGAGCTGCCCACTCACAACGATAACGGTGCGGCGAGCGACTTGCACCTGCAAGTTGGCGTTGCAGCCGCTAAAAGCGGTCAAAGACAACCGGAACTTGCGGCCGACTATGTCATCGATCAGTACGATGATGATGATGGCGCGCCGCTTGAGCTGTTGAAAGTTGCCGCTCGCCGCCAGCAACACTCGCCAACTAAGCAGGCGAGTGAAACGGTGCCGCCGCCAGGGATCTCCGAAGAGCACCCACCAAAACCCGTTCGCAGTCCTAGCATGCCTTCCGTCCTCAGGCAAGGTTTGTCTCTCGACAAGCGAAGACTTAACTTCTTCAGGAATCGTCTCTCTGGACAAGCTGCTACATTATGAGACAGATGGGCTCCGAGCTTGGAACGGTGATCGCTCGATGAAACTCTACTCGCACTAGGAGGCTCCGCAGACAACCAGTTGAACCCGATTTAATTGGTTGCAATCAGCTATCATGAACGATTTACGAGTGATGCATTACAACGTGACGATTTCAGTTTTTCTGGTTCAGCAGCTGGTCTGTTTTGATTCGTAAAAGCTCGTCGATTTTGAGTAGGCGAGCTTGCAAATCGTGATACAGATGCTCCACGGTGTTGTGGATGAGATCGGATGAGATGCCAGATCTTGGCCTCTTCGCTTTCGAGGCGAATTCGCTGTACAGTTGTCTCAGCTGATCTTTCGCGCTTGTGGCCGCCTGCCTCGCCACCAAAACCAGCTTCTCTCTATGTTCTCTCGTAACCCTAGGAACTGGCAGATAAATGGTGTTGACCTCGACCTGCGGATTAAAGTTACCCTGCTCAATAAGCGCGCTCTTTGTAGCTTTTAAGGCCTCAGGCATGGATGATAAATTGATGACGATAAGATTATGTCCTTTCATGCTTACTTGAGCTATATCTCTCAGCTCGAGCGGTTCGTTCAAGCCTTCGAGGGGTATCTTGAGGGTTTCAATGGCGCTGGTGGTCGCCCTTATTGTTAGACTTTTTTCTAGACGCTCTCTGAAATCTGTAGAGATGTTCTCAGCTCTTTCTGTGTAATAGTCATAAGGGATCACCGTCATTAGCTCGTCCATGTGAAGTGTCACTTTAGGTCTCGTCAGTTTCTTGCCCTTCGCCATATAGCGTCTCTGTTCATAGTTGGTCCCCTGAGGTTTGGGCAAAGTCTTGACTGCGTGTAAGGCATAGTGAGTTAGTGTTGTTGGGGTCCAGTAGAATTTGCCACCAATTGGTTCGTACATGAATCCATTAATGGATCTGATATGATAACCTAGCCGCTCGAGCATGACGCGCAACCCTTTCACGTTAACGAACATGTCGTATGAGTGAGTCCCTCTGGGCAGTTGTTGAAGTACATATTCGCCAAAAAATATCACGCCTAACCAAGAAAGTGGTGTCTGGTTAATTGTAGTGATGAAGAGATTGCCGTTGGGTTTGATCACTTTGTTGCAATGGACTAGAAAGCCTTCAACATCTTGTATATGTTCAAGAACCTCAGACGCAACAACTGAGTCAAACGCCTCAACATGATCGGGAAGGGATGAGATGTCCTCGATGTTACAGTTGCGATACCTAAGCCGATCTCTCAGCGATTCGTCGGTCTGTGAGTGAATCTGGGCTTGATTGATGCTTTCAAATACTGGATCGATCCCTAGCACACTGGCACCCAAACGGGCGAGGGGCTCACTCAAGATTCCACCGCCGCAACCGACGTCCAGAATCTTGCGTTCGGACATGGGTTTGCTGGAGCCTTCAACAATGAAAGGTACTCGAATCTGATTCATTTCCCTAAGGATGCTGAACTCCTTGCCACTCCACCACTTGGATGCGTTATCTCTAAAAACTTTTAACTGATCGTCTTGCTGTTTTCCTCTTCCAACTGATGTACACAAGCGGGCTCCATTTCTTACCATGACTTGAACTCCGATCACTGGCAGGCAAGTTTTGTTCAATAGGACTATCATGACTGAAGGAGCGCCGGTTGAGGATTGCAGAAATGAGAGTTAGCTTCAGGGTCCTAGATCACAAGGCAAATACCTGCTATGGAACAATCCATCCAGGTAGGGTTGTCGAGTCTAGTAGGTTGATTCAGTCTAGGTTTATTTTGAGTGCTGGAAGTCAATACAAATGTAACGTGTGATGGCCTGAATTTATTTATGTAGCAAAGCTGCATATGTACTCACGACTGAAAATAAATATGCCTTTCGTGCTTTATTTTGAACAAAAGTTCACAAGACCCTAAATGTACCTATTGAGTGTTACTTCTGGAAATCCATGGATAAAAAAGACTAATATTCATGGATCTGTATGCCGAGCGACCCAAAACACGCTTGATCTGATATTGAAACCTCAAGATTACACCAAAATCCAGCCTCCTTAAAACAAGCCAGATCTGTTATGATGGATCAGCATGAGCATCACCATCATCGATTCTCCAACAATCAGTTGAACATACCTCTAGGCTATACACATCACCTTCCGCCAGCATCGTCGGTTCCAAACTTGTACCAAGGTCCTTTCGGTGGGCCAGCTTTCACGCAGGCACCTTTCGCTTACCCTCAGCAGTCTCCTGCGGGTCAGCAGCCATTTGAACCCAATTACAATGTGGCCCCCTTAACCCATCAAAACTCTCAACAACTCTACACCAACCGAGTGTCCTCCCACCAAGCACAAACTTTTCCCCCGATGGATGAGCCAAACCCAGCACACTCAGAGTATAACCCACAGATCTCTGGTTTGGATGGTAGATTACCTGAAGGAACTAACTGGTTGTGTCACAATAGTTCGAATAGACCTTCAAAGTTTGCACCAGCTGGCAGCGATCAGACCTTCGAGCAGGCAATGGCCGACAACGCGCTTGGTCGGCTAAAACTGCCCGCTAGCCAGATAACTGAAACAGGTATAATACCTAATACCCCGTATTACGAGTTGCCCGCAGGTCTCATGGTTCCTCTCATAGCGGCTGAACAGCGAGAGTACAAACCATTGAACCCTGCACAATTGCGACTCCCATTGCCAAAATTTCCGGATGAGAACTTCCTCCGAATGATAGACTCCTACTATGGGCAGGATGGAAAGGTCAGAGATAACGATGGTTGGGATCGGGAGTTTATCGATACTTTCATCGGGCAGAAGGAGGCTCTAGCGGAGAGAATCCAAACAAAACTTCGTGTTGACAACTGATCGACTGAAAGTTTATCACAATGCGCCCACTTTAATAAACCTAACCGACTCCCTAGTCTCATTTCAACTTCTTCTACGCATATCACTGATGCTCGAATTAATTCAAAAACTCTCGGCCATGTCTTGGCTCAAACACAAGGATCGTCATGTATGGGTCTACTCATCGGCGCACATGACTTTGGGACTGCGTTGACCGGAGATTGGACTCAACTGAGTCGACAGGAGACGCGATGCCCTAGCCGCAGCAGCAATGGATTGAACTTGCATTCCTTGTTTCAACAGATTGGATCGATGGCGCTGACACTGGATTTCGAGAGGCCGTAACCCCCGAACGTGGCCTGCGTCCTTGTTCGCCGAGAGCGCTTGTCTAGACGCATCCGACCAGACTGCCTCGCACACAAATCCAGACCTTCAGTTCGGGCGAAAGTTCAAAGATGTTGAACGAAGGAGACATTCGCCGGTGAGATGGCAACCCAATTTGGACTGCGCGCAGGTCCACAAAATATGAACCGTTCGTCGGCAAGACAAAACCCTATCAATGAGAGTCACAGTCACAAGAGCCAGCGTGGGAACCAGCAGACGGCCGGCCGATTCTTGCAGCCCAATCGACAGCCCCACCGCCAACCTGCGGCTCTGTGAGCTCTTGCTCGCCGGCGAGAGAAGGCTGGACGGGCCAGCAAGTGTCTGTCGAGTGGACAATAAATTGACCCAACCGACTCGCTTAGCCCTGATTTCGAACTCTCGCCTGGTTGGTGGCAGCGGCGGCCAAAGTTGGCACTCTGCTGACGAGTGCGCGCCGACCACCAGCGTCAAGCGAGAGACTCACCTGGCCACTAAGTGCTATCTCATACTTTTCACATTTCTTCGGCCGCATTTAAACTGCCGGCCAAGATCGATCGATACTTCCATCGGCGTTCCCTCAGCTTCTCTTCAACCTGCGACCGTTGAGAGGGATGAAAAACGCTTTCTCTGAGCCACTTAAATGGAGGCAAGAGAATTGACTTGTTGGCATCGGCTTCCAGTGCGCCGCTCGTACATAAGAGAACTCGAACTGTGACCAGCTTTGCTTGGCACCAGCTTGGCAGCCAGCTGGGAGCGAGTGCGAGCTCAAGTGGGACAAAAAGCGATGATACCTGGGCCAGCAGTCGGCTTCCAGCTCGCAATTGTTGCGGGATGGCAAAATCAGGTGGACGATTTGCAAAACAAGTGAACTTGCAGTTCTCCAGTTAACTCCACTTTTGGCGCGATTGATGGTCAACGTGATTCGCAGTGGTTGTGTTGGTTGATTTTGCCGGCGAGCCTGCGCACTGGGCCGCCGAGAGGGGAGAGCGAAAGTATAGGAGGAGGACAGGTGAGGTTTTTGGAGCAAGCGAGCGGGCGAGGCTGTGGTGGCGCAACTGCGCAGACGAGCTCGAATTGTCGCCGCCGATCTCGCCCGCCCGGCTCCACTCCAAACTTTGATCGCCGGCCAGCAGAGATCCAATCAGCCGCCAAGATCGTAGCTCAGAGCCGAGCTCTTGGCCGCCATTGTAAACAAATCGCAAGCAAACCAACAGATCCAGTGCAACATCGAGCCAAGCAGAGCAAACCAAGAGGGAAAGTTTGAAGCCAAGCGAAGAGGGAGCAAGCCGAATACAGCCACTGACTTAATTAACGACCGAGCAAGCGACCGACCAACTTGACAGGTAAGTCGATGGATAATTTCCATCCATTGGAGTGGGCAAACAAAGTGTCAGCGGCGAAGAGGCGACCAAATTTCATCTTTGTCGGTCTTGAATCAGTGGCCATCCAGGTTAATGGCTCAGGCTGGCTGCTTCGGGAGAGGGAGAGCTGGCACAAGCGGCGCCGGCTGAGCTCCCATTGTCTTGGCGCCGATTGGAGCGCGCGCTCAGCAGTCGAGCCAGGATGGCGCCAGATCGACAATCGGCGAACACGGCGCTCGGCTGGCGAGCTAATTACCATGCGCCAACCAGCCTCCAGCCTGGCTCCAAACTCACAAGCTCGAAGAGATCCAGTTGGCTCAAGAAGGAACAAGTTTGCTCCGCTGGCCGAGCCCGTCTGCCTGCCTATCTCTCTCTCTCTCTCTCTCTCATCGGCGCTGACAATGAACCAGCTACGACGGGCGAGCAAAAGGGCGCGACTCTCCTGTCAACTTCTCTCCACTAACCAGCCTCCAGTCCCAACCTTCGCGCAGACGTGTGCCAGCAAGAACGGAAGCACCAAGTTACAATGAAGAGTCGACCAAGATGGTGAAGAAGCAGCAACAAGCTGGTGGAGGCCCAAGTGGCCGCCGCCAAGACCCAAGGCCAGTCCAGCTGCCCACTGCGAGCGCACAACGAGAGGCCAGGATGTGCGCGTCTGTGGGCCGGCTTAGGTCGGCCAAACGGGCCAGCTGGCTGCCCTCGCCGGCCAGCAGCCACCCGTCCATCCGTCTATTTATCTTGCTCACCCTAGCGGCCAAGTTGAGCGGTAAGTGCACGCTGCCCCAAGCGGCCACCCACTTAGAGGCCCCCCAACTAACTGGAGGCTCTCCCAGTCGCAGTGATAGATTGCGCCAACGAATTTCAAGCGCCGCAAGCAGCGAGGACTCGTTCGTTGGTGGAGCCAGAGTCGGCGTTGAACCTTGAGTCAGAGGCAGCGGTGGAGGTAAGTTGGCCGCACTTGTTGAGCGGGAGGAAGTCGTGAGGGTCGCAGCGTTTGGACAAACTCTGTCTCCGCTCCATTTAATCGGGCGGCTTGATTAGAATCCTGGCCGAGAAGTTTTGCGGCCAGCGAGCATCATGCGCTTCGAGATTGGTCGCCAATGAAGTGGAGCAGCCGAGCCCACGGTGGCCGACTGGTGTGTGTATAGGAAGTGGGAGATTCCGTTGCGATTTTCAGGAGCATCCAAGATCGTGCGCCCGCGACTAGGCCAAGTGGCCTGGAAAACGGCCGCCGGCGAGCAGACGTCCTCCTTTGCAAGCGGCAGCGGCGCGCTCTGCGACAATGTGCCCGCTAGAGCCGTGCGAACCGGCCACTTGTTAGCTAAATCAGACACTTGAGGTCACAAGCTCTCGCCAGTAAGATTGAAACTCAAACGTCCGATTTGGGACGAAAAAGAAGACGTGATTTGTCGGCGCAAAGGGGCAGCGAGGTTTGCGGTCACTCGAGCGGCCGGCCGCACAATGGAGAAACTGAGAGCGCGTGATCGGATTCAGAGGCCAGCTTTGCGGAGTGAGCTGGGACACTTTGGCCGGCACCGCTTTTTTCTCCACGACTCAGCTCTCCCCTCCTACCTGCCGACCGCTCTCGCCACTAAGCGAGCTATGGAAATGATCCCACTCTCCATGTTGCGCCCGTTTGCTCTCAAACTGGTCCTCCGGGCGCGCAGCTGCGTGACTCAGTTCAAACTGATTTGCTAGCCGCCTAAGGTGTTGAGGACAGGCAATCTGAACCCCTCTCGGCGCCGCATTGCGTCACCCAAACGAGATCCTAAAACTGTTCCGCCCTTCCACTCGCCAGCAAAAGCAGCGCGCCGATGCCGCAAACCTGACGGCCCTCGCCAGCAAACCGACCGGGGAGGAGAGGAGGACGCCGGACGGGCCGACTGAGGACGAGCAGGCAGGCTCCTCGCAGATCCATGCGCTTAACGTTTGGCGGAGAGTCAAGCGCAATGATAACTTTCGCTCCCATCCAAACTTGAGCTTAAACTCGAGCTTGAGCGGCCAGCGGCAACAGTTTGGCCATTCAGCTCCGCCGCCCGCTAACTCAATTGATTCCGCAGAACAACAGCGCCAGCATTCACATGTCACCGAGTTAGCTGGGCGAGACAAGCTGGCGGCAGGAGACTTGCAATTACCTGAGATTGATACACTCTCGTCCAAAGCGGGCACTCCGGCCGCAACTGCGCAAAGCTCGCGCTTGCAGCCGACGGTCGAAGCTCAGCAAGCGGAGCCATTCAACGGGAGCTTGGAGGCAGTCGGCGGCTCGCTAGCCAGCAGCTCGGCGCCCACTTCGGCCGAGCAAGCGGACGAAGCCGCGCTCATTGGGCCTCACAACTCGCTCGCCTTTGGGGCCGACGAGCGCGCGCAAATCTCGGCGCGAGTTGGCCTCGAGAGCCAAGCGGAAGCGGCCACTCAGAGCTCGAAGCGAAACTTGGACGCCACGCTGGAGGCTGAAGCGAAACTTAGAGACACGGTGAAGCAGCTTCACTGGAACAAGACGTTGGCGCTCGAGCGGCTCGCCCTCAAACCAAACACAAGTTTTGCGGAGGAGAGCAGCAGCCTGTTGGCGCCGAGCGCAGACTTGCCCGCCAGCTCCTTCAAAAACCTCGTTCCGCTTCTCCAAGTTGTCTCGAAGGAGGCCCAAATCAGCGTGTCCGCGACCCGGCCGCCAAGCCAGCTGGTCGAGTACTCGAACCGCCGACCGCTGGCCTCCGACTTGCTCGAGGCCGCCGACGAGATCCACCAGCAGCGCGACAAGCGACGCAAGGTTGCCCTGGACGGCGACGACTCGCTTTGGGGCCGCAGAAAGTCGGCCAACCTGGACCAGTCTGCGGCGGACGAGCAGCCGAGGCCGCAGGCGCAATCACTCTACAACCAGAACGCGTCGGGCGCCTACGACGACATTGTCACCTGGACGCCGGCCGCAGGTCCAGCTGCCTATCGCGCCGGCTCTGATCACAGGCTGGCCGGCAATGCGAGCTCGCCGGCAGGCGAGAACAGTCTCGCCCACTCCTCAACTTCCTCATTGGCATCGCAGAACTCCACTCAACAACCACAAGCTGACAACGCTGGTCCAGCTTCACCCGGCGAGCCAGACTTCCACTCGACGGACGCTCGCGCGGATTCCGACCAGAGCCACCTTTCGCCGCCGAGAAACGGTCAGTTTTTGGCGCCAGCCGACGACTATCGGGCCAGTACTAGTGATCAGGGGCACTCCTTGGCCCCGTTGAACCCGATTGGCCGGCAGCGGGCCAAGTCAACGCGGGTGGCCCTCATGGGGAGGAGGCGGCCGGCTAGCGAGCGGCACACTCAGTTCGCGTACGACCGGGAGGCGCTCGCGTCGGCGCCCCTCTCAGTAAACATCTCGCAACAAGCTAAACCGGACGAGGAATCGCCAGACGAGAGCAGCGGCAGCGACGATAACGACGACGATGGCGACGACAGCGACCAAGAGCGGCCCACGCAGAGGGGGGCGGCGCAACCAGTTGCGCGAAAGGCCAGTCCGCGGACTCGTCCAAGGCTCGTCGAGGCCGAGCACAAGGAGGCTGAGTCAGAGGAGCCGTTTGAGAATGGGGCAAGGCACGAGCGCAAGCCTACGCCTAAATACAGGGGCTGGCGAGAAGAAAAACGGAGGCTCGTCAAGAGCGGAGGCCATCAGATGGAAAATGCACCGAATCAGCTGGACTCACCTCCAAAGTGGAGTCCAGCCGACGAGATGAAGCCCCTGCAGACGCTGCCAACGAGGGAGCCCTTTGTGCAGCTGGCCGAGCCGGCGAAGGCCAGCCTCTCACATGGCTACGAGTCGAGCGCACCCAAAGTGGAGGAAAACCTCGCAGTTGGCGGCGAGGTGGATGGCCAAGGTCGGCGAGTGCGCAACTACCGCTATGAGCCAACTAGCTATCACCTGGGCGCCGCCGTGGACGCAGACTCGAGTCCGCCCGTGATCAAGACCTTTCGAGTGGCCTCCAGCCAAGAGCAGCAGGCGGGCAGACTTGATGCTGGTGGACAGGACCAGGCTGGCAAACTGTCGCTCGACCAATCGAAGGGCCAGCAGTCACCGTTCTCGGCCGGCTCGCAGCTCAGCCATCTTGCTGCAACGCAATCGCAGAGTACGAGACAGTCGCAACAAGCTGGCGACAGCTCTCGTCCTCCATCGAGTCCAGTGGCCGGCGTGAACCAGCAGCCAGGCGAGCAGGTGAGAGTTCGAGCTGAGCAGAGTTACCGGCCGAGCTTCCGGGATGCGAGTTTCGCTCAGGCTTCGCCCCAGTTCAGTCCAATCGTGTTGGCGCCCAGGCCGCGCGAGCAAGCGCGCAATGAGCCAACTTCTGGCCAGTTCTCTGTCCAGCGAGAGCAAACTCAAGGCTGGAACTCGCCGAGGTTTGCGCCCCAAGCCATTTTTGGCCCAGCAGAGCAATCCGCCTTCGGAAGTGTGCAGCAACTTCGAGTGGGCGCCTCCATGGGCTACGAGGACAGGGCTCAGTCTGGCCTGCAAGCGCAGCAACAGACGCCCCAAGCGAACGGCTCCTGGTCCATCGTGACCCTTCCCTACCCAGAGCCAGTGTCCGAAGCTCTGAGTTACTTCTCACTATACCAGAATGAGCCCATCAGGCAGCAGACGGCCAAGGTGGACAACCGGAGACCCCTGTCCGCTGCTCCCGTTTCGCAGCTGAACAAGCCACTCGGCGACAGCGAGAACCAACTCCGCGACCTTCGTCTGCCCTCGTCCTGGCTTCAGAACGCCGAGCCAAGCTCCAGATACCAGCAAACTCAGAGCCCTTACATCGTGCAGACAGTAATGCAGCAGCCTAACGAGCTTACTGTCGCTTCGAAGCCGATCATGTATCAGATGCCGGCGCCACAGTTGCACATGCAGCTGGAGTCGCAGCCGCCGAGCAACCGGCTCGAGCTGGCCACCAGTCGACAGCAAATGTACTCGCAAGACCCGGAGATCCAAGTTGGCCAGCGGGGATCGCGAAACTTGCCGCCACCAGCACCAACTCAAGCGCCATCGGCCGACAGCAACCTGCTGACCATAAACCTCAAGACTCGCGCTTCGGTGGGACCAAACCAGCTGTTTTGGGAGGCAGCGGCCAGGGAGGTTGTGCGCGGATCCAGCGACTTCGAGTCAGCCCGAATTCCGGCCTCGAATGGCCACCATCCGCCCCAGCATCGCGAGCAACAGAGGCCCAGCTTGCCCATGATGCGCCGGCCGCTCTCCAGCCTCCGCTTTGGCCCCGACAACCTCATGTCCGGCAGCCGCACCAACGGCCACGCCTACGCGGGCCAACCCAAAATGCCCCAGCTCTCGGCCGCAACCATGATGGAGCCCGTCGGTGGCCTCAATGAGCTCGCCCACCTCCAGTCGGTGGCAAACCCGCAAGAGTTTTCCTACTTCGACCCGCAGAGCTACCTCCCAATCTCGCTGGTTCCGCCGCTCGACGCCGACAGCTTCAACCTCATGGCCGCCTCAATGCCGGCCAGCGCCTTTGCCTCGCCAGTCTCCGGCTCTTCAACCCACGAGCAAGCCGTCCAGTCCCAAAGCCAGTTCGTGAAGAAAGGCAGCGGCCTGATCAGCGCGGCTCTACCTCTCGCAACTCCCTCAAGCTTGAGCGACGCTTTCGGGTGGCCGATGGCCTATGGCAGCGAAGCGGCCAAGAGTCTACTCAGAGTAAACCATGTTGCGCCGCCGCCAGCTTACATGATCCCAGCAAAGGTGGCAGCGGCTCAGTCGAGCGCCATGCTCCACCCCACAATCATCGACCTGAAGCAGGGAAGCTCCACTCCGATCAAGGAGGATCCAACATTCGTCACCAACTCGGCCACCTTTGGCCAACAATACTCGCTCGATCCGCTCACAGAGTGGAGCTCGCCGGCCAGCCAGCTGTTGGGCCAGCACTCCATGTTGCGGCCCCAGATCGCGCCTGGACCCGAGAGCGGCCAAGCCGACCAACCGAGCTCGCAGCCAAAGGCGCCCGCCTCTAGGCGAGTCCGACTCTGGCAAAGACTCCGGCTGCTGCGCAGGGGCCGCGACCAAGCAGCGCCAGCCTCGAGTTCCAAGGGGCCAGCCAGCAGTGCGCTCAAACGTGTCTCTGGCTCCAGGTTGCGCTTGAAACGGGGCCTCATCGAGAGCGTGGCGAACCTCGTGAAGGGCTCGCGCTCGTCAGGCCGGCCCAGCAAGGACGGCCAACTGCAGACCTCCGAGTCGCAACTCAGTGGCCAAGTCTCGGGCCCAAACACAAAAATCGCAATTCTGGAGGCCGGCGACTCGGGAGCGCAGAGGAGCAAGTCGGCCTTCATCCCGCTCATCGATAGCGACAACATGGTGGACAATCAAGAGACTGACCTGCTCGCGCAGGCCTTACTCTACGACCGGCAGCAGCAGCAACAGCAACAACAACAACAACAACAGCAGCAGCAGCAACAGCGACACCAACAACTTGATAAAGATGACCAGAGCTTCCAAGCCGGCGCAGCCTCGATGCAGGTGGCTTCGCACTTACCAATCAGCCAGCAAATGACCATGGAAAGCTCTCAGCAGATGGCAAACTTGCAAGCGCTCTCGTCGGCTCACCTCAACAATGCGCAATTCCTCTATATGCCGAGTGAGCGGCCGAGCGGCTTCTTGGAGCCGCCAGCAAACGAGCCAAATGCACTGAGAGCCGCAAGACTGCCGAGTTCGCGCGAGCGACTCAAGCAGCTCTCCAAGCAGCTCATGAAGTCGTCGCGCAAACCGCTCACAAAGTTCATGAGGATCACCAACAAGTTTCAGCAACAGGCGGCCAACGCGACGCCCGCCAACCAGGAGGCAGCCAGCTCAATGCAGCACCTAAGCATCGCGCAGAAGCTCAACACTTTGGTGAGCCCATCGGTGATGATGTCCAGCAACGTTGGAAGCGAGATGAACTTCAACAGGTTTGCCGCGCCCATACAGCGGTGGTACCGATTTCAGCTGAGCCAGCCGGGGGCCCTCGAACAGACACAACTGCTCCCCTTGGCCTCGCACGTTAGCCAGCCGCTCTCGCCCTACGCGCTGCTCGCGGACCCACCAAAGCCGAGCCCAATCGGCCACCAGCAGCCACCTCGGCCGCTCCCCCTGCAGCCGCAGCCCCCGAAGCAAGCGAGCCTCGTCCACTTCGAGGGACAGGCGTGGGGTCGGACCGCCAAAAGCCGTCCGTTGCATCCAAAGAGCAACGCCTCGTTCGTAAGCCCAGCGGCGGTGGCCGATGGAGCCTCCTTCTCGCTCGACTCCCAGCAAAGGCAGCCCCTCTCGCCCCTCAAGTCGAGCGGCCTGTTCGAGTTGAGCTCGCCGGGCAGCACGCCAGCGCACAGATCCGACCAGGCCAATTCCCTGTCGAGGGCTCTCGCCGACCTTCAACAGCAGGAGCGTTTTAGGAGCGGCTTGGCGCCTTTCATGCGCCTGGCCGGCCCTCTGAGCGCGACCTTGGCTGCGGCCGCCGCTGCCAGCTCGCCGGCGCGCCCGCTTGGCTCGCCTCGCCGCAACAGAGCCCGTCCGCCGCTAAGAGCGAAACCAAAACCAGCTGGCCCAACGAGCGCGAGACGGACGAGCGATTTCGAGCGCCCGCTCGTTCAGATAGCCCTCAATCGAGCCTTGAATTCTAGGGCCGCCAGTCACATGGAAGACTCAGGATTCAAGCCGAGAGCTGGCCTCAACTCGAACGTGTACATGAGCTGGCCTCGAGCAGGAATCAGGTTTCTGGGCGACACGGGCGGCCAGTTTGGCCGGCCAACTCGGCCGCCGCTCGCCTTCGTCTCCACCCTTGGAGAGGCCGGGCAGCACGCGCAGAGAGACTTCGGCAGCCCATTTCGGCCAACCACCGGGACCAACCAGCTGCTCGATGGCCTGAACAGCTCCGACTTGACCGCCTTTGCAGCACTTCAGTACCAAACCAACTCGAGCGGCCCAGAGCCGGCCTTCAGCTCCAGCTTCGCGCAGGGCGGACAAATGTTTGCCTCATCGCACCAGCCGCCCTTGGAGTTTGGGCCGGCGAGCGAGCTCGAGGCGGCCAAGTTGGCCCAAGCGGGCGCCCCAATGCTCGACGGCTCCTCGCTGGAGGAGGGGAGCTTGAACTCGCTGATGGCGTCGGCAAGCTCGCAAACCGACGAGCTGCAGCCAGTTTTGCCGGCCGGCTTCGGCGGACAGAAGACGAGCGGCGAGCAGGCGAGCGGCGAGTTCAGCTCGGAGCAGCAGCAGCAGTTCCAGCAACTCCTGCTCAACCAAGCCCAACCCCAACCCATGCTCATGCAACCAAACTCCGGCCTCCTCGGCCAGCAGCTCAACCGACCCAAGCTGCCCAAGTTCTTGCCCTCAATCAACAACATGGCAACCAAGTTCAGACAGCACCTCCTCCAAACGCTCAGACTCAACTCGCTCGGCTCCAGGTGGCCGAGTGTGCTGAGCTCGCCAACTTTCATGTCATACCCAAAGTTCCAGCAGCCAAACTACCTGTTGCCATACAGCCAGCAGCCAGAGCAAACGCAGCAGCAGTTTGCCTCTGCCAGCAAAGTGCACCCGGCGCAAGAGAACGCGAACGGCTTCTACAACTTTGGAACAGTCGAGAGTTCTGGCAAGAGTGGCGCGCTGCAGGCGAACAGTTTGCACTTCGAGCTGCAGCAGCGGCCGCAGCAGCAGGTCAGCGAGCAAATCGGGGAGCAAATGCAGGGCAACGGCTTTCAGCTTGGCCGGCCAGCGCCAGTGCAGGGCGAGCGGATGGAGAGGCGGCCGGCGCTGGCGCAAGATGAGCCCGCCTATCTCGGGGCGGCGGGCGCGGCTAGCAACGAGCTCGGCGGCCCCATTGAGGAGGGTCAGCTCGCTGGCGCTGGCAAGCTGGAGGGCTTGCAAGCGTCAGCGGGCGCCGCCGACCAATCGATGGGCGAGTTCGGCTCGAGCTCGAACGGCACCAGCTTGGAGGAGGCTCAGCCGATTGGAATTGAACTCTACGACCAGGAAATGCTGGAGCCTGGAAACGGAACTCGCGCGAGCGGCGAGGCGCACGAGCTCCACGAAGGGCGCGCGCAGAGTGGCCGCAATCAGCTGCACAACGCAATGACAGACGTAAGCAACAACCTGGTGACCAGCGACGGGACCTACATTCAGGAGGAGGAGGAGCAGCCGCAGCCGCAGCCGCAGCCGCAGCCGCAGTCGGAGGAGTCGGCGGGCCAACTGCACAAGCAGCAGGGCCACGAGCAGCAGCAAGCGGGGCCGCCGCGGACGCAGAGGCCAGGGAGCCAACCAGGAGCGGCCAAC
>Ga0268249_1000211_pt1 | contig 37212 bp, 36 predicted proteins | sample AgamicAtPe_FD_200257 | JGI IMG/M metagenome (GOLD analysis project Ga0268249, IMG submission 200257) | Agave microbial communities from Guanajuato, Mexico - At.P.e (v2) (version 3) | ecosystem: Host-associated > Plants > Phyllosphere > Phylloplane/Leaf | place: Guanajuato, Mexico | collected... | reverse complement strand
TACAGACGGGATAAAACCTCAAATTTTGACTTTTACAATATGAAAAATCATATATACGTCAATTCTGGATTAGATAATAAAGAAAGGGCTTAAAAAAGCTCCTTTGTGCTTTAAATTTGTGGATAGAAAAATAACCCAAATTACCAAAGGAGCCGATTATGAATGTATCAAAATTAGTTGAAATATATTACGCTGTTGACGAATTTCTTATAAAATTTATACCTTATATGTGAAAAACATTTGTTACCTACCTCAGATAGAAACCTACTAGAACTTGTTCAATGACTTTTAGTGAAATAATGACCATACTGATTGCTTTTCATATAATTGGGTTTAGAAATTTTAAGTCCTATTAACGTCAATTTTGGATTAGAGTTATTGTAAACCAGTTGTATATATATTGGATATAGCCGGTTTTTCTCTTTTAGTTCATAAGCTGTAATTCCAGCTATCAAATTGACCATAAAATTAGGTATACTTCTATGTCTGGAATATTCTATCTGGCTAATATTTTTAATCTGATCGATAATGGTTTCAATCATGGATCGCTTTCTAAGCATTAGTTTATCCCATATAGGCATAAAAGCATTTTTTATGTTTTTTCTGATATGGGTAATCAATTCTATCCCTTTTCCCATGAGCTTTTCAAATAATTCTTTACTGAGGTACCCCTTATCTGAGAACACTTTCCCCATTAAATTTTTACATAAATTTTCTACAGGCCATCTATCATTAGCCTTACCTGTAGTAAGAGAAAAATTTATAATTTCTCCTAAATCATTGACAATCAAGTTTAAATTCATTCCATAAAACCATCCAGTAGTAGTTTTACCTTTAGTAGCAATTGTGTTAAATACTTTGTTGGAATAAGCTCTTTTGATATTACAAACCTTAATAGCCGTTGAATCCATAAAATAAAAGCCTGTTCTGGTTTTAGAAAGACTTTGTGAAAAAAAGTAAAAGGGGACCACTGTTCTTTGCACTAGAGAGTGTCGTCATGAAATATTTTGTATATTTGGTTTGTAGTTCGTATTATATTTTTAAATCAGTAAGATCAATTATATTTCCAGATGTGTAAATGGATTCACCGTCATGATATTTCAGACAAAGTATGGTCTATTTTATCCCCTCTACTTCCTGGTCAACAAGGAGGTTGGGGTGCTGTTGCTAAAGATAACAGACTATTTATTAATGCAGTATTTTGGATTTTGCGTACAGGATCCCCTTGGCGTGATCTACCACCCAGCTATGGGAATTGGAAAAATACTCATCGTATATTTTCTCGTTGGCGAGATAATGGTGTATGGGAACGGATCTTGGAAAAACTAATTAATAACCCTGATTTTAAATGGCTTATGATTGATGCTACGTACATGTAAAGTACATATGCATGGAACAGGTTCTAAAGGAGGGAACCAATCTATGGGTCGTACAAAAGGGGGCTTAATACGAAACTACATTTGGCCGTGGATGCGTTTGGTATACCGGTCAGAGCTATTATCACAGAAGGTACCAGAGCTGCTTGTAGCCAATCTCCATATCTTATTGAAGGGATAAGTCCAAAGTATTTGTTGGCAGATCGAGCCTATGATACCGATAAAATCATCAAAGATACTGCAGAAAAAGGAATTATTCCTTTTATTCCTTCAAAGAAAAATAGAAAAATAAAGCGTGATTTTGACAAAAATCTATATAAATTTCGACATCTTGTTGAAAATATGTTTCTCAAAATCAAGCAATGGAGAGGAATCTATACCAGGTATGCAAAAAACTCAGCATCATTCTTAGCAGCCGTGCAAATTAGATGTATCCATATATGGGCTAATTTCTTATGACGACACTCTATAGATCGTCAGACGATTGTATAGAGCGTTCTACATCCCTTACTACTCTACCAACGTGAATTCTGGATTAGCGAGTAAAAAAAGAGATTAAAAAAAGCTCCTTTGAGTTTTAAATTTGGGGATAAAAATACGAACCAAAATACCAAAGGAGCCTCTTATGAATGTATCAAAATTAGTTGAAATATATTACGCTGTTGATGAATTTCTAATAAAATTTATGCCTTATATGGAATCACACTTGTTACCTACCTCAGATAGGAAACCTACTAGAACTTGTTCAATGACTTTAAGTGAAATAATGACCATACTGATTGCTTTTCACGTAATTGGTTTTAGAAATTTTAAGTTTTATTATATTCATTTACAACAATTTCACTCAAAGGATTTTGGAAGCTTAGTAAGCTATACTAGATTCATAGCCCTAGTGCAAAGAACAGTGGTTCCTTTTTACTTTTTTTCACAAAGTCTTTCTAAAACCAGAACAGGCTGTTATTTTATGGATTCAACCGCTATTAAGGTTTGTAATATAAAAAGAGCTTATTCCCACAAAGTATTTAAATCAATTGCTAGTAAAGGCAAAACCACTACTGGGTGGTTTTATGGGTTAAAATTGAACCTGATTGTCAATGATTTAGGAGAAGTTATGAACTTTTCTCTTACTACAGGTAAGTCTAATGATAGATGGCCTGTAGAAAATTTATGTAAAAATTTAATGGGAAAAGTATTCTCCGATAAAGGGTACCTCAGTAAAGAATTATTTGAAAAACTTATGAAAAAAGGGGTAGAATTAATTACACAAATCAGAAAAAATATGAAAAATGCTTTTATGCCACTATGGGATAAATTAATGCTTCGAAAGCGATCCATAATTGAAACCATTATCGATCAGCTTAAAAATATTAGTCAGATAGAACATTCCAGACACAGAAGCATACCTAATTTCTTTGTTAATTTGATCGCTGGAATCACAGCTTATGGACTAAAAGAGAAAAAACCTTCTATAACTAATTTATATATGACTGGTTTACAATAATTCTAATCCAGAATTCACGTGTGTATAGCTTCTGTAGAGAGTATTAAACCTTTTTTATGCGTTAAGGTAAATTGTACCTTGCACCCATATTCATAAGGGTTGCCTGACTTACCTTTACTGATACAGTAAACAGAGGGTTCGTGGATACTATAAACTTTATTTTTACTCTTTTTTGATTGATTTATAAGTCTTTTACTTATATCTAGTAAACGCGTAAATTGATTACGTACTAGATCGTCAGACGATTGTATAGAGCGTTCTACATCCCTTACTACTCTACCAAGATAAGTTTTTAGTGTTTTAATACCTTTGGCTAATCGTTTATACTGTTTAGCGTGCGCATAACCATCAACTTTTCGTTTGATAGATAAACCTAAACGTTGGTAAGTTTGACGTAATCTAACACCTGTTTTTTGGGCTATACGGACCAATTTTTCTCTGGCTTTATTAAGCAAAGAAGCATCAGTAGGGTAACAGATATTTTTCTCCATGACAGTAGTATCAGCTATAACCTTTTCAAGTTCTTTTCGGTTTACTACTTTTTTTTTTACGGCTAGGTCTATAGTAATAGCTAAGATTTTATTAAGCCCTTCTTCACCTAATCTATGACGCCATCGGGTTAACGAACTAGGATTACAAGGAAGCTTAAACTGAAAATAATCATAGCCACAAAAGTATTGCCAGTAAGGATTTTCTATCCATCTAACCACTACTTTTTCATCAGAAATACCATACATATGACTGATAATGAGAAGTTCTACAATTAAACGGATAGGCAAAGGAGGCTGACCAGGGCCATTTTGAAAATGTTGGTCTAAGGCTAACTCTAAGCTATGCCAAGGAATAGAGTCTGATAACTGAAATAAAGGATGTTGCGCATTAAGAAAACTAGATAAGCGTTGCTCAAAAATACGTTCACAACTATGATTTATTTTCTTAGATTTCATCTTTATTTTGCAAGGTTTTGATACAAAACAAACTAAAAACTGGTTATTTCATAGTACAAATTTAAGCATTTTTATACTGATTAACAAATAATTATATGTTATTTCAGGGGCGACTAATTATCATCTTAAAAAATATTATAATCCAAAATTCACGTTGACCTAATATTTATATATTAACCTGAATGTGATATTACTAGTAATAATATTTCATATAGTAATAAGTAATTTGTTATAATATATGTTATATAATTTTTTATTATTAAAATATTTTATTAATTTTATTGTTGTTGAATAAAACAGGATTAATAACTCTTTATGAAAAAAGGATTAAGGTATTGCTGTGAGTTTTCTAATAATCCTTTTATAGAAGGTGAAAAAATAGGAGATGTCTATGATGTAGTTTTGAAGCTTTCGAAATCTGCATTAGAATTGATGTACTATATTTTAGATACAAAAGCGTTTTTAGAAGATAAGTTTGTTCTAGATATTAACGAGTTCAAAAAATTTACTAATAAAAAATCAGATACATCAGTTATTCAAGCTTTAGGAGAGCTTTGTTCTATAGATATAATAGCTAAGACTAGAGTGACAAGAGTTTACTGGGTAAATAAAGATGTATTTCTAAATGAAAAAGCCGTAGAGTTTATAAAAGCTTTTTTTAGATACAAAAAGAGTATATAAAAATAGCCTCCCGAAGAAGGCTACTTCTTATTTTATTTTGGTTTGGTATCCAGATTATATGTAAGAACTAGCCTTCCAAGGGATCAAAACAGAATCTTATGATAACAAAAGAAAAAATCCTTGAAAGGTGTGGAGGAGAGGAATATCTCATCCGACATTTAGTTCCTACATTTAATCCAAATGTAAGGAAAAAAAATTATAAATCTATTTTCTCTGAAAAAGATAATAAGCCTTCAATGAGTATTTTCACTGATAATCAGGGAAAATGGTTCTATAAATCTTTTAATACTGGTCACCAGGGAGATGCCTTTAAAATGTGGGCAGATTTCTATGGGTTAGATTGTACGATACAATTTAAAGAAGTGTTGGCAGTAATTAACCAAGAAATGTGTTTGGGGTTAGATAGTGATCAAGATATAAAAGTTATTCCAAAACCTGTTCCTCCTAAATTATATTCAGATAAAAATCGAAATTCCTCTTTACCTTCTCAAACCCTATCTATTGAATATATACCATCTGATTCAGAATATCTTATCTCTAATCTATATCTAAAATACTGGTCACAGTATGGTATTACGCAATCTGTTTTAGATCATTTTAATATAAGACAAGTAAGTTATTTGTCTTACGTGAGTAATTCAGGAAGGTCTTTGTGTTTTAAATATGAAGCAAGAAATCAGATTGTATCAGCCTATCATATATCTGGTAGGGTAAAAGTATATATTCCAGAAATATCATCATCCTTTTCAGATGATCCATGTTTTAAAGGACAAAAAAAGTCTTTTTCGTACAAGAATCAAACTAAAGATGATGTATTTGGTCTATTCCAATTACCAGAAGGAGATTTAGACTATGTATTGTTTACGGCTGGAGAAAAGGACAGTCTTTCTGCTTATTCTCATGGTTTTACGAATGTTATTTCTTTACAGTCTGAGCATCAAATGCCTAGCGATGATTTGCTTAAAAGTTTGCGTACTAGAACTTCTGTGTTACTAAGCTGCTATGACAATGATGCAGCTGGTAAAAGTGCTTCTAAAAAGTTGGAAGAATCTTATGGAATTGCTTCTATTCCATTGCCAGAAGAAGTAAAAGATGTAGCAGAGTATTTTAAAAAATATGACTCATCTGATTTTCAGTTTTTATTAAATGAGGGTATTAGAAAAGCAAAATCAATTTCTACAAATTTTGTTTCCTGCCCTAAAGTTAAAAAAACAGTTAATACTAAACGAGGTAAAATAGAATCCTATTTGAATAATAAGTTTAATTTTAGGTTGAATATCGTTACGCACGAACGCGAGATGAGTACTAAAAAGGAAAGAGATATATGGGAAAAAATTAATATTAATGAATTACGTGGTCACTTAGATAGACATGGATTTGAGTGTTCTTTGGATTTGATTAGCTGTATATTAAAGTCTTTTTTCGTAGAACGTTTTAATCCTATAGAAGATTATTTTTTAGCTTTTAAAGGAAAAGAGTTTGATGGCAATAGAGATTATATTCTTGAACTATCTAGTTATGTTCATTTGAAAGATCCAAGTCCTGTTAATCAACACTATTGGTACACGCACCTTAAAAAATGGATGGTAAGGGCAATTAGAACTGTATTTAATCCTGCAGGTATAAATAAACATGCCTTAATTTTGTGCTCCCCTAAGGAAAATATAGGTAAAAGTTATTTCTGTGAGTTCTTATGCCCTTCTTCTCTTATAAAGTATTATAATCCTAATCCAGTTATAAGTAATGAAAAAGATGCTCAAAAATCTCTTATTAGAAATTTTATAATAAATCTAGATGAACTTCATCAATTTCGAGGTAATTCAGAAATGCTTAAAAATTGGTTGTCTCAGCGTTATATAAATGTACGTCTACCCTACCAGGAGGATGAAACCACGGCGTCCCGTATCGCATCTTTTGTAGGTAGTACGAATGATGTTGAATTTTTGCGCTCAGAATCTGGTTATAGTAGGTGGATTAGTTTTGAGATCAATTCTATTGATTTTTTAAGTGATGCAACTAGGTATATAGTAGAAAAATCTTGGGAACAGGCTTATCGTTTATATAAGTTGAATGAATGCAGTGGTGAATTAAGTGAAGAAGATCTATCAGATTTAAAAACCCGCTCTGGTGATTTTACGACTAAGTCTACCGAAGCTGAATTAATAATCCAGTATCTTTCACCTTCTACTAAGGAAGAAGGTGAATTTATGACAGCTACAGATATCCTTAGATACTTGCAAAATATAGTTGGAACTACTATTAGGCTAAACACTAAATTAGTAGGAAGTGCAATGAGAGAAGCAGGGTTTGAAAGGGTTATGTATAATAATCTAAATAGGAGAGGTTTTTTTGTACAAAGAATTTGATATTACTATATAAGTACTATATAATTTTAAATATATATTATATAATATTTATACATTTTTAACAAACTATATTTTCTGTAAAAAAATATAAAAGTTGTTACGTAAAGTTCGGTTTTAATTAAAAACCTTTTTCCTTAAGATAATTTGCAACAATCCTGACCATAAAACTAGACTTATTACCTTCTGTAGGATTTTCTTTTAGATATTTATCTAGTCTTTGGTAAAAATGATCAGGCATGGAAATAGTTCTGATTTTATGTTTCGATTTTACATTATTAGATATGTCCTCATAAGATTCAGATGTGTTTTTTTTTAAAAACTCTTGTTCATCTTGAGAAATTTTATTAGGATTTGGAATATGTTTCATATTTAATATTTATATATATCTTATATATTGTATATATATTTATATATAATTTTTATTTATTATTTCTATAATTTCATTACAACAGTTTACCATTTCAGTTGTAGCTTTCTCGTCTTGTGGGAAAATTTCAACAATACCTTTACCATATTTTATAGAATGTTTAAAAATAGCTCGTTCTTTTATCGATGATTTTAAAATAAACTCTGGACAAATATTATTTTGATCAAAAAAACTCATTGCTTCATTAATAGATGCTTGAGCGTGACGAGCAGGAACTTTGTTAAATACAAGGAATAAGGGAATAGATCTACTTTGTATAGATTTTAATCTTTTTAAGATATTTATTAGAGATTCTACTTCCCATAGGTCAACAGCAGAAGGAGGAGAAATAGTTAATACTATATCACTTCTTAATAAAGCATTTCTCATATTAGAATCATCTACTCCTGGACTATCTATAAGGACAAAATATCCTTGTTTTTTTTTATCATTTGCAATTTCTAATAAAGCTTCTCCATGAACACCTGCAACAAACAAAGGTATCATTTTAGGGTTTTCTCCTAGAGAATAGGATCTTACTTTAGACCATTTACTTAAGGTACCTTGCATATCTGCGTCTAGAGCTACCACCTTATTTCCAAGTTTTAGTAAAGTGGTGGCTAAATTTATAACAAATGTAGATTTACCCACGCCACCTTTTGTACTAGCTATAGTGATAATTTTCATTTTTTATGTGTCTAACACTGTATCAAATTTATATATAATTATTAATTAATAATTATATATAAATAAATAATATATAACATTATATATCATAAATATATATAATATTTATATAAATAACTAGTTCTATAAAAAAATCTTTTAAAGATATATTCTTGGATAAATGACCCCATAATGGACTATATGTAGTCGTCTCTGAAATATTAATTGTATTAGATTTATTGTATTGAGCTATCTGTTGAATATTTGCATGGTAGGCTGTGGTCTATTTTTCCTATCCACTATATGGGGTCACCTTGGATATGGGAAATTATTGTACGCTAATCATTTTTCCTGTTTTTTGTAAAAGCATATGAATTTTCATTCAACTATAGTTATTTTATAAAATATAATTGATTATCATATATTTTTATTACGGTATCATCTGGCATATAAACTGTATTTGACCTAATGGGCAAAATATTCTGGCTATAGTAATATTTAAATTTATCAGCAAGCCAGTAAAAATTATTAAAATTATTTTTCTATTGATATACAATTATAATATTATTTATAATATAGAATATAAACAAGCTTAGCGTACAATAATTTCCCATATCCAAGGTGACCCCATGAGAGACACCAGAAAGTGATGTACTATCGAAATGTTAAAAAACTAAGTATTCATGAAACTGCACAAGCTACCGGGTACAGCTCTTCTCAGGTATGTCGTATTCAACGATTGTACCTTGTAAACAATTAAAAAAGTGAGGCTAATAACTTGATAGAAAATGGGAAAAATAATATCGTAAAAATTTTGTTTATCAAGTCAATTGATATAATAACTCGGAAGAAAAGACAACCCAAGTCTAGTACAGAAAACAGGCCTTAACGTACAATAATTTCCAATATCCAAGGTGACCCCTATGAGACAGATAAAATATACAAGCTTATTTACATCAGATAAGAAATTTGGGAACTGAGATTAAAACCGTAATTTTTTGTCAGTTCGATACTGCTAGTCCATTACTATTTATTTAACGTGCTTTATGTTCTTTTTTCTGAGGTGACCCCCTAAAAGGTACAGTATTATCTTTCCTAATGCCATGTAATCCTATTTAAAAGATGTCCTGGAAGTACAGGATAATTAAAATTATCTATGGGCAGTTCAAACTCAGCGCCTTGAGGTATTAAATTTTGAATATTATTAAACTCCTGTCGAATATCCCGCATTAACTGACCAAGAACAAGAACATCATCAAATGAATTTCTAGTAAACTGTGCAATAAAGTTGGCAGAATTAGTAATAAGCTGTACTTTTTCAAGAGAATCATTGTGAAGTTGAATAATGTTTTGTATACCTTGTACATCATTTAATCCCACATTCGGAACCAGGTTCTGCAATTGGATTATATTTTGATTAATTTCATGCTCCTCATTCTGAATAGGTACAATACCTGCTGGAATATCATAACGATGCATTCCAGTAGGTAAGTTAATATTATCTGGAGAAATATGAGCAGCTGTTCTCAGAGATCGACCAGCAGAAGTATAAACATCTCTAGCATTCTTTTCAATTCGTTCGGAATGATGAACAGCTTCCATAAGAAGCTGTTCATCAGGATCTAAATTGACTCTACCTGGTATACTACGAGCTCGAATATGTTGAGTATAACTTTGGAACGAAGCACTTATAGCTCTAATTCTATGATATAACAGATGTGCCCTGCTGAAATTAGATCGAGTAAGCGCTACATTGCTATTAGCCCAAGCAATACGAGAATTAGCATGAGCACGTACGATATTAACATCAATAAGGAGACTATTCTTGAAATTATTAAAAGTTACAGGAGCCGCTGCATTAAATTGATTGTACTCACCCACTATTTCATTATAAGTATCGTCGTAATCTTGTTCGTCCCCTTCTGGATTAACCATTCCCATTAAAAGAACTAGCATAAAAGGAAAGGTCACATACCTAAATAATAATTTTCTTTTAGAAATAAGGAAAACTAACATTGTATTTATTTAATTATTATGTAGAATTATTTCATTTCACTCAATCTAAGTTTATAGTATACATTTAACATTACACTGGATATAGATCCGTTTCTATTCACTGATATGGCTAATATAGTATACTTATTTAATTCCGTTTGGATTACATTTTTACGTACTTGAAGCCTCACGCATTTTGTCTGCTGTAACTTGAGATTCCTGAGCAAACTTCATAGCGTCTTCAGCTGCTTTCTTTTGAAGATCAGCAGCATGTTGTGCGCTATCAGCTGCTTTTTGCATGCTAAGTCGAGTATCTTCCAATAATTTATTTTTCGATTTTGTTCCTGATCTATTGCAAGCCTCACGCATTTTGTCTGCTGTAACTTGAGATTCCTGAGCAAACTTCATAGCGTCTTCAGCTGCTTTTTTTTGAAGATCAGCAGCATGTTGTGCACTATCAGCCGCTTTTTGCATGCTAAGTCGAGCACCTTTCGATAAAGTTCTAGCGCTATAACTTACAGTAGAACTAGATTCTAATTCAGGTTCAATATACAAATTCTCTACTTTATGTATTTTTTTCTTGCTTTCTTCCTTTCTATCACCACCACCATCCATACAACTTGTACTTCCTATTTTGTTACACCCACTTATTCCCATTGTAAAAATAGATAATAGAATCTTAAATTGGTTTGTGTTCATTTTTTATATACTAGTTTTTGTTAAAGTTAATGCTAATATTTTCTATTACTAAATTTTATTTTAAACACTAACCAATTATACAAAAAAATCAAGAAATAACCAATAAAACATTTTAAACCTTTTTATTTCTATCTATTTTACTTTGAATAATATACCTAGTTAAATCATCATCGATCTTTTCACTATACAACTCTGCTATAGCTTTCTTATCTTCTTTAGATACTTTTTCAGAGTCAACCCTAATTTTATTAATCCGTTCTACCAATTCACCCATACGCATAATATTATTGTTTTTTATTTCTTCTAATTGAAAATATTTAACTGGGTCATCTAATTTGAATTTTTTATCCTTGTCATTTGGGTTTTCTTCTATGTGAAGCGTAGATAATATTTTATCTATTCTCTTATTTTGGATCTCTAAATTCTTTATTTGAGCTTGATAAATAGGAATCAGTTTATGATTGCTTTCTTTAGCAGCTGTTTTAATTTGATCTGAACGACGCAACTCTTGCTGTACTTCCTTACAAAGACTATTTAAACTTTTGGGCGTCTTGGTGCTTAAAAAATTACTACTTCTATTGGTAAAATAATCTATCCTACTTAACAGAGACTTCTCTCTGTAATACGAAAAAGAAGAGCCCCTTTTCAAATCTCTTGTACAATCTAAATCAGGTATATAGGTACTTGGATCTAAACTAATACCACTGATTTGTTCCGATATACCAAGTACTACTTTACCAAATTTAGCATCAGATATATCTTTTAATAAACTTTTTCCATCGTTCTTTATAGAATTGGCTTGCTCTACACTTGATTTTAATTTTTTCATACTCTCAGCCGCATCAACCATTTGTTTCATAATGTTTTTAGAAGTATGCACTTCTTCTTCCATCAACTCAGCTGTCTTTTCTTCTGCAGATAGACCTAGAAGCTTTTTTACAGCACCTCCTCCAGGAATGATATCGCAAGCTGAACTTAATCCTGACTTAATTTTATCACCTATACCTGCCTGAGCAATTACAGGAAATAAGAGACATAAACACAACAAACTATATTTTTTAAACCGGTTCATTTTTTTATGGGTTTAAGCAGTACTTTTCTTCTATTTTCTAAGGTTACTTTAGGTTCCTTTTTCATAGATTTTACTGCATCCACTGCACTAGAGCTGATCTCTTGTATCCAGGAATTACTGCTACTACTAGCTGCTTTACTCAGTAACTTATCCTGGGCATTATCTAGAAAAGGATGTAAGTTTTCTACGAGTAAGCCTAGCGTATAGTCTGCGTCATATAAAGCTATAGAAACCTCAAGCGTGTTTTTACCAAAAACCGCTGTCTCTAATTTAGACAATACGCGCTCTTTTCCAAATGCTACTACTCCATATAATAAAGCACCTTTGGGTATCTCTTTGCCTTGGTAGATAAAAGGTTCTCTTACAACTATTGTAATACTTCTGCCATGCTTGAGTTCCTGGGTACCATATAAACAGCCTGAAATAAAACTATTAGATAATAGATTTGTATCTTTTTTGCCACTTTTTCTTTCAAAAGATACTGGGAAATAGTCTTTTTCCTCTTTAGAAGCAGGAACTACTTTTTTAGGTCGGTGAGCTACTTTTTTAGGTTTAACGGCAACTTTTTTTTCTTCTTTAATGGGTATGGGTTCAGACTTGGGTTCTGTATTAACTGGGGTAACTTTTGATACCTCATTTTCTTGCTTGACACTTTTTTCCATATCTGAAAACAAAGAGCAGCCTACTTCTTCGGATTGAAAGCGACTTACTCCTTTAATCCGTTCATTGGTTTCTTTGGTAATGGCTAATGGGCCTTGTTTTTCTAATAATTTGCTTTCTTTAGGAGGAAGTGGTTTAAAAAATTCATGCCAGCTCTTTTCTTTTTTTATATCTTTTAACACAAATAAACAGCCACTCAGTAAGCCAAGAAATCCAAAAATAATTTGTCTTCTATCCATAGAAACCTCTATTACATTGCTTTAGGGTCTTGCATAAAACAAGGTATGTTCAGCAATAATCTATTGGGTAGTTTAAGAGTTAAATCCCTTCGGCCTTTTTTCTCTTCAAATCGAACCAGGATACCTGATTGCTCTACTTTGTGTGTCACAACAAAAATCATAGGTACCATTTGACCAGGCTCTACTACCACTCGTTTAGGTTTTAGTCTAACTGGAATAGGCGTTTTGTCTTTATGATTTACTAAAAAATATACTTTCCCTAATTTATAGGTGTATGGAGAATGGTTTTGAACCATAAACTTTAAAATAATGGAATCTCCTGTGCTAATAGCATTGACTAAAGTACAACGTACTTTTTGTTTAGACTGATAAAAGCGTTTTATATTGCGAGCTAATTCATCTATATAGGCTAGGGCTTCTCTTAAAGTATCGGTTAAAGGTTCGTCTATATCCCATTTCTCGGATGATTCAATTTCTTTATCTCTATGAGTGGTCAAGTCATACATGGGTTGTATACCTACATCGTAACTAACCGTTCCATAGAATACATCGATCTTTTCATTTTTTTTACCTTCGTTGGATAGATAGAAGACCGTAATCGTAGTGGTACTGGTTTTAGGATGTTTAGCTTTTACTTCTAAAAATCTACCTTCTTCTTTGGCTACATACTCTTGATGGCCATTCCCAAAAGAAATCTTTTCAATCCTACCGCTTAAGGCTAATAAGGTAGGATATTGGTCAGAGACTTTTATATGCACTGCTAAAGCAGGAACATAGATCATTAACCACAGAAAAAATAGTAAAAAGCTATTTCTCTTCATTCTTTAAAAAGGTTAAATCGGTTATCATTAAACCATAAGGATTTTTACGGCATCTAGCAGTTGTCTCCATGGTTAAGGCAATGCCTTGATGGTAACTATGGGTTTTAATTTTGCCTTGGCTCGTAAGAAATTTTAAATCGGTTTTAAAATATAGATGGGTTACATATGGATAAGACGTAGTATTGCTAAATATTTTATCTATATGCACCGTAGTAACGCCATTAGACTCTTTGTATACTTGAAACAAACTATCATCAGAAAATATTTTTTTTAAGGTGATTCTAGATGCATTGTTCATCACGGTCAAAGCTCTTTCAATATTTTCCTGGTAGTTGTTTTCGCTATGGGCAAAGCCATCTTGAATAAACTGAATGGAAAAGTTTTCTAGTTCAAAGTCTTCTCTGGCTATATTGTTAGGATTTTCTGTTTTTATGCCAGCATGGGTCCCTGTGTTGGTAACAAAATAGACTAAATCAGTTCTATTTTGTTTAAAGACCAAATAGCCTAAAAAACAAGATAAGCCTCCTAAGGATATTGCAAGAAATATGACTAAAAAGCGCAATAGGCTAATGTTCTTTCCATAATGGTAGCTGTTTAACTGGCGAATGGAAGAAGATCCTACTGTTTGATTATCTGTATTACCTGACATGGTTTTATTTATCGTTTTTTTATTGTCCACTAATGGCACCATGTTGTTTTAATAATACAACTACCTCTTCATGACCACTTTGTGTGGCTATATCAAGCGCAGTTTTTCCAAAAGAATCTTTCTTATTCACATTAAGATCTTGATGAAACAGTAGAGCTTTTACTATTTGTAGATCACAATTTTCTGATGCATAATGAATAGGGGAGATTCCATATCTATTGCTTGCATTAACATTAACCCTTGGATCTAAGCACAACTGGTTAACCGTTACTAGATCGCCATTTTGTACAGCAATATGCAATGGGGTGTCACCAAAAGCATTATTTAATTGACTAGAATCATTTTGATCCTGATATCCAAGTTCCTTCATACAAGTAGAAGCAATCAATAAAAGATATACACCTAGTCTTGATATTGAATGAATATATTTCACATATAATATACTTTTCATATTCATAATGATTACTTATTAAACAGGTTACGCATTCTTTCTGGTACAACCTTAGCACCAACCATAGACCCAAACCTAGTACCATAAGAGATAAATTGTTGGGTTTGTGATAGCCCCAAAGCAAAAATACTATTCCCCACTGTATTTCCTATATAAAGAGAGGTTAGCGGACCTATCATTCCATAGAGCAAACAAGTGCTGATGGCAGCACCTATACTATTTACTTCCTCAAATTGTAAAGTAACAAGGGAATAGTCTAATAAATCAATGGTTACGCCCCACATTAAAAAAGATATCAGCATGTTGAACCAGTAACTGACTACCATGCTAAAATTACCGGGTAATAAACTAGAAGCAATAGCTAATGGGCCTACTTGTAAAGTGAACATAATCGCTTGATGACGGAAAATAGTAGTGGTCATACTCATTACTTTAGAAACGTATTTGAACGCACCAGTAGCACATTCTGACAAACCTTTTTTGAGCCATTCCCACATATTCAAATTGATACCTTCTGTAGGCGGATTCGATTGATTAGCAGATTTAACGAATGACTCCCAATTAAATTGATTCATAATTCCATGGGTTAACTTGTCCAGAAGATAAAATATATCCAAATAGTATTCTAGCAATAAAAAAGTTACCACTAGGGTTAATAGACTGGTGTAACAGGATTTTGATACCTGTGCACTGTTTAAATGGTTTTGAAAGTAATAAACCATTAAACGTATCAACAAGAAAATAGGCAATAAAGCTTTAGCCAATACAACCATCTTGACAATGGTACTGTTGACCACTTCATTTTGTTCATTTAGCGTAATAGATGAAGAAATAATTCCTATGAACTTAGCCATGACGTTCCTTTGTAGTTTGATAGACCCATTCTACAATACCATCTTTAATGGATCCATATTTTTTAGTTAAGGCAGCAATCTTATTTCTTTCTGATGGATTAGAGGTAAACAGGGCCTGTTCCCAAATAGAAGGCTCTAATAACCATACATGGCTTTTGCCCATTTCTTTAATAAATATTTCTCTAAAGCCCCCATTTTGACGACGCAAACTGGCATATTTTTCCATATCTAAGTCATTCATACCTAAAAATTCCCCTATTTCTTCTCTACTAGATGCTTTTTCATTGTATAGCAGGATAAAAGTAGCGGCATTGTTTTTAATGGCACTGGCTATTTTAGACGATTTGATTTCGCCAATGTCTTGCGTGATGATGCGAATGGAAGTTTTGGTTTTTCTGCCTTTGCGGTAAAAAGCTTCTATATGCTCTCTAGAGGAGTCATCTAACGTAGTCCAGCCTTCTTCAATATCTATAAACTTAGTTTTATCTGGATATTTAGCTACCATTTCAAAAGCAAAGTCAAATAGGATCTGTACTACTAATGGATAAAGTTTGCTATTGCCTTTAATGGCTTCTAACTCAAAACAGACCAATCTATGGTCTGATAGATAATCCCACGATAAAGCATTAAAATGCGCTTTATAGATGCCATGGGCAAAAGGTTCTAAAACAATAAAAAACGCTTGGAAAGGGAACAACTGTTCGTTTTTGATATCTAATATATCTTTCCCATTTGCTTCTACCAATGCTTGTAAAAAATTATAAAATCCAGTTAAAGTAGGAATTTCTTGATCTTTTAGGTTTTTATAATAGAGACTAATCCATTTAGAGAGTAAAGCTTTTTCTACTTCACTCATAGGGTTTTCGTTTAGATTTCCCTTCCACATCTTCCCAATGAGTTGGACTAAAAATATAATCTTACTGCTATCTGGTATATATTTACCTTCAGTATTGGGTGGAAACAAAAATGGATTTAAGCTTAAAGATTTTTCTGTAGTGAGTTCAATATATTTTCCCTCTAAAGCTTGAAATAAATGGCGGTAGGTTCCGCCACTGTCTATAACAATCACGATATGGCCTGCCTCAAACCGATCTTTAATCATCTTCCCATTAAAAAACGATTTACCAGATCCAGAAGGGCCAAATATAAAGCCATTCTGGTTGTCTAGTGCTCTATTAAATGGATTAAAATAGATGGGTTCTTTGTATCTATTGGCCAGTAATACGCCTTCTTTATAGCCTGTAAAAGGGGTGGTACTGTTCAGATGAGCGGCCGCTGTAAAGAGAGGAATAGGGATACGTCTGTAGGTTTGATTGCCATTTCCTGGCAAAGCGGTACAAAATAGATTAGCGGTATCAATGGTTTCTAAATAACCGGTCATCCCTATTTGGGAAAGGGCTGCTAATACTTGGGAACTATATCCGCTTAGGGTATCTAGATCGGTCATACCAAAAGGAATGACCAACATAGATAAATAGACTATAGGCTCTTCTCTATCACGGAGGGTTTGTTCAAAGTCAGCCATTTCACTACGGATGTGTCTTATGTTTTGCAGGCCACGTTCATCTATTTTCGTAGCCTCACTCCAAGCAAATGCATTAAAGTGTTTTTTCAAGAATGATTCAGAGTCAATCATTCGAATGACTCTAGAAATCATATGTGGAAAGTTTAGGCTTCTGCCTAGTCCTTCTGTTAAAGGGGCACAAACGCCTCCATCTTGGCCAAATTTATCGAGTACAGTATGGCTAGGTGTAGGGGCATTTTCTTTTAAAGAGATTACTTGGGCTTTTATAGGAGCCAATAGTACATATTCTTTGTCTTTTACCAAACCACTATACAACGTACCTTCTGGATCTGAAAAGTTTAAGGACAAACATCTATGAACCAATCGGAAAAAATCTTTGGCAGAAATCGGTGTTAAAGTTAGATAATTCGAGACGCTTTGTCGAAACTGACCACTATCTTTTTTAGCTAATTTTAATCTCTTTTCTAAATGATCAAATGGATTTTTTCTAAAACTTTTGGTTTCATCTCTAGAATAAAAAGTAGACAATGGACTGTAATCTTTATATAATCCAGGAAAGGAAAGTATAATATAAGATTCATGGCGTAAAATAGGTCTACCTTCTGTATGTTTTAATTGTTTTTGTACAAAGAAATCATCATGGTCTATCTCTGGGTTATGCCATTGGTCTGGGTAATAGATATCTACTTGTTGTATAAGGCTATCACAAGGCAATGCTTTCATGCTACTGGCTACTATAGTAGTCCAGTCTATATAGTTTTGGATGGTATACTGTTCTTGAAAGGATAAGGAGGCTTTAAAAGGAACCGATAGGGTTCCATCTGCCGATATGGCTATATCTTCATGGAAATCTACAAAAGGAAGGACTCTATCTAATCCTTCTTTCTTGGCTTTCTTTGAGAAAAGCATTTAGGTTACATTTAATGCTAAAATGGTCTATCTCTGTATGTAAAAAGTTATAAGCAAAAACACTTGATAACCAAGTAGGATTACTATGTTTTAACCATATTTTAACAAATATAGATAGGATTGGGACTGTGCATGCCAATGCAATGGTCCAGAGTCGGTTGTAGTGCAACCAATCTTCACAGTAACACGAAATAATATAAGTCAGTAAACATAGCACTATTACCACCAAGGCTTCTGTTAAAGAGAAGGGTCCTAAAAATCCTTTCTCTTTTAAATAGGGGCTATTGACTAATTTTTGCATAAAAATACCTACTCTATTTTATGTAATTCTAAAAAAATTGGCAATCATATTGTAGATAGGTCCAATAGATGAAAAGAATACAATGGCAGCTAGCCAATGAAGTAATTCATAGAATATCATTCCCCTGTCCCTACCTATGTTGTACAAATAGGCCAGTCTAAAGGCACCTAAGACTCCGAGGAGTTTGGCCACTAAGGTTAGTAACTGGTAACCACTTGTAATCCATGTCTCAAGGGCAGCAGTTAGGTCTAATATTATCATGTTTATCTTTTAATCTTATATCCTTACTCCGTAAGGAGCATCTTTACCAACCTAATGGGAAAGAATGGGTTGGGTTAGTAGGTTAGTCGTCGAACATACCTCGGGGTTCATATTTTGGTGCATCTTGCTTATATGTACTTAAATAATAATAATCTTTTTCTACTTCATCTTCTACAGCGTATATCCTGGACCACGCATTGCTAATGCGTTTAGATTCTTTCTCTATTCTGGATTTTAGCTCATCGACCATTTCAGTTAACTTTTCAATGTCTCCATCATGATTTCGTATCATACGTTCTAATTCCTCTCTCTGTTCATTTAAGTAGCGTATATTTCCCTCCGCTATGTTTATATACCTTTTCAATTCTGATATTTCATCCCTCAAACGTCTATCCTGATTATTTATATCTCTTTCTAAACGATAATTCTCATTTTGTCTAGTTTCTCGCTCTTGTTCTATAGCGCTTCTGGTTGATTCTTTAAAACTTCTGTATTCGTCTTTTGCTCTATCTTTCACAGCTTGTTTCTCCAATGTTTCTCTTTTTAAGTCTTCTATTTTTTCTAGTACAATATCTAACTCTCTATTGATGTCCTCCATACCTGGAATATTCTGGCATGAGCGGAAAGTATCTGTAAATCTTTCCACCTCATTTTCTAGTATTTCTGTTCTAATCCTGCATTCATCTGGATCTTGGCTGCTGTGAATTCCACTCATCTCTTTGTACCAGTTGTTCAATAACTTGGTTGTCAGCACTCTTGTACTGACTCTACCTTTTGTCTCGTCTTTAACGGTCTGTAGATTAGTCAATGTTTCTATGGCTCTAGGCGATACCCTTGTATCATTCTGCATGTATACCAGTATATCTCGCAGTTTAGAGTGATCACTATTCCAGTTTGGTAGCTTATCTCCTAACTTTTGAATAAATGGTTCTGAAGACGTATCATATCTTTCTACCAAAGGCTTATATAACTCTTTCCCTTCATTTTCATAGAACGCTATCTTAGAGGCTATAGCTTCTAATAAAAAGATAGACAAGTCGACAGATGCTGTGTTTATTATACTGTTATCCGGGAATCCAATATCTAAACGAATTCTTGGAGATCCATTTATATCATTTATAAAGCTATTTATGTTATTAAGCTTAAAAGTAAAGCTATTTTCACCCCATTCTAGAATTTTACTGCTTCCTATTTCTTCTCCTGAAAGCATTGTAAATGTTCCTTGGATTCCGCCTTCTAAAAAGACGCTACGAAGGACAGGTTTGCCTGATATATCTCTGATAGTAGATTCAATATGCAATTTTATTATTCTCTCTTCTATACTAGCTTGAACCCTAAAAATAGGATTGGAGACTACAAATTGATCAACGAATCTTACATATCTTTTATCTCCTTTTATATTGGTAATGACAATTTTTGGGAAAATATCTCCAGCATGAAACAAGGGCCTGAAAATAAGATTATTTTCACCTGATTTTAGTGGCATTCCTTCTCTTAGTTCTTCACCGTTAAGTATAAACTTACCGCCACCTAAGGATATAGAATGAACTTTATATTCGGTTTCTTTTGATTCCTTATCTAAAGGGGTTATGGTAAGAGTACACGCTGATTCTCGATACGGCAACAAAAGTTTGTTTTCTGTATCAATTTTCATTTCTGCCTTATATTCGCACACTTTATGATCTAATACCTTAATAGAAATAGATAAGTCTTGAAGCTTATAACCTTGTACATTTCCAACAGTTAGATGAATGGTATGGTCTTCCTCTTCACTACCTTTTTGTAAAGAAGGCTTATAGAACAGCTTATGTGTACCCGACTTAATAATTGTATTACTACATAATGGTTTTTTTATACCATCTAAATCCTCATATATAATTTCTCCCTTACCACCTGTGATACATGATGTCAAAATCTTATATTCTTCTGGATCATCATATGGGTTATCTGAGTTTATAGTTAATTCTATAGGGGTGCCTTCTTTGTTTTTAACATAAGATATATCAGCATCTGTAGTAAGATTTATTTCATATTTATAATCTTTTACCTTAATAGACATTTTGGAATCTTGCGTTTTGTAGCCTTGTACATTGCCAATTGTCAGATGAATGGTATGATTTTCCTCCTCACTACCCTCTTGGAGGGAAGGCTTATAAAAAAGTTTATTAACTCCGAATTCTACTGTTTCGTTACTGCATATAGGCCGCTGTGTCCCATCTGAACATTCCATATACAGTTTACCTTGGCCTTCACTGATACTAGTTTTAATAATCTTGTATTTTTGAAGCTCTGCCAGTGGGTTATCAGATTTAATAGTTAACTCTATAGGGGTTCCTTCTTTCTTTTTAACATATGCTACCTCAGAATCTGTAGTAAGATTTATAGCATAATCTGGTTCATCTAGGATAACCGAGCAGGTCACAAATTCACCAGCTTCTCTCTCAAAATCCACCGTTAAAGGAAGAGCATCTATAGATATTTTATGTTTATAGCAACTCTCATTTAGATTAGGTACATACCATAATGAAGTGTCACCATGTTTTATTTTATCACCTTTTTTTAGAACTTCTCCTAATTGATCGCTACCTTCTATACGTTTAAAGAGCTTTCCACTTCCTCCATCTATACGTATGTTTTTTATTTTAAAATAAATTGCATTTGGATCCACTTCCCAGGACTCCCATCTATGTGGTGAAGCTGGTTTATTTGATTTATTGTTATTATAGGCATCATTAAATTTAATATTGAATATTAAAGGTACTCGTTTAGACAGTATAGCTTTATCTTTTTCTTCTGGGAAGAGTTTAAATTTAAATTTTGGTATAAAGTCTATGCGATCAGCAAACATCTGGCGAAAATCTCTTGTACATGAGAAAAATAACACAGATAATGAAGAAAAAAGTACATAAAAATATTTTCTTATATTCATATCAGTAAAAAATTACATATATTTATAATGGGGTTTTATACGTTTATTCCAATTATAAGCATTATTCTATAACTATACAACCATTTTTAGTAGGAATTTTATTCCTAAAAAGTTATACGGAAGCCTGCTGATAGCTTGTAGTTAAAAACATCTTTTTTAATAAGAAAAGATATAGGCGTTTCGGCTAATAACACCAAGATCATTTGATCGGTTAAATAATATTCCATCTCTAATCCTAGTTGAATACCGGAATTGAATCGTTTAGAACTATTAAGCCAACAAGTATGATGGAACTTATAACTTCCTTGAAGCCCTATTAAGAAATTTAAATAGGCAGTTTCATAGCTACTATATAGGTTAACATGATAGGAATTATACCAGGATAGCAAGTTTTTATTTGAGAAGCCACCACATAATTTCATATGCCAGATATCATTGAAATGGCAAACATACCCACCTGACAATCCATGCATTTTGTGTGATATGCCATAGGTAAGTTCTAGTCCATGACATCCATGTGTATGAATGGGTTTTTGTAAGCTATACGTAGGTTTAGAAACGCCCCATGAAGTACTATAAAAACCTAAAAATAGAATACAAACTATAACTAACTTACACCTAAAAATATGTAAACAGTTCATTGATGATGAATTACTTTATTTATTTTTTTGCATACGTGATATTATTTTAATTATCTGGGAATAGAATCTTATATTCCATTTTATCGCCTGATAATCCAAATGCAGGGTTAATCTCTGTAGTCCAACCGGATCTAATACCACCAGCTTCTACTATAACAAATAAAGGATCATCATTCGTACAATAAACGTCTTTAGGAGATGAACCTGAGTTTCTATCTAACCGGCGAACATTTACCAAAGCACCATGTTGGATAAGGGCTATACATATTTTGTTAGATATTTCCTCACTTGTCCTTTTGAACAACATATTCTCTACTGCCTCATGTAATGGGGTGCTATTGCTTCCAGGATCTTGATATGTAGGATCTGCACCATAGTCCAGCAACAAGGTAACCATCTCATAATTATGTCCATTCACTGCTACTTGTAACGTATGATTTGCAATTGATGACTCATTTGGATTCCCTCCTTTTTCTAATAAATACTTTAGTCTTGTCATATCTTGTTTCTTAGCTGCCCCTAAAGTACTAAACGCACTTACAGTTGGGAAAAGAGCATTATCTACTATCTTTTGAACCATATCTTCCGATAGTTCAGAACGACAATTAGGACAGGTAGTTGGTTGATTATGTCTAACTTGTTCTGTTACATTAGAACTGATACACCTAAAATGAAATTTATGACCACATTCTAAAGGGATTAGAGGGAAAATCTTATCCCTAGAATCGTTTAACCCTTCTAAACAAATACTACACATCCAATCAGCGTGTAAAAGTTTGCTTTGTCTTTCAAATCCATCTGGGGAAAGGATATCCCTTAGGGATGCATGTTTATTAGATATAGCCAACATTAAAGGCGTAAAGCCACTCCTACTCCTAGCTGTCTTACTAGCACCGTTAGCAACAAGCAGTTCAACTATTTCTTTAAATCCTCTTCTAGCAGACCAATGAAGAGGCGTAAATTTATACAGATTATCTGTATTGTTAACCACAGAACGATCTTTAGATAAAATATGCTTGACTACACTGATATGACCATCTCTACATGCCCAATGTATAGGGGATAACCCAACTGAATCTTTCTTTCCCATATCAGCAAAATGACACAAAATCATATCCAGGATTTCTTGATTTGTACCTACTGTACCCGCTACATGAGCTATAACACTTGAACGCCCATTATTATCAAATAATACTTCTGCTCCATGAGAAAGCAATAAAGAGACTATCTCTTTGTTTTGATTATACACAGCGCTATAAAGAAGATCTGAGTGTTCGCTATGTATATTCGGATTAGCCCCTTTTTTTAGAAGTTTTTTTACTTGTTCTGTATCATTTTCACGAACAGCTATTGCTAAAATCGTCTCACCTCTACTATCAATATCATTTATATCTTTCCTACCGTCTAAATAGAATTTATCAAGCTCTTCAGAAGAAAGTTTAGATTTTAATAGCTCATATATCTCTTTGGAGATATTATCTTTTTGATTACGAACTGCATTTAAAACCCTTGATTTTCCTTTTTTATCAAAAGTAATTTTAGCTCCATGAGAGAGCAACATAGAAACCATCTTTTTATTCCGCTTACGTACAGCCTCCTCTAGAGGTGTTCCAAAAAGACCAGATATATTAGGATCTACACCTAAACTCAATAACCGACATAATTCGTTTACATTTTCACCTGATACTGATCTACATAAATCTGTATTACCAAGGTCAGATTTGTTACTGTTATCATCTTTTTTTTTAGCTTTTACAGGATCAGATTTAACCTCTTTTTCACGATTCAAAGAGGAAGCCTTACTTGGATTCAACTTATTAGTTTTACTAGACTTGGTACTTTTTTTAGTACCAAAACAATCTGTAGCTACAAATGCTAAGAACAAAATTGGATAGTATAATTTTTTCATATGCTTTATTCTATTGAGATACACTCTGCGACATTATCTAACAACATTTCAGCCATCTTTATTTTTTTCTTAAGGATAGCCCACTCCACAGGAGACATGCTGTCAATATAATCATTTGTATTTGTACCTAAACACAACAGGTCCGTTATAGACTCTACATTTTTAGAACTAATCGCTTGCGTGAGATTTAAACTGGGCTTCATAAAAATTATAACTTTATTTATATCTTATATATATTACATAGTAATATATATAAGATATAAAAATTTACTTAAAAAAAGATATATATCTAGCCTAGATATATATCTTTTAGAGCTGTTTTAAATATTTTGGTAAAAATGGGAGGTGATTTTCTTTGACAGAAATAAAATAAATGAAGCCAACGAAAGAGGATTATATAAAAATAGCCTCCTTTTAGGGAGGCTATTTCTTGATTTATTTAGATTATAATACACCTAAAAACTTACATCCAATAAAAATAATAAAACCTTACAAGTATAAGAATAAAAGTTTAGCATTACAAAACTTAGGTATATAATTGATTATCAGTATTATAAATTTATACTCTATGGAATAAGACAAAATTCTATTTAATTTTATTAAAATCCTGAATATCAGAAGGATATAAACCGGTAAGGAGCGTAATGTCTTCCATAGAATAGCCTTTTGAAAGCATAGATTTAGCAATTTCCATCTTACCCTCTAGCTTACCCTCTAACTTACCCTCTAACTTACCCTTTTCCTGCCCTATTTGAATTCCTTCCTCCCTATATTTTTGTGCTACAGTCCTCATAAGATCTTCTTTATCTTTTTTAGGAATATGTTCTTTGATAATCTTTTCTAGGTCTGGATATTTATCTTCTGGTAGTTTACTATCCGTATACCATAAGAAATTCCTTACATAAATATAACCTTTTTCCTTATCCAGGAAAAGACAAGATTTAAAGTTTTCTAAAAATGATTCCCATAGATTTAAAATATCTCTTTCGTAAACATACTTCATAAAGTACTCTAGCATCCCTAAATGCTTTTTTTGTTTGATAGCATCATCTGGCATGGCATACAAGTCCACCAATTGATAATCACCTCCCATAAATTCTTTAGCTAGATCAGGTTCTACAAACAATTTCCATAAATTTCTTGGCGCATTAAAGGGTCTAGTACCATGGTATAAGACCAGGGGAATTACCATTGGTAATTTTGATTTATTTTTTGTTTTATGCCTTTCTAGCAACAAAAACATATACTTCCATAGCTTAAATGATAGCCAATAATTGGAACTTACTTCGCACTCAATTAATGTGTAAATAAATGCTTTTTCATTATTCTTCATCTTTATAGAAAAGACTAAATCACTAAACTTTTGCTTTAAGTCTTCTTCTACATAGGACTCTTTTTCTACTTTAAGCGTGTCCATATCCAATATGGATTTACAGGACTCTGGTAAATACTGATTGACAAATTCCTTGGAGGCTATTGGATCAGATAGTATTTGTTTGGCAAGCCCATCATGTTTCAGTCTTTCTGTCATATTAATAATTACTTATATGTATCTATTGGTACAAATATAATATATTTTATTGTTTTAAGTTACAAAAATGTTTTTTATAACCTCTATTCCTATCAATACTCTGATAGCCACTCTTCCAGATCTACATAGATTTCTTCTGTATCAAGTAGATTATCTTGATCATCTACTTTTACAATGGTGCTGGCAAATAACCTAAGGGTAAAGGCATCTATCCAGTTTAGATTTTCCGCAGCATTAGACCTATTGTACCAACAGACTGATTCAAATGGTAAAGTGCTAAAATAGGCTACTACATCTTTATATTTAAACGTAGCTATGGTATGGTCTAAGTAGGGATAGTTTTTACCAGGTACTATTAACTGTATAGATTCTATATCATAGACCTGTCTAGCTGTAACCTTATCAAATAATATATGCTCTACCAATCTTAACAACGACATCTCGCTTGGATAAAATTCAGTATTTCCAGATTCAACTTGTAGGTTTTTTAAGAACTGTTTTTTATCCATCACGGTAATAAGGGTATCATCCTGATAAGGTACCAGTAAACCTGACTTTACGCCATCTACCAGCACTTTAGATATTTCTTTTCCAGGTATAAAACAGGAACTGTTTTGCTCGACATTTAAAGGGATATCTCTAAAAACTTTTTTGGCATATAAGACATAAGCTCTATCTATAGGACGAATCGAATGGGGATTATAGCTTTTAGATAAATGGTCACCATAGGATAAATGAATCGAACTGAAAAAAAGCAATAAAACAAATAAATATTCTTTTACAGACATAGGGTTAATGGAGTAGGATATTAAAACAGGATCTATCTATAATGGTTTCTATTTCATCTTTAAAATTCTTTCTTGCTAGTTTTTTTATTTGAACGACCAATCGATCACCTGGTTTGGATAAAGTAGTAAGGCGATATAAATCTGCAACAGGTTGGTTTAGACTTAAAGTATGTATAGGTCTACTACCCCTTGCTAAAGTAATAGTCCATTCTACTACCTGATACCTAGCATCTTTTGGTAAAAAAGATTTAAAATGGTTATTGGGTACCACTTGTACTTCTAACTTTCTAAGAAAAGATACCGGTAGTCCTACTTGGATATCAATAGGTTTATTATTACTGGTAAGGGCAATTTGTGGGGTTGGAATAGCTTGTACCATAAAAGATTCTGTTCCAATTAGGTGACCTTCTTGGTATACTTTCAACTTTACCTCTTTGTCTTTGGATTTAGGAAAGATGGTTACTACACCTTTTTTATCACCTGGTATCACTATAGCTCCTTCTGCCTTAAAAATAGGATTATAGGCTATGCCTAAAGAGGGAACTTGAATGTTTAGTTGGTTCCCACAATTGTAATATAGTGACTGGATGGCAGCAGATCTTACTTGAATAACTGGTTTGGCAACCACATAGGGAATTTCTTGGGTAAGGGTAGTTTCCTTTCCACCTGGTAGTTTTAATTTTATAGAAGCTTTAAATGTTTTTTTGGAAAAGCCTTGTTCGTCATATCTACCAGGTACAGCTGTAAAAGAAACTTTTCCTACGCCATTTTGTACCAAAATAGGTTGATCATCGATACACATCTCTGGTGATACAGCAGACGAAGCAGCTGATAAGACTAAATCTGCTTTATACTGGCTACCTGCTGGAACAATATATGATGGTGTATGGGCTAGTAATTTAAATTGATCAAATTTAAGGTCTCCAGCTCCTAAATGATGGCTCAATCTATCAATGGCATCTGTTTCTGTAGAAACTACCTCAGAGGCAAACTGGCTTAACGTAGCCAAGGCGGCACCAAGAGGAGTATGGCCAAAATTTAAAGCCACAAAATCTTTTCTAAATTGATTGGGATTTTGACTAAAAAATGGATGCTCTTTCCCATCAAAAGCAATAGGAAGATAAGCATAATGGGTTTGCTCAGATAGATAGGCTACATAGTGGGTTAATTTACTTTTTAACATACCTCCTTGGTTACCCATCAAACGAGATACGGTACCACTATCTTTTAGAGATTTTGGTAAATGGGTAGAGTGATCTATTCCGCCTGATAAGGTAATTAACTTATCTTTTAAGCCATCTATATAAGACAATAGATCTAAAGTTTCCTTGTGAATAGAGACTACTTTTTCTAATACCTGGGTATCTATAGGACGACCACCCATATCTGAAACCGATGTTTTTAATGACTGAATGGAACGTTCATTTCGGTTTAATTGTAGCTGTCTACTTTTATCCATACTTAGGCTCAACAGCATAAATTTATCCAATACGCTAGAGCTCACTTGAAGGGCCAACATAGCTGTTAATACTAGGTACATTACACCTATCATTTTTTGTCTAGGGGTTAAGTGGGCTATAGACATACTATAAAAAGATTAAAACGGTGTTTTTAGACATAAAAAATAAATCTATTAACGCTTAAAAGCGTTTAAGGTTTTGGTATATATGTCATTTAATGCAGTGATCTTTTCATTGAGTGCAGTAAGCTCTTTTTTAAATATTGCTGCTTGACTGCTAGCTTCTTCCATTGATTTTAAAGCCGTATTTAAATGGTCGTATAGCCTACTTGTATCATCTAAAGATTTTTTATAGAGTCCATTCATATCACTTAATGTATGGGTCATAGCTTCTATTTGATGCATATAATGCATCCACTTATCTTGATCATCAGGTGACGGAATAGGATAACTAGCAGAAGCATTTTTTTCTTCTGGTTTAGGTTCAAAGGCACTTAAAAGGAAAATGAATGCTTCAGCAGAGAGGCCAATACCTAACATTAAACTACCGCCAGGTAGGTTTAATAGTTTAAACATGGCCCCTAAAATAACAACAGCTGCACCAAGGTTATAAATAACGGGCATGATGCTTTTATAGAATTTATCCTTCAAGGAAGTATTTATTTGATCCATAGTATGCTAAAAGTTTAATGAAGTATTTATACAGCTGACATCACACACCTGAATCCAATATAGCATCTGGCTATATCTTGACGTTCAAAATCACAAACACCTGTTTGTAAGGTATAGGCATAGTCTTTCCAAGAGCCGCCTTTTATAACTCTAAAAACAGTAGATGTATCAGTATATATATTGGTGCTATCTTTATAGCTCCCTATAGAACTGTAAACATCTTGACACCATTCTGCAACATTCCCGGCCATATCATAAAGGCCATATGGATTGGGAGGAAAAGCTTTTACGGGAGAAGTATAGGTATAGCCAGAAGCGGCATAGTTTCCTTTGGTAACTTTAAAATTAGCTAGCAAATCGCCTTTGTTGTCTCTTAGAGCAGGTCCTCCCCATGGATATTGGGCAGAAGAGCTTCCGCCTTTTGCTGCATATTCCCATTCTACAGCAGTTGGAAGCCTAAAATCAGGGGCTGGAGGAAGCCCTTTAGAGGCTAAATATTTATTCCTATAAATAGATCGAACTCGGGCAAACTGTTGGGCTGCTTCAAAAGTGATGCCTACTATAGGACGGTCTCCAAATGCTGGATCACTACAGTAGCTGGTCCCAAATGAATCGTCCATAAACATAAAGCCAAAGTCTCTTTGCCAGCTACTCATATCTGGCATTAATTTGCTGTTTATATAATCTAGGTCTAAGCCATATGCTTCTGGATCATCTTGAACGATATCTAGAAAAGCCAAGTATTGGGCTACTGTAACTTCTGTTTCGTCCATATAAAATGGGCCTACTGTTTTTACTTCGGTCAGATGGGTATGGGGAATAACGGATTGGTTTACACCACCTCCCATTAAAAAGGTGCCTGAAGGTATCAAAACCATTCCAAAAGGGGCATGACGTTTCCATACGAACTTACGTTTGTTTTTATTACCGATAATCTCTCCTTTTTCGTCCACAATGATCCGGGAAGTTCCAAAGGATACACCAGTATCCAAACATAAAAAAGTTAAAAAGTACTTAAAAAGTTTATGGGAGATATATTTACACATAGTATATTGGTTATCAGGTTATAATTTAAAACAAGCTTAAAGGTTCTATCTTATGGGTGCCTTGATGCATCCTAAGGGAAGATTTTTGGCTAAAAGCTTTACCACAGGTCTGGCATTTGTAAGGTTTTTCTCCTGTATGAATCATTTGATGGAATCTAAGGCCAGAGATTTGACTAAAAGATTTACCACAGGTATCGCATTTATGGGGATTCTTTTCTTTATGGGTTATTTTATGAGATCTAAGATCAGATAATTGGTTAAACGACTTTTCACATATTTCACATTTATAGGTATTTTTTTCTATATGGATCCTTGCGTACGTTTTAAGTTTATAAGAGGTCATAAAAGATTCACCACAGGTGTCGCACTTGTAAATACTTGGTCTAGTATGAATCTTTCCGTGGTTTTTAAGGTACGCAGGAGTCGCAAAATATTTACCACAGGTCTCACATTTATAGGGCTTTTCTCCTGTATGTAGGCGCTCATGAACTTGAAGGTTAGCAAAAAGTCTAAAAGACTTACCACATACTTCACACGTATAAGGTTTCTCTCCTGTATGAATCATTTCATGACTTCTCAACAAAGATGGTAGGAAAAAGCCTTTTTCACATATTTTACACTGGTAAGGTAGAGAACCCTTATGGATAATTTTATGGTATTGTAACTGGTCTGATCGTTGAAAACGCTCACCACATATATCACAGGTATACGGCTTCTCTCCTGTATGAATCAGGTGATGGCGATATAATTTAGAGCTCTTTGATAGATACTTGCCACATCTCTGACACTCAAAAAAATTACCACGTCTGATATATACACCAGTAGAAAGAAGAACATCTATAGAATAATTAGATTGGATACCAGACATTAGAAATCGATTAATGGTTAAACGACAAGAGAATCTATATCCTCTTCTATTCTTTTTTGGTTTAAGATAATATCTTCATCTGTAACATAATTTATATCTGGTAAGTCTTTTAATACTTTGTTTTGAAAAGACTTGTCGTAATCTGATACAGGCTTAAACTGTTCCTGAAAAAACGTACCTTCACTTTCTGCCACACTTCCTCCAAAATAACCCACAGGAAATTTTACAAAATCTTGAGATTGAATCACATCTTTATCATGGATACTGATGTTTTCGCCTCTAGTAGTATTGGGGCCTTTACCTTCAGAATGATAGGTTTCTGAGTAGCTTGTAGATTTTACTATATGGGATTCTTTACCAAATAGGGAACTGGCATAACCAAAAGATTCAACTCCGCATTTGCCTATAAACTGGTTACTTAAGATATCTCTGAGTTTTTTAGCGCCTCCATACCCATATGTATCTTCTAGTTGGGCATTAGATTGAATACAGGCAATCATACTAATCCCATATTTTCTAGCTGTAGCTGGGATTTCTGAGATACCGGGAATATACAAGGTAGGTAGCTCATCTATGGCTACAAAACTTTTATTCCTACCATGCCCATACATAGATTTAAAACATACCGTTAACAACAACGATATTACTGGACTAAATGCTGATTTAGCAGGTGGAAAATTACCTATACAGAGTAGAGTAGGACAATATCTATCATTTATAGTTAAGTTCACTTCATTCTTACTTAATACCCAAAATAACTTCTTATTAAGAAGAGGCTGTAAACTTGTTTTAAAACTTGCTGTAATACCTGATAATTGAGCAGAGGACTTTTCTCCTCCTTTATAAGCATCAAATATAGAACTGGCATACATATATGCCTCTTTATCTTGTTCTATTAAGCCTAATATCTTATCTATAGGTTTGGTGGCTAACATTAATACATGGGGTAAGGTGCAGCAGTTTGGGGATTTATTACACAAATATATAATCATCCCCTTTAGAAGGGATTTGGTACTTAAGATCCAAAAATCATCCTTCTGACCAGGATTAAGGTTTTTTAATAAGACCGTCACATACTCGTCTAAATATTCTCTATCAGCTATATAAATCGGATCTATAGGATTTATACGACTACTTTTATTTAAATCCGTGAAATTAATCGTTTTAAACGAAAGTTTATTTCTTTCTTTTTCATCCAATTGTACATAACAGTTATAGACAAACTTAGATAAACAGCACTTTCCATGGGGATCTGTTTGCATCCCTTCAAAATCGTAGTCATATACAATCCCACAATATCCTTTTTTTATCATGGCGTAAAGTATAGGCTCTAAAATATAGATGCTTTTACCACTGCCAGCTCCACCTAAAATATATATCCCTCTCTGAGGATTATTGAGGGGAAGCTTCCCTTTGGTTGTAAGGATAGCTATACTAAAAGGTGATTTTTTATCGTAGCCCTTAGGAAGGTTTATAGACTTTTTATCCTTTTTTACAAAAGGTTTTATGTATCCATAAAACCAAAACGGTATACCGAAATAAAGTAAAAAAAGTATAAACAAATGGGAAGGAAAAGAAATATATGATTTTAGACAATTATACGAATATAGATAGAGACATGTTCTTTCGAAATGGATAAAACAAATCGTAAACCATAACCAGAAAAAAAATATCAACAGCGGTATCCAACTTTTATTTTTATCGAATGCATTTGTTATAAACATTTTCAATCGATCCCAACCTAAAAAAGAAATAGACCCCACTAAAATCAGTCTAGAATAAAAGGTATATTTTGACTTAAATACGAATTCAACGACACATTTAAGGTATCGGTCGTTTAAAGGAATACCACTTAATTTCAACCAATAAAGTGCCTGAAATAAGAATAAAGCTAGAAAAAAATAGAAAACTATCATTAGTATCTAAATGATTTTCTTTTGAAGTTTACGATTTTTCTGCTTTTATATCTTCTAACTTTTACTATTTCTTGCTGTATAGATAATCCAGAAGCTTTAAGAAAGGCATTCATATCAATACCTGATTGAATTAGTTTTTTTATTATTATTTTAATTTTATATTCCATATTTTTATAACTTTTATATGGTTAAGATATATTTATTTATAAATACTATTTTTTATATTTTATTATAGTTTACTTATTATTTCATAAGGAACATATTTTACTTTAACTATTTCATTTATTTTATAATAAATATCTATCATTCTATAGGATATTTCTATTGTTCTTTCTTTATATCCTATATACTTTCCATAACATGTATAATTACTTCTTATCATGATAATATTTATTATTAGTTTATATTATATATAATATAGTATAAATTTTTAATATTTCATAATATTTTAGTATTAAAAATACTTTCTAATTTTTCTAAGTTTTCATTAGAAATTCCAGTTATTTTAGTTATTTCATTTTTTTCATAACCTATTACTATCATTTTACAGGCTATTTCTAGTAGTTTTTTTTTAGCATTTATATATTTTTCATGATCTATAAGACTTATTTATTTTTTTGATACTTTATAGTTTTTTAGGCTAATATATTTATCAACTACTGATGTGATAAAATTTTCTACATTCATTTTATTTTTATTTTACATGTTTTTTAAATTTTTATTTGTATATATATAATATAGTTTAATTTTATTAAAAATAATATTTATTTATTTTAAAAATAGTATTTATTTTTTAGTTTTACTTTTTAAGTCTTCTATTTTAGAAGCATACATTCCGGTAACTTTTACTATTTCATTTGTTTTATAACCAAGATCTATCATTCTATAGGCTATTTCGAGTAGTTTTTTTCTAGCTCCTATATATCGTCCATAAGCTACAGGGCTTATTTCTTCTATTTCTTTTGTAGATAGTCCAGAAGCTTTTAATATAAGATCCATATCTACTCCTTCTTTGATAAGAGTTTCTACCATTAGTTTAATATTAGGCTCCATATTTGTATAATTTATTTTAAGTTAAATTTTAAATTTTATAATAGTTTAAAGATAAGTATAATATCTTTAATCGGACATACCCTATGTAAAATTTTTTCCTCCCATTAGCTTGGTAAATTATAGTTGAAGTGTATATTTCTGGAATTTATCGGCAAAATAGGTCGCTTCTTACGGAGTAAAGATTAGCTCATTAATCCTTACTTCGTAAGGTATCATTGTTTCTCCCCAAATATGGTTACCTTTAGTCTATTATGTGATTTATGAGCAAATGGGAAAGAAAATTCCCCTGTTTTGTGTATAGTTATTGTTTATCATGGCATTCGCAACGTTTAATATAAAGGGCTACAAGAAAGGTTTAATCGGAATCGGTAGGCATATAGATAGATCTTGTAAAGAAGTTAGGAAAACAGGCTTATATGAAGATGAGGAAGAAAAAAATTTAAATTCAGAATTAGGTCTTCATATAGATCGTTCTAGAAGTCATTTAAATGAAGAATTGGTCCATACCGGTGGTAAATCCTTATCTGAAATGGTTGACGCAAGAATAGCAGAAGGATATACCAAAGAGAAAGCCATTAGATCAGATGCTGTTAAAGCGTTAGGTTTGGTAATGACCGGTAGTCATGACCGTATGAAAGAGATAGAATCCAATCAAACATTATTTGAAAGATGGAAAAAAGCCAATTGGGATTTTGCTTGTAGAGAATTTGGAGGAGAAAAAAATATTGTTCGATTTTCCATTCATAGAGATGAACATACCCCCCATATTCATTGTGTAGTTGTACCTATTACTCAAGATGGACGGCTAAGTGCTAAAGAATACCGACACGGTACAGTTAAGCTACAAGGTTACCAAAATAGGTATGCAGCAGCTATGGCTCCCTTTGGTTTAGAACGTGGTATAGAAACTAAACTAACCGGTAGAAAGCATACTACTACTCAAGAATATTATAAAAGCATCAATAAAATTGAAAGGGAAGTAGAGCAGGCTACCAAACATATCAATACCTTAAATCCATTTTGTCGTGATAAAGCTAAAAAGGAGTTAGAAAATGTACAGGATAAGATCCGTTCCTTAGAAGAAGAGAATAAATCGCTTAAAAGAGATGTTTCTTATGCGCAAACTACTCGTAAGACGACAAGGGACAATCTTATTAAAAGAGACTTAGAAAGAATCAAACGTGAAGTTAATCTGATTCAACATGTTTCTTCTATGGGATATGTATTGGATAAATCTAAAAGCTCTAAAACCTGGGCGGTTATGGAGAAAGAAGGCGATAAGATTCTCATTAAAAATAGCCCTAATCAAAATGGTCATTGGATGTACAAGTCATTGGTGGATAATAAAGATAAAGGTACTATAGTAGACTTTATGCAAAATCGTGGTTTTACCTATCAGAGTATTTGTGGTTTGTCTAGTACGCACTTAGATGATCGGGTTATTAAAGATCAAAAATTCTTGTCTCTAGAAATTACAGATATAGCTTCTCAACGTCATATAGCCCAAGAAGCTTTTGATAAAGTGGTTACGCATGAAAAAAACAATTATTTGTATTGCAGGGGTATTGGTCGTTCTACCTACGAACATTATCCAAGTGTTAAGGTGGGCGATAAAGCGGTATTTGCCTTATACAGGAATTTAGATCGAAATGGTAAGGGTGTTATGTGTAGTACAATCAGTTATCAGTTTGATGCTAAAGAATCTTCAGATGGATTTTATAATAGCTCTAAATACTTCCAAAAAGGGCTTCCTAGGGGTTTATCTGTATTAGTTGATCCAAATATATCTGTAAAGGCTATTGTGGTCACAGAAAGCCCTATAGACGCTTTAAGTCATAAACAAATTCATAAGGACGATGGTAGTACGATGTATATCTCTACTTGTGGAAGTTTATCTGAAGGCATCAAAAAAGAATTAGGGACTGTTTTGGCGCATGCTAAGGAGCGTGGTCGGTCTGTAACGCTGGCTTTTGACAGTGATCCATCTGGTAGGCAAATGCATAAAACAGTTAGTGAGTTGGCTCGTGCGTATGAGGTGCTTTGCAAGGATTCTGCGCCCTCTATGGGTAAAGACTGGGGTCAGGAGTTGATAGCTATACTGGGTAATCAAGAAATGCTTAAAACGCTCCAAAAGCAGCTGGTGCGTAGTGGGCATGAACATGAGTTGCGTAAGAAGCAAAGCAAGGAACCTACTGTTATGGGGTTAGAGTTGTCTTTGGATCGGTGGAGCGACAGATGACTATTTTCACCCAAAATAGGGGTTAAAATAGTTAAATAATTCATAATCAGTTAAATAATACTTTTGTATGTGTCTAAAGTCTATTTTTTTCAGTGGACACTTAGTTTAGACACATACAAAAGTATTAAAGCATTCGTAATCAGTTATATATTTTTTTCATAAAGTGTCATTTTGACGTTTTTGGTTAAAATCGCTTCTAGACACATATAAAGTTGTTCATAATCAGTATTATAATTTTATTATGAAGTGTCTTTTTGTCGAATTTGTTAAAAATAGCCTCTAGACACATATAAAGTTGTTCATAATCAATATTATAAAGTTATTATAAAGTGTATTTTTGTTGAATTTATTGAAAATCTCCTCTAGACACATATGAATTTATTCATAATCAGTTAAATATTATTTTTGTATGTGTCTAAACTAAGTGTCCTTCATAAAAAACGTATAAAGTGACACTTAATAATATATAAATACCTTATAACCAGTGTTTTATTTTTTTTAAGGGTGTTTTATAGAAAATCGGAGTGTTAGATATAAAACATATAAAATATATATTTATTATTTTGATTATCACTTTGTAAAACATATTATATTAATAATATATTTCCTGTCAGACATGCCAGATGTATGCCAGATATATTTATAAAATCTGGCAATAAATTTATTTCTATAAATCAGTATTAAATGTTAAATATTTTACTATAATGCCAGATATGCCAGATTATATAATATATTATAAAAAATATATAATTTATAAAAGTATATATATATTATTATATAGTATTATTATTTACTTTTTATTTGACATATCTGACATTATAACTCATAATCAATTTATAATATATTTTATTTATCTGGCATACACCTAGCATATCTGGCATATCTGGCATTTTTTCATTGTAGTTTAAAAGTCATAGAATGGTTTGTATACCTTATATGTATACTTAACATGAGTTATGTACTTATTTAACTGATTTACAGAAAATTAAACAATTTATTTTACTTTTTTTTTATTAAAAAATATTTATTTTACCTGGTATTATCATACAAAATAATATAAATTATAATGATAATCAGTATAATTTATATATACAATTTATTTGTACAACTACATATAAATAGTTTTTTATAAGTAATTAGTCGACCCTGAAATATTAATTGTATTAGATTTATTGTATTGAGCTATCTGTTGAATATTTGCATGGTAGGCTGTGGTCTATTTTTCCTATCCACTATATAATCATAAACTGGTTTTGGATTAATAGCCTTAGCTATAGAAGTTGTATTTTATGTGATTGTGAAGGTTTTAAGAATAGTTTTCTTGTAATCAGTTTTAGATTATGACTAATAGCACATAGAATAACATTAAGTTTATCCCCTAAAATACCTTTCAAATAGTTAACTGATAATTTACCATCCGATTTCATATGACCAATATGTGGTTCAATAGCAGATCTTCTTTTTATAGCTTTTTTTAGAGCAGGTGTTATACCTCTTTTAGTTCCACTTATAAATATATTACATTCATTAACAGGTATATTATTTCCTCTATATCCTCTATCAAGAAAAGCATACTTGACCTTTGTACCAGATAGTTTTTCTGCTTGTAATAAACCCCTGTGCAAGGTATGGCCATCATAAGCATTAGGGTGTATACGTGAATTCTGGATTAGCGAGTAAAAAAAGAGATTAAAAAAAGCTCCTTTGAGTTTTAAATTTGGGGATAAAAATACGAACCAAAATACCAAAGGAGCCTCTTATGAATGTATCAAAATTAGTTGA
>Ga0268249_1000208_pt1 | contig 37443 bp, 34 predicted proteins | sample AgamicAtPe_FD_200257 | JGI IMG/M metagenome (GOLD analysis project Ga0268249, IMG submission 200257) | Agave microbial communities from Guanajuato, Mexico - At.P.e (v2) (version 3) | ecosystem: Host-associated > Plants > Phyllosphere > Phylloplane/Leaf | place: Guanajuato, Mexico | collected... | reverse complement strand
GCGCACGAGCGCCCACCTCCTCGCTGTGCCATTGATCGCTCGAGTTGCAAATTTTGCAACATGTACCCTCGAGGGCGGGCCAATTTCCGGTCGCGAGGGGGCCGCCGGCTGGCTGGCTGGCTGGCTGTTGGGCCAGCGAGCCGGCCGCAAGCAAGCCAGCCAGCCGGCAGAGCAGCGGGAGTCTCGCCCGCCGGTCTGCGCGCGTGAGCCTGGGCCAGGCAGAGGTGGCGCGCGGGCGCCAATCGTCGGCCGGACGGGCACTCAAAATTAAATTTAGCGAGAGAAAAAGATGGCTTCCAGAGAAATCTCTCGCATGCAGCGCTAGTCGCGCGCTGCCTTGCTGGCTGGCTGGCGGCTCCATCCGGCGAGCGCGCCCACCAGGCCTTGCCTGTCGCCGGGCAGCCCCAACTGCAGCGGCGGCAGCCGCGAGCGCCCATGGCGGATCCTGGCCGCCGCCGGCGGAGGAACAAATTCGAGCTCAATGGGCCTCGATGGGCCGGCGCCAATTTGGGCCCGCCTGTGCGCCCGAGGGAGGCAGTTGCGCCGGGAAAACATGCAAATACTCGCCCCATTCCGCCTCCTCATATATTCATGATACCGCCCGCCAGTGTCTCGCTTCCGGTCTCTTATCGTGTCTCTCGCCGCCGCCGCCGCCGCCGCCGCCGCTTCCACTTCGGCAAAACGCAGCGAGCGGCCGCGCGAGCCACTGGAGCGCGCATATCTGGTTGGCTAATCTTGCGCGCGCAGCCGCCCGCCTCCACTGATTCCGACAGATTGAGCGAGCGCGCCCATAATTGAAACTCGAGCGCAAACTTGGGCCCAGGTGAGCGCGACCGGCCGAAAGTGGGCCGCCGCCGCCGCCGCCGCACGCGACAGGTGCGAACGCGCCCGCCCAAATGAGCGGGCAGCGCTTGGCGCCAGCCTCCCGCGAAGGCCGAAATTAAGACGCCTCCTCCAGTGGCCGGCTCCAGGGCCGCCAATGCGCTCGAGCGGCGGCGGGACCAATTAATCATTGTTCCGGCTGGCTGGCTGCGCGCCTTTATCAGGCGGCCCCACTCAACCCCTTGGCCGTTCCAGGGGCCAACCAAACCAACCGCCCCTCTGGCCTCGCGGGCGCCGCCGCCGCCGCTTCCGACGACAGGCGCGGGCGCCTCCGCCGCCAGCCCAGCTCGGCCGGCGGCGCACCTGCCAGCGCCCGCGCCCGCGCCGCCCATCCTTGGGCCCATTGATTGATGGATTCTGCGCGGCCGCCCAGAGGCCGACTCCTGGCGCCGCCCTCGGGCCGCACGGACCCATCGGGCGGCCAACCGGCCCGCCTGGCCCCCCCCCTGAACTCCTATCAATCACACAGAATATGTGAGCTAGCCCATCGGTTGACTTTAAACTAAAAGGTGCAATGGCAGCGCGGGCCGACTCGCGCCGCCAGCAGCGAGCCACTTGTCAGCTCGGGGCGCCAGATTGCGCTGATTCCGCGCGCTCAAGTGGCGCCCGCCCGCCGACTTGGCGCCCCTTAATTTGGAGGGCGGCTCAAAGGGCGGCCGACGCTCGCTCGCCTGCACACACCAACAATCGATTGTCTGCGCGCGCCAAGCTCCATCCGCCGCGGCTCGCACAACATCCGGCTGCCGGGCTCGATCGTGTTCATGAGAACTGACGCGCTTCAAGCCGGCCGGCGGCCAGCGAGGCGCGCGCAAGCTCTCGCCTCGAGCCAACAGGGGCGGCCGAGGGCCACTCTTCAAACAAACCGGCCCCTCCGCTGGCAAGCGAGCGCCGCCGCCGCCGCTAAGTGGCCCCCGAGCCTCCTCTCGCCTCTTCCAGTCCGGTCTGATTTGGTCTGATTTGGTCCGGTTTGGTCTGATTTGGTCTGGTCTAGTCTAGTCGAGTCTGGCACCAACTGAGACGAGTTTGATGATGATCGAATGCGCCGGAAGATGGATCACGTTTTGTTCGCCCCTCGGTCGGCTCGCTGGCGCCGCAGCCGCCGCCGTTCCCACTGCAAGCGCTCGCCTCGCGCCAGCAAGCTCGGCTCGCGAAGCCCCTGCAAACAATTGATTCCTACAAAGATATTGTAATGGCTCCCTGCGAGCACAATGAGCGAGCTGGCCGGCCTAATGGCAACCCTCCGCCCGCTCCACGTGTTTGCGGCCCGCGAGAGGCGCCAAAAGGGGCCCGCGGAAAGCTTAAAATTCGGGCCCAAAGTGGAGGCGCCCGCTGACCCACCTGGCGGGCGCGTCGCCTATCTCGAGCGCGGATCCAGCTGCGAGTTTGGCGGGGCCAAAAACGTCAGCTAGCTCGATGCTGTGATGGATCAGCGCGCTCGGATGGCTCATTTTGGCCGGCGTCGGTTGCTCAGCGGCGCCGCTGGCTCCATCTGGCGGCGGCGGCGGCGAGCGGCGAGAGTTTGGAGCGAGCGGATGGAGTTGGGGGGGGGGCGGCTTTGTGCTGTCATTAGGCCGCTCGTTAATCAAAGCGCATGACGAAGCCGGCCGGCGAGACAGCGGGCGACAGCAACGCCCACGCGAGTCCAGGTTGAAACGGGCGCCGCTCGCGCCGAGGAGCCGGCGGGCGGATGGCGGCCGCCTGGGTTTGCAAGGAGACAATCGGCGCCGAGTTTGTCCGTTTGGGCGGTCAGCTAGCTTTGCTCGTTAGGGCGCTGGCAGCGCTTCGCCAGCCTCACCTGAGGCGGCCCACTGCGACTTGAGGGCTTCATTGTTTGCGCGCCAACAGTGACAAGTGTTTGTTCTCATCCAGCCGCCAGCCAGGCTTTGAGCTCACTATGCAAATAGTGGCGCAGCTTTCGGTGATTTGCCAGCGGGTTGCGCCGGCTGGCTGGCTGGCGGGCCGGCCGGCCGGCAAGGCCAACGACACAACACAGTGTTGTAACCCGCCCGCTAATGGGAGCCGGCAAGCCAGCGTTGGAACGAGCTTTTTTGGCCGGCTGCGGCCGCCGTTGCTTACGCAACCGGTGCCACTTCTGTCGCAACGGCTGCTGCGGCTGCGGCGCCAGTGCAACGCAATGCAGCACCAAGCAATGCGAGGCGAAATTATTTGCATCTGTCAAGTCGGCGCCACTTGTTTGAGCGGGCAAATTGAACAGAACAAGCGTAGATAGAAGCCGATGGAAGCGCTCGATAGTGATTGATTCTGAGCGGCGCTGGCTGGTTGAGTTTGCGTTGGAGTTGGGGTTGGGGTTTGAATTGAAGCCGAGGCTGAGGCTGGCGCCGGCGCCGGATGGAGGGGGTTGGGCCGACAAATGAGAAATGAGTAAGCCGGCAATCAAGCCAACTATGGTTGCCTGAGAGGCGTTCGCGCGCGGAATTAAGCAAGCTGCGCTCAATGCGAACGGCACGACATCGGGCGGTCGCAATTGCTCGCCGCTTGGAGCGGCGAGAGCGAGCGGCGAAAGGGAGCGTTAAAAACTGGCTTACCTTGAACAATGAGCGCCAAGCCGGCTCGCCGAAGCCGCCTTGCCAGCTCGAGTGGAGCCAAGCTGAGTTTAGCCGGCCAGAGAGAGAGAGAGATAAGCGCGCGTATTACGAACCATTGAGCGCGCAACCTGTACACGGCAATCAAACTGGCTAGCGCAGCCCCTCGCCGGCTTCGCAAGCTAAAGCGCGTTCGCCAACTATCTAGACAACGATCTTGACAACTCGCTGCCGCTCAAAATCCGTTTAGCGCCGCCGCCCGGCTGCATCAGAGCAGCGCGGCCGCCCACCTGCGAGCTGGCTCTCCTCTGGAGCGTCGCAGGCAACTCAATCGCCATGGGCGCTACCTGTCGAATCACGTGCGATCCTCGGGCGGCCGCTCGCCGCCGGCGCTCCTCTGGCAAACAACGAGGCAGGCCAACCGGCGCGGAAGCGACGGGAGCAGGAAGACGATGACGACGATGACGATGACGACGAGTAAGCAAACTCAAGGAGCAGATGCAGCGAGGAGCACACGAGCTCCACCTGAGAGCCGCTAGTTGAAAGCGCAACCTTTATTCGGCCTCAAGGGCCCGCCGCTTGTCATACTAATTTGCCATTTACTTCAAGCACCAGCCAGGCCGCCGCCCAGCGCCAGCCTCCCTCAGTCGACCGAGTCCGACTTGGCCCTCCTCAGGCAGCCACTCCTGGCAACGTGCCCCTCCGCCTGGCCCTCGGCCGCTTCCGGGCCCGCCGAGCGCGACTGGCGGGCCGGCGCCACTTCCGCCTCCGAGCGGGCTGCTCGCCGCCAGTCGGCCTGCTCGGCTCCGGCTGCTCCTCCTCCAATGGGAGCGGCCTCCGCCTCTGCGCCCGCTTGGCCAGTCCGCCGATCCATCATGTACATCTCGATCAGGTGGTCCAATTTTAGCTCAATTTCGTCCACCTGCACACGAAATGGGCCCGAATTATTATTAGCTCTCTCTCTCTTCCTCTGGTAGCAAACAGAGAGTCACTCCCTCTTCCTAAGCATAAACTCACCGTCCGCTCCACTTTGACAATTCGCGACGCAAGACTTAGCTTAGACTCGTAGGAGTCTTTAGTCTTTGAGCCACTCTTGCCTAGAATGTTGTCAAGCCTGGAAGAGTTTCCGCATTGGATGCTTGTTAACCTGGGCTCGTCCCCTCACTCAAGCAGAAGTTCAGAGGGATGCTCAAGTTCTCGCTTACCTTGCCTGCAGGCTCTTCACTCGACTCAGCAGGTCAACATGACCGGCCGAGTACTGTTCAATCACATCTTTTACATCATAGGGACGCAAGGCTTCGCGAAACTTGCGTCTCGCTACAAAGTATTTGATCTTTCTAAGTGCTCTAATTGCGTCCTTGTGTGTCTTTGTAAGGACTGTGAATTTCACCTCCTCGTTTGGATCCTCATCTGTGCGCGTTCGATATGGGTCGCAGGTCAAATTGTTTGCTCGAACAAGAGCAGAGCACAACCGCATGAGCTTTGCAGCCACCGACTCAAGGCCAACAGGATGCAGGGGGCCAGCTTTGGTTGGGGGCGCTCATGCAAGGAAGCTTACCGAAAGCGGAGAAGATGCTATTGTTTCGGCTGCCTAAGCTGTTGACGGACAGGGTTGCTGTAGTGACCGCACTTTTCTGGTGCCGGCTTGGCTGCTGCCTATGCAAATGCTGCTGCTGCTGCTGAGAGACTTCCGGGCGCCGTCGACGAGCCGACTGGTGGGCACAATCGAGCTCTGCCTGCCCCCGACAAACGACAGCCAAGGAGTCCGAGCTTTGCTTCACCGAGAGCCCACTGCCGTTGGAGGCCTCAAGTTGCCTGTTTGGCTCTCTGCAGGACAGGGCATTTTGCAGGGTCAATCTGGCCAGCTGGCCGGTATTCAGCAAACCTGTGCCATGTTGATTGGGCAGGCAAAATAAGGCGAGCGAGAAGCAAACTAAACAAGTTAATGGCGTCGCCCGACTAGAAGCTGTTTGTGGTGCCGAGGCTCCATCTAGCGGTTGCCCGCTGCAAGCTCACACGACCACCAGATGGCGCCAGCTTGGCAGCGAAACTTACCGTCGGAATTGCGCTTGGCTGCCAGGTCATAGGCAACCGAGCGAGCTTGGCGCGAGCCATTCTCTTGGTTAGTCTCGGTTTGTTGCGGACGAAAGGCCGAGAGGCCAAAGGTGAGTGCAGGCGGCTCGCCCATCGCCGCCTCCTGTCTGCCCGCCTGCCCACCTGGTGGCGCCTCTGCGCCGGAATTGGCGCCACCGTTACCAAAGGCGAGCCGGTTGCGGAGAATCGCTCTGACTGGCCGCTGATGCTGCTCGCTCGTCACCTGCAACTCGCAGCCGCTTGGACTCTGGATGGCGAGCGACTTTGCGGAAGCGTTGGACTTGCAGCTGTCAGCGCGCGTCAATTGTGTCTCAGGATTTCCGCCCTCTCGTTGAGTGACCACGAGAGTTGGCTTGCAATTGGTTGAGTCGTCGCAAGCGCTTGGCGAGGATGCGGTCACGGTAACGACGGCCATGGCAGGCGCATCGCCCACGCCGCTCCTCCCGGACGAGAGCCTTGCAAGCGGCCGCTGGCAACGTTCAGCCAGCGCCCCAAAGTCCAGCGCCTGGCTGGTGGCGCCGACAAGTGCGAGAGGCGCATAGAGGGCGGAAATGGAGCTGGAAGGCGCGCCGCTTGAGTCACATGTGCCTCCCATTTGCATGGCCATGCCTGTTTGCTGGCTCGAGGTGGTCGGCTCGCGCGATAGAGTGCCGCCGCCGTGGCTGGCGGCTTGCGTATCACAGGCTGTGCTCGTCGGGGGATCCTTTGTTGTGGGCGAGCCGAGTGCAGGAGGCTGGAGTTGGTGCTGTTGTTGTTGTTGTTGTGGTTGTTGTTGTTGTTGTTGCTGCTGCTGCTGGGCAACCGGCGACTTGTGGCGCCGTATGGTGGACAGGCGGCTCACGAAGGAGGTGTTGTGCTTAAAGCTGGGCCAGTTTCAGGTTTTGGGCGATAGGTTAGCCACTGGATCATTATTCATCGAGCGGACACTCTGACTGGCTGAATGTGTGCGGCTCACCCCTCGAGTTTATAAGGGCAAATTGGTTTAGCATGCAAATTAAATCCAAGCGCAACTTTATCTATCTCAAACTCTCTTTGGTGCGCAATTTGCAAAATCGCGCCCTTGCGCGGCAACACCGACCGGCGCTCACGAGCTGCGGCAGTTGGCCAGCGGTGGCCCACTCTGCGGCGGCCCCTAAACTAAAGCAACCTAAGCGGCTCTATCGCTACTGCTAGCCTGGCTCCCTCCAGCCACCATGGCGCCCCCAATACTTACAAACCTTTGGCCGCTCGCTCGGCGGACGAAACGGTGTCGGCGGCGCAGGACGCCTGTCTGTGCGGCTGCTGCCGGCCCAGGCTGAGCCGCTTGCGCGCCAAGTTACTTGTTAAGCCAGCGAATGATGCCAGCAGCATGGGCTGGGCAGCGGTCGGCGCCGGTGGGCAGGTGGATGGGGAGGGGCCGGCAGAGCGGCCGCCCGCTTGCTCCCTCGTTTGGCGCCGGATCGATTTGCCGAGCGACGTGACAAGAAAACTCTGGCTGAATTGGCCGGCGATTGCAGGTGGAGGCAACGTTTTGATTCAACGGAAACAAGCACAACGGAGGCCGAACGAGAAGTGGCGCCCAGTTAGGGTGGGCATCGTTGTTGTTGTTGTTTTGAGTCCAAAAGGGAAGATTCAGCGCCGAATTGGTCGATGTTAGTTCTGATTTTGCGCTCAATCTGGCATTATTCTCGATGGCAATTAATGCCAACGATTGAGATTTACATGGGCGAGAGTGCGCATTTGTCGCTAGGCGCCCGAGACAGGCGGGCACACGCACGCGCGCGGCATGAATGCAGCGCTTGAACACGGTCGCTCGCGCGCACGCACGCACGCACGCGCTCGCCCAGAGGAGGGGGCAGCAGGAGCTGGGGATCGATGTTGTTGATTTGGTTGTCGAAGGATGAGCCGCAAAACGTGAAGAGACGCGCAGATGGTTGTTGGCGAGGCCGCGCACGCCAAAGTGGTCGCGCTCGCCGGCCTTTGCGCGGCCTGCTCAGATTGGAGGCCAGGCAAGCAGCCAGCCGGAGAGATAGATGTGGGCCTCTGGAGTTGACACTTACGCAGGTGGACTTGGCAATTGGACCTGATGTATCTTCCAGGTTGCAACGGACATGGAGTTTTCGTCGGCCGCGTAACAGCGCCATAGGCACTGAATGAGAGTGGCCGCTGGCACTCGTCTGCGAATCATGTGCTTTTGCCGCTGTTGTTGTTGCACCTTGAGCGCGAATCCGCTTCCAAGGATGCCCTGCCAATTTTGGGGGTTAGTTTGTTAGCGTTAAAAGTTTAGGCGGGCGGCTTGGATACGCGGGCCGCTTTGGCCCATCTCTGGCCCCAGCAAGCAGCACCAAGCGGCCACTTGGCGCTGCTGGCGGGCCGCCTCCAATGCTGGTCACTCACCGCGGGCAGCGCAAAGAAGGAGATGCCGAGCAGGGCGCAGCAAGAGGCTATGATCTTGCCCGGCCAGGTGATGGGCACTGTGTCGCCGTAGCCGACTGTGCAGAGGGTTATCTGCGGGCGAGTTTGGGCGAGTGGGCGGGTCAGTTTCGGGCTGAGTGTTCGTGTTTGCAGAGGCTCGCTTGGGGCGGCGCTGTTTGCCCGCCCGCGCGGGCAACCGACTTACCACGCCCCACCAAAGAGCGTCCGCAAAGTTGTTGTACTTCTCGTTCACGTCCTTCTCGGCCAAATAGACGAGGAAGGAGGAAAAGATGAGCCCCAGGAAGCCGATGTAAACTGTTGTGATCAATTCCTGCAGGATCCGGTTCCGGTTTGAGGTGTGCGTTCAAGGGGCGGGGGCGGCGGGTTTGGCGCAAATGAGGCCGTTTGAATAATGTCATTGCAAATGTGTTATTATCCTTATTTGGAGGCGTTGGAGCGTGAAGCTGCGGCTCGTTGATTGAATGAGCTCGCAGCAGCAGCAGCAGCAACAACAACAACTCACCTGCCTGTGCGCGTAGACGACAGAGCCGAGCAGCTTCCAGGTGCCGCCGCGCCTGTCCATGCGAACCATGCGCAGGATTTGGAAGAAGCGGAGCCCGCGCAAGGCCGATGCGGCAAACACTTGGCCCGAGGAGCCGACCACGAGCACGATTGCGGAGGCGCAGATCACTATGATGTCGATGATGCAAAAGGGCGACCTTATGAACCTGAGCCGGCCTATCCAACCCTGGTAGCGCGAACGGCAGCCAGCCGACCAGGTGCGCACGAAGAACTCTAGCGTGAACCAGTTGACCATGACGATTTCCTGATTGATCGAGCCGATCGGCCGGCGGCCAGTTAGTTGGTCTGTTTGCGTCTATTATTTTATTATTTGCGCCCGCAAGGCCGATTGGCAAACAGCGAGCGAGCGAGCGAGCGAGCGGAAATGGGCTCCCTTGCAGCCCACTTCCGCCCGCTACAACTACTCACCATGTAGAAGAGGACGGCCGAGGCTGTTTGCTCGTAGGCATCAATGGTTGCAAACACTGACAACATGAGGCAGGCGAACACCATCACGAACCTGTGGCGGGCGGATGGGCGGGTTAGTTTGTTGGCTTGCCGGTTGCCGGTTGCCGGCTCGCAAACGGGGAGCAACTTTGGCGGCAATTAAGTGCAAGCGCTGAGAGGCCGACTTCCGCTCGCCGCGGGCCTCCTCAAGGGGCGCTCGCTTGGGACGGGCGCCAAAACTTACAGGCAAAAGTGGTAGAGCCAGGCGAGGAAACCTTGCGGCTGCTCTAGGAACGAGCGCAGCCGCATCTTCCAGCGCATGCTTGCTGTGTTCCGGTAGTGGGCCTTGTGGCCGGCCAGGTGGATGGGCTTGCCGAGCAGACTCATCCTGGGCACCATCATGCGCTCGCCGCGGCCGCTTGCAATGGGATAGCGGTGGCGCCGCCGCCGCCTCCCCTGGTTAGCCTCCTCGCCGGCGCAACCCTCAAGCGGCAACTCCTCCTCCTCCTCCCCCTCCTCAACTCGCTTGCTGCTATCACTGAAACTTAGTCCCACTTCCCTCCTGCCTTGTCTTGCCGGAAGCATTTGCATTTGCGCTTGCACCGGCGGCCGCATCTGCGTTTGCGGCCGCGCCAGCAACTGATCGAGCGGCGCACTTTGGGGCCGCCGCAAACCAATCTGGCCGGCCGGCTGCTCATTGCATTGGCCGCACTAAACTCGCTCCAATTTCACGCCAATTCAACCCCCAATCGAGCGCCCGAACTCTCAACTGGAAAGGCCGACAAAGCGGCCAGCTAATGAACTCCAACTCGCTACTTCAAATTGGAACTCCCCCCTCGAACTGACTTCCATTCACACTTTCACAAACCCAATAGTCTCTCTCTCTCTCTCTGGGGGTGGCGATTCGTGAGCCTGCCGTTAATTGTTGTGCAAAGTGTCGGCCGCCGGCTCCTCCTGCTCGCCGGCCCAAAGCGAGAGTGGCCGTTTTGGGGGGCTCCAGGAGGGTTTGCCAGTTGCGCGCTTCTGCTCGCCTGCGCACTGGGGCGCCCGCAGCTCGGCGGCCCATTTTGGAGCGCAAACTTGCGCAACACAATGGAGCCAGCCAGCCAGCTCGACCTGGCCGCGCGCGCAAAACGGGCCCCTCGCCGCCAGCCTCCCCCGGCCAGAGCGACCGGCCGCCGGCTGGCTGGCTGGCTGGCTGGCTGGCGCCGCCTCGAGGGGAGCTCTCGCAGCCGTTGTTGGCGCTGTCACTGGCGCCACTGTTGCGCCGGCCACTCGCCCTGGGCCGCCAACTGTTCGCGCCCGCAAACCTCAACTCTGGCCCAGCGGGAGACTGAGGAGGCCGCCGCTGATACGGCGATCAATTAGCACTCCTGTCGCTGGTTGCGGCCCAAAACTGGCCTGCCAGTCCGACTGTGACAGCATGAGCTAGCTCGGCGGCCCGACATCAGCAATTAGCCCGCCGCTCGAAATCCAATGGGCGCCAATGAGGATCTCCTCAACTCTCGCTCGCTCATGCAAAGTCGCCTCCGCATTGTCAATTGTTCTCGCCTCCAGCCCCACTTAGCCGGCGCCAAGCTCGCTCGCCAAGGGCGCCCAGCTTGGCGCTCTTTTGATGAAACTCGAGATAAGAATGGCTCGGAATCAAGTTGGCGGTCCCAAATTCCAGCTAGCTCCTCGTGGGCGCATAACTCAGCCCCACAGCACCCCTCCTCCTCCTCCACTCTGCGATTGGTGGGCGCAAATATGCAGCGAGCGCAAGCGAGCCGCCGACTGGACCCAGGCGGCTCATATTGTTTTACACCCGCTCGCTGGCTCCCATTGCTCGCGGCGCAAAAGCCGGCGGCCAACCTCCAGTCGCAGCGCCCCCAGGTGACGGCCGAGCGAGTCGGCCGGCCAAGATGACAAAGATATGGGCGAGCCAAACAATATAATTAAAGGCTTGCACACTACTTGGAGCGGCAAACCGGGCGCCCCACTCTGGCAGCCAAGCGGCCGGCAGACAAAGGGCTGCACGCCTCAGCCGGCTCGCCCATCTCGCCGACCTAGCGGCCAGATAGTCGACTTTAGCGCCTCAAACTGATCGCGCCCAGCGCCTGGCGCTGAGCTTGGCTAAGCTCGGCCTTGCGGGCGACTTTTCCAACTGGCTGCGCTCCTACACCAATCAGCATAGAGCTTTTCACCCTCCGATCGGCCAATTGAAGGCCCGCAAACCTTTTAGATTCTATCTGGGCCTCGCCTCCGCCGGCCGCCAGGGAAAGCAAGCCTTTGCGCGCGCGCCCAAGGTGGCTGGAGCAATAAGCGCAATGGCCGGCCAGGCCCATAAGTCACCTCGGCGGCCGGAGGTTGAGCGCAAACACGGTGTGTGTGCGCTCGCGATAGGAACTCCAGGATCGGTTTCGAGACGATCAGCCGAGTGTCGCCGCCGATAGCTCGGCTCGCTCGAGCCTCGAGCGGCGCCATGAGTCGCCGCATCCGGCGCGAGGCCAACTGGATGGATTGATCGCCGCTCGTCGTCGTCGTCGTAGTCGCCTTGTTGATTTCTGACAGCGGTCTGGCTCGCTGATTGATGGTTGGCCCCGCGGGCCAAACCATGTAACTAGATGAATCGGCTGACAAGCCCCAGCTCGGACGCTTCAAGTTGGTTGAGCAGCGTGTTGGTTCCACCCCTCCCCTTACTCTGGCTGCCGAGAGATGGCGCCACCGGGCGGCGTGGTTCGTCGTCTACTTACAGTGCAAAATGGTAGAGGGCCGCTCGCCAGCCGCGCGGCCGCTCGAGGAAGTTGTAGATGATGTTTTGCTTCTTCCTGTAGCGCAAATCCCGGTAGTGGGTCTCCACTTTGAGCGGGCGCCCGAGGAGCGAGGTGCGCGAGAGCTCGCTGCTCGGCCTCGATGGCTCCCGCTGGGCCGGCTTGTTGCTGCTTGAACACTGGTGCTCGGCCGCTCTCGCCAAGGAGCGAGCGCAGCCGCAACCGGCGGCCGAGGGCGGCTGCGGCGGCCGCAGCAGCTGGCCGCCCACCTGTCGGCCCGCCGCGCCCTCCCCAGAGGCATGGCCGCCACCGCCGCCGCCGCCGCCAGCGCTGGCAACCCTACCCGTGAGCACGTAGTCGGAGTACTTTGCGTACCTGCTCACGGCAGCCTGCTGCTCGGCCTCGGTGGGCCCCCGCCACCGACTGAACCTGCCCAGGGCGGCGCCCGACCCATAGAGGCCGGGCCCCTTGCCTTGCGAGCGCGACGAAGCGGAGGACCGCGCCGCCTCCCTTGCATATCGTTCGCCCGCCTCTAGTTGGCGTAGCTCGAGCAGATCGTAGAAGGAGTCCCTAATCTAATGGCAAACGCGGATTTCGGCCCCCCTCCACCAACAATCGCGAGCCAGCGCGAGTTCCGGTTCCGGTTTAGTTCGAGTCCAATTGGGGGTCCATTCGATGATGCGTGTTGTTTAATTGGGCCCGTTTTACGAGTTTAGCCGATCGTTCGAGTTTCAGTGCGGTTCAATGTGGCGAGAGGGTTGTTGAGGTTAGGTTAAGTTTGCTTAATTTTGCCCTATTTGCTTCGGGTTCCCTTCTTTGTGCTCCCTAATGTTTTGCTCTATTCTGTTCTGCTCTTTCCTGCGCTGCTCTGCTCTGCTCTGCTTTGTTTTTTTAAGTCGCTGCCCCTGCGAGCATCAGCTTGCTCGAAGCTCCAGTTGCGGATGCAACTCGACTTGATCCCAGCGAGCTCAAGCGCAAACCAGACCAACGGCCAGCGAGCGCAACTCTGGCCCAAACCAACGAGCCAACATGGACACAGGAAGTCGCGCCCCTGACTTGGCGGCGGCGGCGGCGCCAAGCTCAAAAAGTGACTGAGAGCTGCCTTCGAGTGGGAGGCGCGCGCACGAGTGGAGCGCGCATGTCGCTGCAAGGGGCCTCCAGTGGGCCCATTAGGCCGGCAAACACTTTTAAACTCCTCCCGCAACCCCCAAAGCGGCTGCTCTCGTGCACAAACTGGCCCACTGAGAGCCACTGAGGCTGCAGAGGCGGCGGCCAGCGGCCAGCAGCAGCCCAATCGGTTTAGCTCGAGAGCCGGAACTCGAACGATACCGAGCTGAGCGGCCGGCCGGCGATCGGCACTCCCGTCGGCCTTCAGTTTTGTGGGCCGCGCAGAGTGGCCGCCTGTACATGGCGATGCGCGCGCTAGGCCAGACGGCCGGCCCCCACCTGCGGAGCCAACCCTCTCGCTCAGCGATAATGACACTGGACACGTTGATTGCAAGCCCCCTCTGCTGGCCCAAAGTCCGCCCACTTTCCATGACAAACCCGCTTCGTGCGCTCCAAAAATCAATACGTGCGAGCGCAAGTGCGCGCAGACGGCCCGCGCATGGGCGCCGATGCAGACGAGCGCCGCAGCAGCAGCAGCAAGGGCCGCTCCTCGTCGACTCGCCGAGGCCCATTCATCATGGGCCCCTTTAAATTGCCCGCCCAATTTACTCGGCCCACGAGCGAAAGGGTTCACTTGGTCGGGGATGAGGCGCCAGAGTGGAGTGAGCGCGCAAATGGCGAGCTAATGAAAGTTTGTCTCGCCCTTGGCTCGAGCTGCGCAACTCCCGATTGCCAATCCACTCACCTGGGGTCCACGTGTGAACGTGGTCTTGGCTTTGGTTCTGGTAAAAATTGGAACTGTTTGCTTGGCCACAGTAGTTCAGCGGGCTGAGTTCAGCTCTCTGGCTGCAACCGTTCGCCTGTGGCAAATTTGAGCGCAAAACTCTCAAAATTTCTCGCCGCCAATGGAGGGCCAACAAGAGTTGCTTGCTCGCTCCCTCGGCGCCTCAATGGGTGGCCCTGTTGCCTCTTGGCGGCGGCCGCATCTTGCGCGGCCAGGACGACACAAACTGGCTTTCTTCGAGCTTCGAGGTTTGCTGTTGTTCATCTATTGAGGCCAACGCTAGTCTAGCGCCGCGCTGCTCGCACTTGGCGGCCAACTTGTTGGCGCTTGAGCGCGCAGCTTGAACTCCACTACCTGGCGCGAGCTTTGCGCAACAAACAAGTGGTTACGTGCGCCACTTTGCGCGTGCTAATGATGCTCGTCTGCATGGCGACGATGGTTCGCTTTGGCGCCGTTGCCACTGCAGCCCGCGCTGCGCTGCAGCCCCATTGCGGGCACCTGGCGGCCTGCAAGCGGCCGATCTGCGCCCCACTGGCCGCCTTCGACACCTGGCCACTGCACTGGAGTGGAGCCGGCCGGCCGGCCAACTAACCAAGGCGAGGGGCGCGCGAACAAGCGTTAATTTGCACGCGCCACTTGATTTCAATTTGCCTCCCTCTTGCCCAACTCCCACTGGGCCGCCCGCTTCCACTTCCGCTTCCTGCTCTCCCGCCCTGAGCTCCGCTCGGCCGCTGAGCGCACTGCTGGCTCCTCTCTTTCTCTCTCTTTCTCTCTTCCTCTCCGCCACCAAAGCCGATCGGAAACAAACTGGCCCAGCGCGCCGGCCAAAAGTCGGCCGCGCGCACAGGCCGACCAATTAGCCTTGCAAGGGCGCAACTTGTATTAAGTTACCTCGCTTGCGTCATGCCAATCGCTCGGATCGGCCCGCTCCAGGCTGCAGCAGCAGCAGCAGCAGCAGCCGCCGCCTAGCGACAACTCGCGAGTTGGCGGCGCAAAGTGGGCGGCTTTGGGCGCCGGCGGCCAACTGGCGCGACTCAAACTCGAGCCGCCGCCCGCTCGCTAAGGCTGATGAATAAAAGCGGCCAGCCGGCGGCCAATCGATGCGCTGCCAATGGATGGAGCAAACAATGGCCATAATTTCGGCCAGCTCTTGAATTCGAGTGCATGAATGGCGCAAAAAGAAACAAAAGCCGACTGGCCCAGTTGGCTGGCGGCCATTGCAGTTGCGTTGCGCACGCGAGCCGCCAAGCGCGAGCAGCACGCGCGCATCTCGCCGCACCACTTCCGCTGCCGCTGCTGCCGCTGCCGCCGCCGCTCGGGGGCGAGTCGCTTTCGCGCTGCGAGCGGAGAGGCCGGCTGACGTTTGGCCCCATTCGGCGCTCGTCAGCGCGCTTGGACAGGTGCGGCGCGCCCGCCCGCCGCGGCTGTGGGGCTGCCGCGAGGAGCAGTGGGCCGCGACCTGCGGTTGTTGTGCCCCAATCACTTAAACGAATCAGCGACACTGGAGCCGCCGACAATTACTGTCGCAGGCCAGCCAGCTGCCCCCGCCCAAGCTTGGAGGTTGGAGGTTGGAGGGCGGCCGCTTGGAGGACTCCGGACTCTGGAAGTGTTGCCCAAATGGGCGCCCTACTCACCTGGCTCCGGCTAATCGCGATTTCTTGCCGACTTCCTCCTCTTCTTGTTGCGCCCGTCTACGCTGCTCGCCGGCCGGCCGCCCGCCTCGGCCGGCCCGAGCAGCCCAACTGGGCCGAGCCGCAGAGTTTTGAGCTTCCGCAAGGCTCTGCTGGGCCGGCGACAACCCTCGCGGCTCGCACCTCTCGCGCACCTTCCGCGCTCGCAGCCCCTCGAACTCTGGCCAGCGCGACTCTCTTCAGCCCAAACTGCAACTTGAGGGCCCGGCTTGGGGAACTCGAACGGAGTGCTGCTTCCGTTTTGCTCGCCGACACTCGAGTGTCGGCGCCAATGAGACTCCAGCAGCGCGCGCGCCGCCAGTCAATCACTGCCAGCCATTGTTGTTGGCTGCGGCTGGGCCCCAATTGCGAGTGCGCCGCTCTAGCTTGATGCCAGTTGTTGGTGTTGGCACTTCGCTCAGATTAGATTGAATTACTTTTGGGCGCTGCGGGTGTTGAGCCTTGGAGGGCAGACTGTTGCCATCTCTGCATCTTTGCAGGCTGCCCGCTTTGGGCGGATGCAAAGCGGCCGCTTGCGTGCGCCGCTCCCAAAGGCCGCCTATGGCTCTTGGCGCAGAGGCGGCGGCGCCCATCTGATTGGCCGGCCGGCCGCGCGCGGCGCAAGCAAGCAAGCCGGCCGGCCAGCCAGCCTGCTGAAAGCAATTATTCCAGGGACAAGAGTCGGCCAGCGAGATGCAAACAAGCTCGCGGCGTCAGCCCCAAGCTCGTGGCCCCAATTGCGGGGGGAGGCGAAGCGAGGCGCGCTGGGTGGCGCCAAATTCAAACTGGCCCAAATGAGCGAGAACAATTCTCTACGTGAAAAATCATCAAAATTTTGCCACTCTGTCCGGCCATGCTCGGCGGAGGCGCCGCCTAGCTCACCTAACACGGTGAGCGCGCTCACTACGGACGCTAAATTGGCCCCCCATTTGCATGCGCCATTTAGCATCAATCTCCGCTCAGCCAGAAGAGTTAACGCATTTGCGGAAATATAATCACAACAAGCTCGCGGAATGGTAATTATTGGCGCTTCCGAAGCTCCGATTAGGCCGCCACAGGCTGAGTGCCTCCAAGCTGGCTTCCCCCTCCTCCTCCTCCTCCTCCTCCTCCTCCTCCTCTTCCGCCTCCGCTTCCACTTCCACTTCCACTTCCGCCGCCTCTCCTCCAGCCGCAAGCCCAACAACAATCAAACAAACGAGAGCCAACCGTGGGACGTGGCGCGCAGTTATGGGCTGGCCAAATTTGGCCAACTCCCCAGAGAGGGAGACTCTCCGCTCACCTACTTCGCGCTCCTCCTCCAGCCAAACTGGACCAAATTTGCTGATGGCCCCAGACACGCCCATCTCCAAAGGTCCGATTTATTTTACACGCGCCCCTCCCCCCTCGCTTGGCTTCGTCTGGCCAAAGCTTAGAGGGCGACAAAGTGGCAGGCGGGCCAGCTAAAGGCTTGCGAGCGAGCCAACCCGCTCGTTGGCCCCACTAAATCTTGCGACAAAATCAATTACATCCTCCAACAGAACCGACGGCTCGAGCGCCTGTCTCACGTTGGCGCCATCTTGCTGGCGCTGCAATCTTGCCAAAGGAGTCTTGCTGAGGCCAGAGCGGGCGCCAGTCTCCGCAAGACGACTTATGAGCAGGAGGCTGCGCCACTGGCTCCTGAGCACCTGGCGGCTGCGGCCAAAGCGCTCGCCCAGCACAAGCTGGTCGGAGCCCGCAAACACGGGATAGCCGCAGACGAGGCAACTGGGCAGTGGGCGTGGCGGGCGGCCCGCAAGCAGGCAACTCTCAAAGAGGCCGCGCTGGTCGAGATTTAAACTGAAGGCCGACTGTTGGTGGCCCTCCATCAGCGAATCGAGTAGCCAGCCGCGCACCTCTGCCAGCTGGCCGCCCGCAACGAAGCTCGCCCCTGAACTGCCAGCCGCGCCCACCCGCTGCTCGCTCGGCACGCCCATCTGCCGTAGACTCGCCGCCAACAGGCGGTCTGCGCTTGCGGGCTCATTCGTCTCGGCCAGCTCAACCAGTCGCGACCAAACTAAACGCGCCAACTCCCTTCGCCCGGCGGCCAGCAACCAGAGGCCGGCGTTGTAAAAGGCGCCTCGCGCTTCAAGCAAATCCGTGAATCTGAGCAAGGAGAGCGAAAGTCGCGAGAGCAAGCGCAAGATGTCGCTGCTCTCGGTTCCAAAGCGCGAGCTTGCGAGCCTCTCCATTTGACTCGGCGACATGGCTAGCTGCTGCTGCTGCTGCCTCTGTTTGGAGCCACTCGGAATCCTCTGCTGCCGTTGAAAGTTCCGCTCCAACTGGATCACCAAGCAACCGTGTAGGCTCACGTAATGGGCCAGCAAGAGTCGCCGCTCGAGCTCCTCCATGGCCGCCGATCGAGTCCCGCTCGCTCGCTCCAAGCTCTCGGCCGCATCCAGGTAGCCGGCGAGCATGTTGCGCAGGTGCAACCAGGCAAGCAGCTCGCCTGCGCTCGCTCGGCCCCAACCGCAGTGGCCTGCAATCCTGTCAGCGAGAGCAAAAACTTTTGGCCAAAGTTGGACGCTCAGCTCGGGGTCGTTTGGTTGCGCGAGCATCAGCTCCAGTTTGGTCAGCCACTCGTTCACCTGGCCCAGTGTTGTCTCGTCCCTTGTCGTTTCACTTCCCTCGGCCAACAAGGTTAAAAACTGTCCCAACGCAACCTGCGCTCCTCTAAGGTCGCCGTCTCTAATGGAACTCTCCGCTTGCTCTTGCAAACGATCGATGGGGTTATTTGCGGGCAAAGTTTCCAGCACTGAGCGCCTCTTGGCCACGACCGATGTGCTGTTGCGAATTTCGTCCGGAAGCAAAGAGCCAGATCCACTGGATGAACGCGAACCTCTGCCGCTGCTCTCCTTGTTCATGAGCACGATGGGCGCAATCTCGTCGGCGACCTGCGCATCAAAATCGCGCTCCACATTCTCCAGCAGTTGCGGCGCAAACCTCTGCGCCACCTGGATTGCCTGCTGCCACATGCCCAACTTCTTGTACATCTCTACCGCAAACTCGGGTTTCTGGGCCCTAAAGTACATTTGTTGCGCCTGATTCAACCTAATGCTCTCCCTTGATCCGAGCCCATTCACTTGAAACTGCTTAGTTTGTCTCTCCTCCTCAACGAGCTTGTTCGCACACTCAATCAAAATTTGGTTGAACAATTCAGCCAGCCGCTGGCTCCTCTTTTGGTCGCCATCTTGGTCGCATCTTGCCAAACTTTGCTCAACAACTCGAACGGCGTCAGTGTGCATTCCGTTGTCAATGTACATCCTGCTCGCCGCCTCGATCAGTCCAAATCTGAGCAGCACCTCCTCTGCTTGGCCAAACTCGAGCTTCGATTCGAGAAAGGCCGCGTACCTTTTGGCCACCTCGCCCTTGACCCTCTCGTCGGCTCCAAGGCCGTCCGAGGCCGCGCAAAGGTCGAGCGCAAACTGGAAGCTCCTGTTCTCGCAACAAAACTCTAGAACTTGCCTGCCGACGGCCAAGCTGGCGAGCAGGGCGCGAGCGGCCTCAATGTTGTCCAGCGACTTTGACCACCAGTAGGCCAGCTGCACCAGAAGCGGATCCTCCACTGAGGAGCAATGTGCCCTTGCAACCCGATAAGCGTCGCCCCATCTGCCTGCAAGCCGATACATGCGAACCACGTTGGTCCACTCAGAATCGGAAGCGCGCAACATGTACCTCTCGGCCTCCTCAAATTTGCCCTCCCTCTCCAAGTCCCTTGCCAGCAGCAACAGGTTGCTCTCCAAGAGATCAGGCAAAAATCGGTCCAAAATCTCCACCATCCGGTCGTAGTTCTGGGCCTCCCTGTGCATTTGAACCGCCAGCTGGGGCCTATCGAGCATCAGGTAGATGCTCTCGGCCTCGTGATGCTTTCCATCCTTTGAGAGGTCATCTGCCAGTTGGACAAATTGAGAGCTCGTTTTGTCTCTATCATTTGCGTTAACAAACTCTAGCGACACTTCGAACGCTCCCCTGAAATCCGCCAGCTCAACGTTCAACTCAACCGCGCGCCCGTAGTGTTTACCTATGAGCAACGCCTCAATGGCCCCCCTCGGATTCCCGTTCTTGAGCATCAAGTTTGCAATCTGACTCGACTGATCCGTAAAAGTTCCCTTTCCATCGTCGAGTGTCTTCAAAATTTCCAAAGCTTTGCAAAAGTCGCCGAGCTCGATGGCCGCATCCAGAGCGAGGGCTCCCTTGTTTGCAGCCAAAAAGTGTTCAACCGCCGGCAAGGCCGCTCTTCGCGACCTCCTCAGTTGTCTGTGGGCTTGCAGTAGAAAATGGCCATAGGACTCGTTGATCTCAGCCAGTCTATCCGGCGCCACCAATCTCGCCAACTCTAGCGCTCGATCGTAACTTTCGCCCCTCAAGAACAAACCAAACGCCTCTTTCTGGTCGCACAAGATGGCGTCGTGAATATGGGCAGCCAATGTGAATTTGCCATTTTCAATTAACTTGAAAGCCAACCTCTTTGCTGTATCTCTGAGTCTTGACTCAGCTTGGCTCATTCGCGTTCTGTTCAGAGGCAATGTTTGCTCGCCAATCATTAGGCTAGCCGCCTCCTCAAATTTTTCGTAGCCAAACAGGAGCTCGATCGCGCCGACAAGATCGCCTCCTCTTGCCTGTATCCTGGCTGCCTCCACATATCGCTGCCTACCAACGAGCCACTCTCTGTGCTCCTCCTCTGCGATGTCGCGCTGCCTAAACTGCTGCGCTCTAGCTAGAAAGTCAATAACTCTCGACCACTTGTTGAGCCGCTTGTAGGTTGCGACCACCCTTTCCGGGTCCAGAATGGTTTCAAAGGCAGTCCAATCCCCTCTTAGCATTGCCAGCCGCCACTCTAGCTCCTCCGGCTTCTCAGCGCATGATTCAAGGTAGCTGACCAAGCTAGTATGCGACAACTGTTGGAAGGCTCTAATGGCGACAGTGCAGTTCATCTCACCAACTGCAAGCCAGCCGAGCTCAGTCCATAAGCTCTTGTATTTCAGCTGAGAATCTCTATCCAGCAGAACGGCCAGAGCTGATTCTAACCTTCGCGATGTACACTGAGTATAGAACTCAACCTTGATCGCATCCAATGGCACGAGGTATTCGTTTGATAGCTTGAGTTGATTTCGGTCCACTTGCACAATAACTGGATACGGTTTCATGCTCTTCGTCAAACTCAAATCAATAATTGGCGGCGAGTTGTTGATGTTGAATTTTCTGGAATCGAGAGTCGTTACTCGTGCAAGTCTCCTAATGTCGTACCAGATTTTGATCTCGCTCCCCGATTGCACGACCAATATGTCTGCCCCCTCGATCCAACTGGAAAACTCGCAATCCTCTGCAAGGAGCTTGGCTCGCGTCTGATCATCGTTCGAACAGTCAGGTGTCAGATATAGTCGCCTTTTGGCGTCCTTATAGAACAAAAATTCGCTAGTGTGACTAAGACGAAGCAGGTCTATGGATTCTTGGTGGACTCTGGTGAAAACTTTCGACTTTGTCTGCAGGTCAACCAGCACCAGCGACCGCTGCTCGGCAACATAGGCCAAACGTTGTCGGACAATTTCGTTTTTGCGACCTGATGAGCTCTCATCGGCTTGAATTTGATGTATTATCACTTGATCTGAGGCTTCTCCCCCGTCTTGCTCCTCCAACCCCTGTTCACCTGAATTATAAATCACGCTTTCATTGGCGATAAGTGAGCGCTCGTAGCTGCGGGCACAGATGGTCTCTCTGAGTATGAGCTCAATGGGTTCGCGGTAAACGACGCCATCATGGCCTAGTTTAACGACCAGAAGCTCTCTAGATGCGTTTGTATGGATCAGAACGAAGCCTTCGTGATCAAAGTTGAATTTGGCACCTTTATCGCGCGACCACTCAATCTCCGATTGGCTTTGGCCGAGACGAGCTAAAAGCAAACTAGCCAAGGTCCAAATGATCACACTCTGCCCATTGTCAAGCAGATTTACCCTCCTGATTTCGTGCTTGCTCTTGTAAGTGGCTAAAAGGTTCCTCGATCGACCAGTGATGCGCACCCTATTCTTAGCTATATGGCATATTTCTAGCTGCTCGCCTAGCGATTGTTTGTTCCAGGAGCATTGGAAGAGTTCAAGCGTTCCGAGTAGACTTCCAAGGAGAAGTTGAGAGCCGTCTCTAGTCCAAGCAACACTTGTTAGTGAGAAAGTGTTTTTAATCTCGACATAGGAGCTCTGTAATCGCCAACTATCAGATTCTTGGTCGTATTTAATGAAAGTCAAACGACTGCTTGTTGCTACGGCCAAAATTTCGTTTATCACAGAATAATTTATGGCCACAACATCCTCCTTCATGTCAATGTTCTGAATCCAGTTTAAACAGAAAGTTTTAGTTGAAACCGGCTCGCTAGACCTGACGTTCGTTTGGCTGTGATGGGTGGAGTCCAATTTAATAGAATGTATCGCTATCCTTCCATCTGGTCCAGCGCATAGAAGCGCATTTGTCTGCACTAAGGCCAGACAATAAGGTGGGCAGGTGTGTTCGAAGAAGCTTGCAGAAACTTGGGCGCCATTGCGGCGATTGAGCAGCTCGAGATTTCCTAAATTGGAGGAACTCTCGTTAAAAAATTGATCGTTCGCCAGTCTAACCAAGCTAACGGTGCAATCGATAAAACCGATGGCGATGAAAGGCACACCAGCCGCTAGAGATATTGGCATTGAATTTTGGTTCGAGCTATATAAGTTGCTCACTCTGGACGATGGAGAACTTGATTGGTTGCTATCATGTTGAGTTGGCCTGTTGAGTGCCGATATTAATCTAACCCTTCCATCCTGAGTTCCGAACACGATTCCAAGCTCAGTCCAGATCAAACATGTCACTGGGCTTGCGCATGCAAATTTACCCGTTATAACTGGCTTGAGTAATTCCAGCTGGTTGTTTGCTTGGTTTATGGAGCACAGTTTGTATATGTAGATAATACAATCGGACTGACCAACAGCCAACCGAGTTCCATCGGGCGAAAAGTCAATACCCTTAACTGTGAACGAGTGTCTTGAGAACCTTTTGTCGCAGGATTTCAGGGCAAACCTATCACGCTTAGCGTGAGTTTTGGTGTCGATCAGTATGATCTGGTTGGTCCTGTTACAATGAACTGCAATAAGATTGGCTGCTGGACACGAAGCTAGATGCTCCACGGAGGCCAACTTAGCCTGGACCAGTGTATATGCATCCAATTGGAGGTTGGGGGCTAGGTCCTCCGCTTTTAGGGCTAAACTCTCGAGCAATTGCGCCTCATGCTGAACCTGCATCTTGTCATCGACTAGTAGGCTGTCCCTTTGCGGAAACCAACTCGTGGGAGACGAAAAATCAGCTGATAGGGACTAGGTGGCACGTTGAGCCTCTGAAACACCCCCCCCCCCTTGGTTACCGGGGTAACGGCAAACTCTAGGCACCGTTTTGGTCGGGATAGAGCTGCTGTGTGGAGGCGACCAATGGGGTGAGAGCGGAACAGCTGACTCGTTGATCGAGTAGTCTCCTGGTGAGTTCAAGTAAAGGTGACAGGATTATCGGCGGAACAACCGATCCGTGCGCCCAAGGTAAGATTGGTCGAATTGCGCCGTTTAGGCGTAAGAAAAAGTTCGATGCGACTGCTTGTGGCGGTGTTGCAAAATTAAAGCGCAAGCTTGTGGTTAGAAACTGTGCCATCTTTGCACACAATGAACCCTCGCTGGCGAACAGGGACGGTCGCACGCACATGGCTCCTTGTTTTGTTCCATCGCGACTGAATGCCGCTGGCCCAAAACCCATCTGAGCTCTTGTTATTTTGGGATTTCTCATGATCTAAACACAAGAATGACCTTCATATTAGCCAAAAGTCTGGCTCTAGCTCATTGTATTAGCTTGAGGGCAAGCCGACACTTTATGGGCAGCGCAACACGAGCAACTGCAACCGCGAGCGCAGCTACCACCATCGCGGACTCTGCCGCTCCAGCCCAACTGGAGCCTCCTCACATCAAGGCCATCGTGGAGCAGATATCGCAATTGAAGTTCTACGAAGTGACACTACTCAATGAGGCTCTAAAACGAGAGCTGAAGATACCCGACGTCCAGACGATGGTTGCCGCGAACGTAAGCCCGGCTGGCGGCGGCGCCGATCCAGACGAGACGACCGCAACCGCAGTCAAGAGTTCATATTCAGTAAAACTAACCAAATTCGACGAGAGCAAGAAAATCTCCTTGATCAAGGAAATTAAGAAGCTAGTTGAGGGTTTAAACTTGGTGGAGGCGAAGAGATTTGTTGAGGAGTGTCCGCGAGTGATCAGGTCGAACATGACCAAGGAAGAGGCGGAGACTTTGCAGAAACAATTGGAGGCTGCTGGCGGAATTGTAGAGCTTGAGTAAAGAGTTTAAAAAGCTGAAACAACGATATAACATGACGATATAACAGAGTAACACGAAAACTTAATAGGTATCATCAACGTAGGTCCCAATTCCGTCCGTCCACTGATCGATGGGTTCGATGGCGGTCGCCGTATAATGGGCCTGATTGTTTGCGCTTGGAATTGGGTTGCAATTGGCCCCCTTCAAGGCTGCGTGATTGTTTAGGGATGAAACCAGATGATGGTTGCTGGCCACCAGCATGTGGTTGTGGGCGTTGCTTGATGTTTGACTGATCTGTTGTTGCATCGTTTGGCGCTGAGCTTCGTCTTCAATCACTTGTTCCGTAAGTCCGGTCTTGAGCAGTAAAGATTTGAGAACATTGAATTCGCGCCTCAACTCCTCGTATTGGGCCCGATAGAGTTGATTCTCCTTCGATAGTTCAGCAACCCGGCGTTCAGTTTCGCGGCTCCTCAGTTTAGCCTTCTCGCGCGACTTTCTAACCGCCACATTGTTCCTCTCGCGCCTCTTCTTGTACTCGTCCGAGCCCTTGTCCAGCGACTTTTTGCTCTGGCCGTGGCTCGAGCCCAGCGTGGTGCTGTCGATGGTCTGGTGGCATCCGTATTGCGGAAGGCGCTGCTGCTGCTGCTGCTGCTGGTGATGGTGCTGCTGCTGTTGCTGTTGGTGGTGTTGCTGCTGATGGTGGTGGTGCGAGTGGTGGTGGTGGTGCTGCTGCTGCTGCTGGCCGCCGGCTTGCTGATGGTGGTGCTGCAGCTGGTTGCCCGTCTGGCCGGCCTGTGCGCCCGACGCCTGGCCGTAGGCGAGCCCGCCAATCAGGTTGCCCGCGCTCGGTTGCGGCTGCTGCTGCTGCTGCTGCTGATAGTGGTCCGCCCCAATGAGGGTTGTCCCAAGCGGATGCTGCTGAATGTGATTGTGGTGGAGGCTTGTGTGGTACTTGGCGGCCCCATTGTTGGAGCTGTTGGAGTCTGTGGGCGAGGCGCTGGAGGCTGAGGAGCCGCCAGTGGTCAGGCTGCTTGACGCTTGGAGGTGCTGGTGTTGGCGAGCGGGTTGGTAGAGTTGGCCGGAAATGGCGTTCATATCGTTGGTCAAGTGTGGGCCTAGCGCGAGTCTGTCGTTGCTTGACAGCGAGTTTGCTACTCGAATCTAGCGTCTGCCGCTTACTTCTGGTTGGTCTGCTTGCGAGCGAGTTTGCTTAACTGCGATTGTGGGCGATCTACTGGAGGAGAGGGTTGCAATTTTTGCGGGTGCTGATTCGGTTGGTTGGAGAGTGAGCGGGTCGGTCAGTAAGTTAGTTAGTCAGTCAGTCAGTCACTAAGTCATTGAGTGGGCCAGTTAGTTAGTTGGTTTGCGCTTCAAATTGCGAGCTAGCCGCTTGTGGGCCAAAGTGGAGTTTGCGACGGCGAGTGCTCCTCGGGTTGAAAGTGCGCCAACTCCAACTGGAAACAGAAGCCAGAGCTTCAACTCCCCGAGCTAGCTTTGAAGCGAGAGGGGAGCGCCGCTCTCAGGTGACGGACGTTCAAGGATTCTCTTGATGGATTGCTGCTGGCGGCTGACAAGTGGCAGTAGCAGCGAACAGGCGACTAATGGTCCCAACTCCAGCTACCTCCTCGCTGCAAAAGTATCTCTTGCTCAATGGTCCGTTGGGCTAACTGGAGTCATTGATTCTATTTATTTATTGTCGCCACTTGTAGCTGGGCGGCAAACTTGCTCCAGGATGGAAGATGATGGCCGCCCGCTCGCTCGTTCGTTCGTTCGTCCGCTAATTCGCTAACTCGCTCGCCAAGACACTTACCTTGAGCACACAAGATTCTGCGCACCTGGCCGGCTCGCTGCTCCGAGCGCAACAAATCGGGCGCACAAAGCGCACCAAACTCGCCCGCTCGCTACTCTCAATTTCGCGCTTCTCCTCCTCCTCCTCCCTCTTCGCGGCCAACCAGCCGAAACTGCGCCCGCCCGCCCGCCCGCCCGGCTGGATGGATGGATTGCGCCCACCGACTGACTGACTGGCTGGCTAACTGACTAACCAGCCGACTGACTGACTGACTGACTAACTCACTCACTCGCTCGCCTCTAGTGGCGCCGGCCGCTAGTCGATCCGCGCCGACGACACTCGGCCGCCGTTAGTCGGGGGAGCTGGACGAAGTTGGATGATGTAAGAAGGCGCCTTGCTCGCACTTGGCCCGCCGCTGCTCGAAGATCTTGGACGAGAGAGGCAATTATTAGTTTATAATTAGAACGGTGCGATAAATTAAAGGCTCCTGGAGCTGGCGCGGCGACTGACTGAGCGGCCGCTGCTGCTGCTGCTGCGGCGCCGGCTGCTGCTGCTGCCGCTGCCGCTGCTGCTGCAACGAGGGGGAGGACTGGGCTTGCAGGATGTTGCAAGCGCTCGCTCGGTGGCTGCTGCCCTCACGATTGCTTCAGTGCTGCTGCCGCTGCTGGCTGGCTGGCTGGCTGGCTGGCCACTCTGCTGGCCGCCCGACTTCTGCTGCTGCTGGTTGGCTGGTTAGCTGGCTGGCTGGCTGGCTCTAGGTCGGGTTTGGAGGGCTTAGGTTTGAGTGTTGGGTTCTTGGGGGCGCTCGCTCGGCAAGTGCGCGCGCTCAGCGGCAGCGGCGGCAGCCGCCGCTCTCTGTGCGAGCGCCCGTTGAGGTGCGTGCGCCGCCCTTGCTTGCCCGCAACTCGCGGGCCCAGAGCAGCGAGCTAGCGGTTGGCGCGCGCAACACAGCCAGCGTAACACATTGCCTGGCGCGCGTTGCCGTTGTCGCCGCCGTTGCCTTTGCTGCTGCCGTTGTCGCCGCCGTTGCCGCTGCCGTTGCTCCAGCTAGCGCTCGCTCTCGCCGGTTGCGCCTTCGCAACGCCGAAGTGGGCGCCGCACAACAGGTTGCCCCGAGCGCGCTAAGGCTGCGTCACCGCCAGTTGCGCCTCCGCCGTTCGCTCTTACAAAACAAGCTCGCTCTGAGGGCGCAACAAGCTTGCTAGCGCAACTCTTAGGTAAAGCGCGGCCGGGCCGGCCAGACTCGGCCCCTCCGCCGCCCCAAGGCGAGCGCGCGCCGCTAGGCCGAGCGCCCTACCGGAAGCGGCGGACGCAACCCCAATCGGCAGCATCAGTGACGAGGCGCCCGGCTGGTTAGATGGGCGCCGGATAAGCTTGCGCTTGGGCGCGCCGCTTTCGATTAGAGCTCGGCGCTGACGTCGCAACTGGGAGCAGCAAACACAATGGCAGCAAAGGATTGAGCCCTTTGGTGCTGAGGGCGCAATTACGCCCCAGCTCGCTTAGGCGGCCGCACGCCCGCTGCCGGGCTGAGCGCCATGCAGCAACACGTAGCCGGCTGGCGTGATGCAAACGCGCAACGCCGCCCTCCGCTCCTCCAGCCAGCAAGCCAGCTCTCGCCGATCTAAGCCGATAGGAGCGCGAGCGAGGGAAGGGGAAATTGCGCCAACGAGCGGCAAAGTCAAGTTTAACCGTTAAGCTGGCTTGCGGCTGGCTGGCTGGCTGGCTGGCTGGCTGGCTCGCTCGCTCGCTCGCTGGCGCACGCAAGGCAAAGCAAGGCACTTGGAACAATCTGGCAACGGCGCCAATCTGATCACGGCGATGGCGCAACCAAAGCCGCGGAATGTTTACTCGCTCGCTCGCTCTTTGGCCGCCTAAACTCAATGGGATGCTAGTTGCGCGCCCAGCGGCTGACGGATGTGGACTCTGTTCAGGCGGTGGGAGCCGGCGGCTGGCGAGGAGCCTGGAGCCTGGAGTATAGAGCAGCGCGCAGAGCCGAGGAGGCATTTGGAGCGCATGGGCTCAGGCGGGCGATCACGAGCGAGCGAGCGAGCGAGCAACCTGTTGGGCCAACAGCGAGCGAGCGAGAGCGAGAGCGGCGGCGGCGGCGGCAGCAGCTGCCGGCCGGCCTGCGCATTAATTTCGGGCCGGCGGCGTTATGTGGCCAAATTCAAGGTCGGCGAGCGGCGCCCGTGGAAGGAGGATTCATTGACCCGAGGGGCGCTCGCTGGAGGCGCCGCCAGCCGAGCGCGGGCGCAACCGTCGGGCGCCTCCCAAGGGCGACGTTACTTAACAGAGGGGCGCCAAGCTCGCTCTGCTTGCTGGGCCGCCTGTTGGCTTGGCCGCAGCCGAGCGAGCGGCTCGCCGCAAGCCAGCCTGCTCGCTCCAGAGGCAGAGTGGCGCTCCACCAGAACCAGGTTTAAGGGCGCTCGTGTTTGAACTTGACTCGTCAGCCGGCTGTCAGCTGGCCGCGTTTAGCCCGACTGATCGCGCGCTCGCTCGCCGCAGCCGTGAGCCCGCAAAGCCGGCGCCTAATAACGGACTCGCCAGCTTGCTGACGTGCAGCTCGAGCTCGCTAATGGTTGCGCCAGTTGCGCCGGTGGCGTGTTTCGCGCCAGCCGCGCTCCACTGTCTGGTTGCGCGCCCAGTTGGCGAGCTAACTGTTTGCGGTCTCGACGGGCGACGAGCGACGAGTTCCACCGCGGGCCTGTTTGCGTTCCGCTGCCTACACATGCAATGCGCCCCCCCCACCCCTGTTGCCCGCTCAGCTGACGAGCAAAGCCCTCGCCGCGATGAGATAAAACTCGTTTTCCTCAAACCACCAGGCTAGCTTCCTATCTGCGCTCCTATCGCAGTCCTTAGAAGGAGAGGGGAGAGTAGAGCATTGCAGGCCGCCATTGTGCCAGCGCCGGCCACTCGGCTCTGTGCGAGCCGCCGACGAGAAGGCTCCTTTCTTGCTGCGTAGTTTTGCCCTCTACGCTCGGCCGACCCTCTCGCAACCTGCCCATTCCTCTCCTAAACTCGCCTCCGCTGCTCCAAACTCTCCTCCGCCTGCTCGCCGCAACTCTCACCTCCAGAGGAGGCAAATTAAACTTGAACTCGCCGCTGTGGCAACCAAAAATATTTCTGTCCAAATACCAATGAAATCCACATGTTGAATTGAAACACAAACCCGCGACAACTCGCCCCATTTCGCGCCCATCCTTTGGCCAAAAAAATAACTCGAACAAAAGCCAATTGAGCCGAAGAGATGGAAACCTCCGAGTTTGTTTACACGCCAGAAATGGCCATCCTCTATGCGCTCGGAATCGGCGAGGAGCAAGACTTGAAATATCTGTACGAGTGCTGTGATCAGTTTTCAATCTACCCAACCTTCTGCATCCTACCCTCCATTAAGGCCCTCATTGACTTTGACACCCACCAAGCGGCGCTTGCAAAGCTCAAGATTCCCTTCGATGTCTCAAGACTGTTGCACGGAGAACAGTTCATCGAATTCTACAAGCCAATCCCAAGCAATGAGAGCAAGTTCCTAACAAGAAAGCCGCACATGGTTGAGATCCTGGACAAGGGATCTGGGGCTGTTGTAATAACTGAAACAAACACACTTAGCCAGGATGGACAGCTGCTGTGTAGGAACCAGGTTTGTTGCATGATTGTGGGCGCAGGCGGCTTCAACGGGCCAAGACAGACTGACAATCCGCTTGTTGAGCCCATTGTTAAACCACCTGAGAGGGAGCCAGACCGAACGATGGAGCAACGGACTAGTCCCAACCAGGCGGCACTGTATCGCCTCTCTGGCGACAGGAACCCGCTGCACATTGATCCAATTTTCGCACAAGCCGGCGGCTACTCCAAGCCAATCCTACACGGCCTCTGCTCGCTTGGATTCGCCGTTCGTCATGTTATCAAATGCTACCCAGACAGACAGTTGCACAGAATCAAGGCCCGATTCTCGGGTGTCATCTATCCCGGCGAGACTATCGTGACTGAGATGTGGGAGCAAGGGTTGCGGGTTCACTTCCAATGCCGGGTCAAGGAAACGGGTAAAACTCTTATTTTGGGCGCTTATGTTGACCTGAAATGACGATATATTATTCTATCCGATCTAATATTCAATTTGGGGCAATATTTGGTTTACTATTGAGCTTTTTAAAATTGAAAACCGCACATCTATTGTTTTTGTTATTTAGAAATCAAGTGAGGACTTTGGACTATCAATAACTAGACGAATATCACAGCTTTGAATGAGTTTAAATGCAAAAATTCATTAGTGACTATCGGTTGTCTTCCAGACTGGACTCCGTTTGTTGGGCTAAAGTTGCCGGGTTTGTGGTGAGCAGATTCAAGGCCGCCAAATTGGTCGATGCAAAGTGAGCCGAGTTTGGGCCAAGCTCGCCCTGGTAGGCGCTGGCCTCGTGCTGCTTGTTCAGTTGCTGAACTAGAACCACTTCGTCGTCTAAAGAGTGGCGCTGATTGCAGACTGTCGCATTCTGTTGGCTTAGTTGCGATCTGAAGTGCGAGCTACACGTTGGGTTGTCCTGGTGCCGGTGGCTATTTTGTTGGAGGGTTAGGTACCTGAAAGCAGTTGGGAATGTGCGTCTTATTGTCGCGTACTCTTGGTCAAACATGGGTCCATTTGCGGTCCGACTGTCGCCTTGTTCGCCCACCTGTTTCGACACCTCTCCGGTGTTCAAAATGTTGACCGAAGCATAGTTGGTTGCCTGATTTGGCTGGTCGACGTTTGTCTGGAACTTGTTTGTTGAGCAATCGTATTGGTTACAGTGGGCCAATAGGCAATTTGGACCAGATAAATCCTGTTGCTTGTTTGCCGTTTGGACTGATAGCTTTGCCTGTTGCTGGCTTATGGCCTCGTTGGCCCGGGCGACCTCCTCGACCAGAGTGAGGAAACAGCTGTCCAGTTGTTTGCCGTTGCTCTGATCCATGCCGATCTCGCTCAATCGGCTTTGATCCAGTTGGACAGGTTGATAGAGGTCGTTTTGTTGCTGGAATAGGTGCTGGTTGATTGAATAATTGTTTACATGAGACTCAAGTGGCTCCTCTTGTTGGTAGTGGCTCGTTCGGTCTGGTTGCTTTTGCAGGGAGTTTGTGGCCATGCCGTAGAAGACAGCCTGCTCTTGAGGTTCGGGCACAAAGGTGTCATCTTTCGATGCCGTACACAAGTACACGCTTCGTCCTCTCAGGTGTCCGTCTGATTGGTTGTCTGGTCTCTTGTAAACTTGCATGTTGAAATGGGTGCCTGGAATGCCCGAACTCGAGTTCACTGATACAGTTTGGGCCGTGGTCGCAGGCGAGCTACTCGAACCATTCGTATCGTTGGCATTACTTGCCACAAATCCGCCACCATAGCGCTGATTGAGACACCCAATACCGTAGGCCGTCTCATTGAGAGTCGACTTTTGGGACTGATAGATGGGCATTAGTCCATTTGGGGGATGAAAATTTTCCACCAACTTCGAGTCCCCAAGCGCGTAGCTATCCATAAGCTGGCTCTCGGGCGCATGATCGCTACCGACTGTCACCTCTGTCATCGCGCTCGGTGCTCCTTTTCTGAAAGTTCCACCGTGATGACCAATGTTGTTCCTGTCTAGGTAATTTTGGCAGTGGTGCGTTGAGCTGGTTGTAGTTGTGGTTGCGGTCGAGGAGGAACCCGCCTGGTTCGAGCGCTTCAATAGCAGGGCGGCAATAACAATAACTGTCATGAGCGTAATTGTCAGAGTTATGGGAACTAAAACGGGCCATTGGTTCAGCGCAAACAGGCTGAGCCGATCGCTCATGGCCACCGACTGGGCCATCCTGTCGCCACCCAACCTGCCCACAACCTGGCGTTTGATCTCTTGGTCGTACTCAAGTCCTTCCTGCGAGGTAAGCAAGCGCAATTCGGCCTCAGTTTCGCCGACACTATTGATGGCCTCAATTTGGATAACATAATGGATGTTCTCAGCCAAATTGCAAAGTCTCACCCTGCGCCAGTCCTGTGAGCTTGGCGAGCTACTGCGAGCAGCAAGTGTAGTTCTTGAGCTTCCTTGCTCGTTGTCTACCTGCTGCTCTGACCCGTAAGCGGCCGCCCTGGATGCAAATGTTCTTGAATCTGGGTTTGGATTTTCAACAAGGTTTGACGCCTCCCACCGTTGAGCGAGCGAGTCACCACTCTCGGTCCCCTTCGGCTGGTAGAGCTGCGCCTGAGTCATCTCGCCTGTCTCAAAGGTGGGCAACATTGAATCTCGCAGCAAACTGATCAGCTGTTTGTCTTGCTCTGGCGATTGGGTGAGACTTGAGTTCGTCTGGCCGCTGCTTCCTGAGTCGCCAATCGACGACTCAACAACGTAATCGAGCGAAGATAGATCGCCCAAACTCGAACTGTCCGAGTTTGCAAGGCTGCTCTCGGCAACGGAATAGTCGAACAGTGACTCATCGTCTTCCATCGGAAAAGTATAGCTGTCTTCTTTATCGATTTGAGCGAATCTCTTTGTTCGCCTTTTGCCTAACGGAGCCAAGTCTTCGCTTCTGAATGGCAACAGGTGCCAAGCTTTGGTCGAGTTGTTTTCGCCAATATTGAGCTCGCGTCTCCGCATTACGCGCTTGTTTTCGTCAAAGCGGAGCTTTTGATTGCCTAAATCTGAGGCCCCAAAATCAAAATGTGCCAACTGTTTCCATTCGCGCGCTCCCTCAGGCTTAAATCTGACATTGAACTCTCTCAATGGGCAGCCGTTGTCTTGCCAATGATCCAGGCGAATCACGTAACAGGTCGTGTTGATCACATCAAAGGTAAGCTGGCGCTCGGGCGCTAGCGGTAGGCCGCCCGCTGTCTTCGTGTCCAGGATGTCGCTTTGATCGCCGACGCCGATTTTGTTCACGCCCATCATGTAGAATTGGTACCGAGTTCCGCAGGCCAGATTCTCGACCAAATGTCCTGAGGCGTGCCCAGGTAAGCGCACCTCTTGCCATTGGGGCCGCTCGTTGAGCTCAGCCTTGTACAAGCTGTAATACTCGACCACGTCTGCCGTGTCTGCCTGCTGCTGCTGCTGTTGGTGGCGTCTAACAGGTGGGTCGTCCGAGTGCGCCACCCTCGATTGTTCCAGGGGCATTGCGAGAGGGAGAATGCTCGAACTCTTGGCACCCTGGTTGCTGCTCGTATTGAGCGGCCTCTGCTGGAGTAGGAACTGTTGCATTGCGGCCGCTTGCGACAGCGGCCGCCACTCGAGCTCAATCGAACAGTTGGTCGACTGTTTGACAAACAATTTCACCTGTCTCGGCGGATCCATTTCAAGGGTTCGAACAACGATCGCTTCAGTTGAGGGTCCAGTTCCGCGCGCATTGAACGCTTGAACACTGATCATGTATTTGGTGCTCCGTTTGAGGCCAGTGAGCAGGGCGTCAAACTTGGTTAGTTTGTCGTCGTGTTGGATTGTCTTGTAGATGTTTGTGACAGCTTGTTGGCCCGATTCGGTCAGCGGGCTCGACTTGTTGGCGCCTGCTGTGTCTGAGCCGGCCGAGTCTGCTTGCAAGGGCCGATAGGCAACGTAATAACCATGGACGGGTCCAAAAACCTCGCCCTCGCTAAGTCTGGTCCAGCTGACTAGGATGCTGGAGGAAGATTGGGCCGTTGCTCTGAGCTTTCCGGGCGCCGCCCCTGGCGCCTCCTCAACGGTTGAGCCCTCGAGCAGTGTGGACATTTGGGCCAGGCCAAGCTTGTTTTCGGCTGCCACCCGAAACCAGTAGCTTGTCATTGGTTTCAGCGAGCTTATTGTGACTCGGGCAAGACTTTTGCCGCCAGAGGGCGTTAGCGCGGCTGTTGGGCTGGCCTGCGAGAGCGAGTGGCCGCTGGTGGCGCTTGGCAAAATTGAACTCGCGCTGCCTGTTAGCGGCTGATTCGTCGAGATCAAACTATAATTGGCCTCCATTAAGGCGCCGCCCCTGTTGGCCGGAAGCGTGAGGTTGAACCAGCCGAGCGGGCTCAGCGCCTCGGGCGGCAGGCTCGGGTTGCTTGCGGAGGGGACGAGTGCTTGTTGTTGGCCGGGCGCGGCTGGCTGGGCCGCCTGGGCCCACTTGTGCTGCACCAGATAGCTGGTTATGGGCGCGTTTCCGTCGAAGGGCACAAGCCAGGCGAGCGTAATGGAGCGCGAGCTTACCTCCAACACCGACAATTCCTCAATCTTATCTGGTATCTCCTGTACGATCAGCTGGATTGTGCGCTCGTCAAAGCCGTAATAGTTTGCGGCAAAACACTTGAAGGTGCTCGTGTCTTGCCGCTCAACTTGGCTTATACTCAGCACTGAGTTCACCTGAATCACAATGGGTTGCTGCAGATTGGGTTCATTGTTTTGGATGACGTTGTTGTAGTTGTGGTTGTTGTTGCTGCTGCTGCTGCTGCTGCTTTGGCCGGCGCCTGATTGTTCGTGGTGGGAGGGCAGTTTTTCGAGCGTTGCCGCCTCGAGGTTTGCTTGATTGAGCGCAAACTCTACGCTTGCAAGCGAGTACCTTTGCATTAGGAGGCCGCCTTGCTGCTGCTGCTGCTGCACTGGCTGCTGCGCCTGGCGCCCCTGGTCATCGCGGGCGCCGAGGGTTTGGCCGCGGGCGGGCGCGTTCAACCGCTCGAGGACTGATTTGGAGGAGGGGAGCCCCTGGGCGCGAGCTTGCGCCTCAGCAAGCAGACTGGAGGCGAGCGGCTGGCCCGAGTCGGCTTTGAGCAGCAGGGAGGCCGAGCTTGAGCTGAGCACCGAGCGGAGGCCGGCCGGCGCCGCAGACTCCTGCAGGTTGATGGGCTCGAGCCTGTTCCTGTTCCTGAACCAGTGCAAGGCTATGGGCCAGTCGCCTTTAGCCTGGCACTTGAGTTGCGTTTGCTCGCCGCGCACCACGTACTGAATGGAGTGGCGGGCGTTGAATTGGGCGGCGACTGGAGAGGAGAGGAGAGGGTTAGTATGGCTGGATTGGTGGGGCGGGCGGGCGGGCGGCAGGTGAGGCGAGCGGGCGCTCGATTTAGAGGGTTTTGGCTGGAGCTCGCGCGCAAACTGGCCACAGTGACACAAAAGGCGCACGCAAAGCTAACCTCGGCAAACATGAGCAGATTGGAGGCGCTGATTGCGGCCTTGTGCTCGGCGAGTCTGTTGGTTGGACGTCAGCGGAGAGCCACACTGGTGGCGCCATTGGCAGGAATGGGAATAGGTTGCTCTTCCTCTCCCTCTCTCTCTCTCTCTCTTATCGCCCTGATTGGCTGGCCGTCTCGTCATGCTGCTTTGGCTGGCGGCGGTTGCATTTGCGGCGGCGGCGGCGGCAGCGGCAGATAATCTGGTAACAAGTGGCAACTGCGCTTAGCTCGGCCAGCTAGTATTGTTCGAATGGGCTTGCTCGATGGCTGTCCCATCTATGCTTGTGTTCGAGTTCGAGAAGTTTTCTGCATCGCGTATGGGCGAGCTGCCGATTTTCGCAACTCGCCCACTTTGGCGGGCAGAGAGCGCTCACGCGCCAGCCAGCTAGCTTGCCACACCAGCGCGGCCCTTCCAAGCGCAATGGGCCAAACATGTTGCGGCCGCCGCGGGGCAACAGTCGCAAACAATCTCTGCTCTGCGGCCGGCCAGTCGGTTGGCCAATTGGATTGTCAAGAAGTAGCCCACTGCGCTTGGCCGCATTCAGGGCCGAGGGTTGTGTTCAAGGTGGAGGCAGGTGGAGCCACAAGAAGAGCGCAAGTCCAGCTAAAAGGAAGGAAGGAAGGTAGTTTTGGTGCCAGCTAAGTGCCGTATAATTTTCAGTGTCGATCATGCTAGAAAGCGGACTTCAGTCACAATGTCGCCCGCTAGCTCGCTCACTGGTCGCCCCTGAAAATGGTACGTCTCTTTCTGGGCCAAGAGGTCGGCGGCGACGGCAGCGAAGAGTGGGGGCGCAAAGGCGCTCGAGTAAGGTAAGTTTTGTGTTTGCCTATGCGCTTACCGTTGATGGTGACCCTGATCACCTTGCTGAGTCCGGGTCCAACTCCGTTCGTCGCCTGGCACATGTAGTGGCCGAGGTCTGAGTCGCGCGCCTCCAAGATGTTGAGCGAGCCGTTCTCGTAAACCTGCAGGTGCGGACTTGAGACGATTGCGCGCTTTTGGCCGTTGGAAGGATGAGTTAGCTTGGTTTTGCGTTGCCAAGTTTGCCGGTTGGGCGAAAAAGGGGAGCCAAGCGGCCCGTTGCACTCACCCAGGCGCCCAGTTGGCCGTGCGACTTTGGCTCCCTCTGGTGGGCGCTGGCTTGGCCCAGCGAGAGCTGCGAGCTGCTGGCCAGCTGCTCGCCGCCAGCCTTCGTCCAGATTATTCTCGGCGGCGGAAATCCGCTCGCCATGCAGTCGATGCTGGCGGAAGTTCCGCGAACAACGTTCGTGTCGCCCGGCTCCAGTGACCATTTTGGGGCAACTTGGTCCAGTTGATTGGGAGGGGCAAATAATAAAGAGTTTAGTTAAGTGTCCGCCTCTTTCGCGCTGGCAGCAATTGAAAAATTATTGCCCCTTTTGGGCGGAGCTGTTCGCTTGTTTGTTTGTTTGCTTGTCTCTTCGCCAAGCTGGCCGATCTGAGTTTGGTTTAGCCGAGCTTTGGATGCAGATAGCGGGCTAGGTGGTCAGCGCGGGCTGCTCGCTGCGTAAGCGCTAGCGGCCAGGCGACGGCTGGTTAGGCCCGCCGAGAATGCTGCACACTCAATTGGGTCGCCCGGATGCTTGATTTATCGTCGTCGGCAGCCCAATGTTATTATTTGGGCCCGCAAAGCAGCTCGCCCGTCCAAGGCGGCCACCGGGAGACGGGGGCCAGTTTAAAATGGGGGATGCTAATAAGTGGAGCGTAGGAAATTGAACCCGCCGCTTGGTCCACATGCCAAATGGACCCAAACCCGCTTTCACCCTGATTGATCTCGCCGAGCCTCCCTCCCTCCCTCCCGAGACTCGGGCTCACATTTGAAGGCAAGGGCGCGCAAAAGTGGGTGGCCCACAGCCAGGAGCGCTATGATGGAGCGGCGGCGCCCCATTGATTGAATGGCGAGTGACAAACTTCCGGAACTTGTAGTCGGGCCGGCCGGCCGGGTTGGTTCCTCTGCCCGCCGCCGCCGCCGCCGCCACTTGCGCCCCCCATCCAGCTCCCCCCAGGGGCAGGGCCCTCTGCGCCGAGGCCGCTTGTCAGCCTGTCGAGTCTCCAACAGGCTGACGGCCCTGCCGCCGACTAATAGGCGCCCAGTGTATTGGCAGCGGCGCCGGCCCAAAACCAGAGAGGCATAGATCACTCGCGACTCTTTGGGCTCATTGTGTTGCAAGTTGGCCGCTGCCAAATTGTCGCCAGTCGCAAACACGGGCCAGACACAAATTCAAATGCGCCACTTCCATTCAATATTATCGTCCAGCTGCACAGTTGACTCTAGGGCCGCTTGGCCGCCTGCCATGGGGCCGCCTTTGTCGCCTCCTGGCCGCTCGCTCAGCTAGCTGGCTGGCCGGCCGGCCAGCGAGCCAAGCCAGAGCCAGAGCGCCAACAAGAGGCGCACAGGACACGACAAGCGGCCCATTCAAATTGAAGGGCAATAAACAAAACCGATTGATGGATGAGAATGGAGGTTTTGGCGGATAAATCTTGGCCGCCGATCAGTTTGTTGCGAGAGCAAAAGCCGGCGGCCATACAATATCGCGCAAAAGGGATTCACTTGGCCCCCAGCTGGCGGCGGCGGCCCCGTGCGCGGCTAGCTGCGCAGCCAAAGGGGCGCCGAGCAGAGGAAAGCAACTGGCTTAGCTTTGGCCAAAAGGTGGATTTGGGGACTTTGGATGGAGACGTTGTTTTGGTCTTGGCTCGCTTGCCAATGATTGATTGAGTTGTTTCCTGGTGTGCGCGCGCACTCGTCCAACTTGTCCCCCTCTTTGTCTGCTCCACTAGTCTATCCGGCCGCGTCAAGAGCGACGGAGACGAGACGAGACGAGACGAGACGAGACGAGACGAGTCGAGTCCAGTCGAGTCCACCGACTGAGTGGAGCCCGCCGACAGCGGCCGACTTCCGGGCTCCACTCGAGTCGGCCGCTGGCCTCGCGAACAATTAGCGGCCGGCCCTC
>Ga0268249_1000207_pt1 | contig 37574 bp, 26 predicted proteins | sample AgamicAtPe_FD_200257 | JGI IMG/M metagenome (GOLD analysis project Ga0268249, IMG submission 200257) | Agave microbial communities from Guanajuato, Mexico - At.P.e (v2) (version 3) | ecosystem: Host-associated > Plants > Phyllosphere > Phylloplane/Leaf | place: Guanajuato, Mexico | collected... | reverse complement strand
ATTGAATAAGGGCGAACTTCAGATAAGTGAGAAGGAGAGGCAGACTCAATTGGAATCTGCGTCGAAGGATGTGGCAACAATCGTTTCAGAAAAATGCGTCAACTCAGAGACAAAAAGACCATTTCCTGTCTCAATCATAGAGAAGAGCATGAAGCAGATACACTTCTCGGTTAATCCCAAGAAAAATACCAAACAACAGGCCCTCGAAGTGATAAAAAAGCTGAAAGAAGTGTTGCCTATAGAGAGGTGTATGATGAAATTGCGAATAATTACGCACAAGAAGAATAAAGAAAAGTTGAAAGAGCTTGCAAGCGAGGTGGAAATGGAACAAGTCGAGGGTAACGGTATACTCGAGATCATCCTATCAATAAATCCAGGCAACTTCAGAGCAGTGGACGAGCTTGTGAGGTCAACACCAAAATCTCAGCTACACGTGCTGTCAATTGTTGAGACGAATGATAATGACGGTGACCTCGAAACTTGAAATAAACCAGGACGCCGTTTTATTCATCGTCACTGTCTTCGACAACTTGCTTCGCTTTACGATCCGATTTCCTCTGGATTTTACCGAACTCTGGATCGCTGTCGTCCGTGTAATCCTGATCATCACGCCCGGAGCTCTCATCTGAATCATCAGCATAGGGTCTAGCCATTGCGCCACGCTTGATGGCTGACAATGAGATTGCACCATCTTCATCTTCTTCATCGTAATCTGGTTCCAAGTATGATGCGTTTGGTCCCCTAGCCTGGGACCTCTCTTGGATCCTTCGTTGCTTGGTCTCGCGTCTGAGGGTTGCTTTCATTCGATCATCTTCCTTCTTGCTCAGCTCACTAAGTCTCGCCTCTGGATCTTGGCCGGGATTGTTAAGCATCCTTATCTTCTGGGTCTTCTGACCTCTATCAGCCAGCGAGAGTGTCAGTTTTCGGTGGGTCTTGGATTCAGTTGAATTTGGCCTGATGCTGAGCTTCGAATTAAATATGGCCTGTCCTTGCAGGCCTTGTCGCAAGCCCTGTCTGATGAAGAGATGGCTGCACTCACCGATTGATTTCTCGTTGACATCGAATATTTCTGATCCCAAATATAGTGATATCGTTCCATCAGACCATTCAACAACTCTAGCATTACTTTGGGTCGTTTCCTTGCCTTCTGAATTCTTGATTTTACGCCACCTAATCGTATTTTCAACTTTCAATTTCAATCTGGCCCGACCTTCATTATCAAGCTGCTCATATTCATCTATCTCGTCTTCGTAGAAATTTGGGTCGTACTCTCTTGTATCTATGCTGAGGAAATTTGGAAGCTTTACGTAGTAAAGTTTTGACCCGAGATTTGGACAAGTGCTGGGCATTTCACACTCATGTCTGACTGGTGGCGGAGGTGCCGCCTGAGCCGGAGATTGTTCGGCTGACGAAGACTCTACCTCGTCGCCACTTACTTCGATTTCGTCTAGACCGTCCATGATGGTTGGATTTGCAGCTTTGAGCTGATTGAAGTTAAGTTATTCTGGAGGATGCAAGTGGTGGTCGGATCGATTCAGATGATATTGCCAGAGATGTTTTTTCCCACCACTGCTGAAAACAGCTTCAGAACGCGCAAAAATAAATAATATACACGCGCCGGCCTCCCATAGAGATTCGAATGCGAAAAAGAGAATCGCGACAGAGGATCCGAACTCGAGTCTCAAAATAGACAGAGATTCAAAGTCACAGCTGATCCGCCGGTGCCCCTTTCTCATGGGATCTCGAAGTCTTACCAGTGTTTATTTCTAGTTGTGGTAACGTCTGTAGACGGATGTCCAGAATCTGGATGGCCTCTTTGAATTAGACTCCAAGTATTACAATATGCCCGTTAGGAAGGCGACCTTTGCACTGTTTGTGGCTCTTGTTAGCTCAATACTATACCTCGTACTTCATTATGTTACTAATACCATTTACGTCAACGTCAGGAACCCTTTCATGGACGAGGTATTCCATGTTCCGCAGGCCCAGAGGTACTGTCGAGGCAACTTCTCTTACTACGATCCCAAGATTACCACCCCTCCCGGACTATACATTCTAACGTACTTGAGGATATGGGTCAGAGACAAAATCCTCATGCGTAGATCAGATCTTATTTGTGATACCATTGATCTTAGGCGCACAAATCACTTATTCGCAATATTCACCTTCGTAACGGCTGTTCTCATCAACTTGACCTATGAGGGGACACACCTGAGCAGAAGGAATGGTCTTAGGCAGCGTATTGTATACGTTATGGACAAATCTACAAGTTTGGACCTCGGCAAGTTGTTATTCAAGTCACTCGCGATAACTACCCTGCCTCCACTATTTTTCTTCAATTCACTATACTACACAGATGCTGGCTCCTTGTTGTTCATACTCTTAGCCTTCCTATTTTCAACAAACGATCATCACATAACCGCAGCTGCTTTTGGTGCAATATCAATCCTATTTAGGCAAACCAATATTGTCTGGTTGTTTTATTCTGCCGGCTTAGTCGCCTTTAGAATTTTCAAGACGCATAGTTACGAGTTCAATAAGAGAAGAGGGCAAGAAAATTGCTTACACAAGATCATCTTCAACAAGAAACTTGTTTCTGAGTTTCTCAGAAAGTGCTCGCCATACGTTGCAGTTGGTATCGTATTCATAATCTTTGTTATCGTAAATGAAGGAATTGCACTCGGCGATAAAGAGGCCCATCAACCTAGACTGCACCTGGCGCAAATTCTCTATTTTCTAGGTTTCTGCTCTGTATTCAGTGCTAGCCAGATCTTCAATCTAAGGTTCTTGAGGAGATTCTTGTATTTTTCAATAAGAAGTCCATTGACAGCCCTGTCAACTTCATCACTCATTATCTGTATCATCGCATTTGGACGTTACGCTCATCCGTACCTACTTGCTGACAATCGTCATATAACTTTCTACATTTGGCGAAGAATACTCGACCGTCACAACTCTTACGTCCCCTATTTATTGACACCCGTCTACTTGCTGTCATGTTTTAGCATATGGTATAGCCTCAGGGATAGAGGTTATAGGCATACGCTTCTGTACGTGGTTTGCACTTTGCTCGCTATAGTTCCAAACGGTTTATTGGAACCAAGATACTTCATAGTTCCGTACGTTTTCTTAAGATTGAACTCAGAATCTAGTATAGTGAGTTTGTCTTTCGAAATCGGTCAACATTTGACAATCAATCTAGGCATGTACTACCTGTTCCTCCATAAGACTTTCCAGTGGGCAGAAAGCTCTGAACTCCAACGAATTATCTGGTGACAAATAAACAAAAGGTTGAAAAATATCTACGCGAAATTGAACCATATGGACTGTTTTTGCCTAAATCCTTCAACCGCACTCTCAGGCTAAGTCAGTGATGATCTTCCAGCCCATAATTTTATGATACAGAGTGCTTAATGACCTCCCTAATCGGGCACCAAAGAGTGCGCAAACATTAAGCGCTAACGAGAGATTTTGTTTACTCTACTCGGAAGAAGTACGAGCAGTTCTAGTTCTAGATCTATGATTGGCTTCAGCGGCTAATCATAGTTCCTCACAAGTAAGCGCCTAGGGACAAGGGAAAGTGGAGTGCATGCTGATGATACGTTTTGATACTTCAACATCGTATCAGATAGTTCCCCTGAGTTAGGTAGGCAGTCTCCGCTGGTTCGCGGCCATACAGAAAGGCCATCTACCTATCCTCGCTGTCAAGGCATCACACATATCCCCAGCGCATGCTCAACTAAACAAGAAATATCTCGACTTCCTATCGAGGTCCGAGAAACCAAGAACAGATACACGAATCACGACTCCACGTCGCGCCCCAGAAAGTCGTGAATAATTTCGCTCCAATATCAACAGTACCTCCCTGAAAGCTAGCTTTGGGCTTGCCAACGAGCAAAGACGTCCTTTAGTCATGGACTTATCGTAGAGGCCTGGAGAGGCGTCACTCATCGCAGGCCAACGATGGATCTTGTACGAATGCCGCTGACTAGGAGAACCAATTCTAGCGCATCAGCCTGTCTAGTTTCGTTGTATGATTACTTGCTTTGAGACTGTGCCAGCAGTTTGTTGCTGAGTTAAGATTAGGTTTGCTCCTATTCAACTGACTGTATCTGGGGAAGCGCTAGGGGCGCACCATGATGAATGATTCTAAGTTCTAAGCTAAGTTTGTGGCTCGGTCGGCCGACAAACGGCCAGCTATGTGAACTGTGCGCGTTGGAATGAGGAAGATTGCTATTGGCCTATCATCAATTGCTTGGCCTGGAACGCATGCCGCCGACCATAAGTTTCTCTTCAACAGCATTCGTTGGCTACACTATTTTGCTTGATGCCCCCCCCCTCCAGAACGCTCGCTCACTGCAAGCTTACCGGATGCGCCTAGTCGATTTTGCGAGTGCTTGGGTTTGCAGTCGGAGGGAGCTCATGGCTTGCGCACCGCAGAATGATTTGGAAAAGATTTGTTGCATCACCATAGACTAACGCTTCAGATGGGTGCATCTCTTGTAGGTTGCAAATCGTACAAGAAAGTGCACTAATGCCACCATCTACTTATATGCCTCACTAGCTTTCGCCCCACTCGATCCAATCGATGCGAGTCACTTGAATCTCGCTAAGAGTTGGGGCAAAGCGAGTATAGATAGACTGATGGTTTTATAAGTATGTAAATTAATATGGCCTTGTGATCTTAGTTTAGAATTGTTTTGACTAAATGGAAGAAAAAGCCAGTCTGTCCAACCCATCAGAGAGAATCCATTGAACAGCCACTCGTGGGGGGAATGAGAGAATAGAGAGCAACAATTTGATTGCTGAAATTAGTGAACTAAAGTCAACAAGATGAATGACAAAAGTAACATACTCGGCAGCCTAATGCCAAGATCTCTTTCAGGAAACACTAGCCAGTTTGTTGGCACCAATGGAGTTGATTTTAATTCGAGAAACAAGCATCAACCGCCTAGGCCAACAAGTGGCGCCTCATCCGCAACGGGGAAGCAGCATAAGCTCAAGCAGAGGTTCACTGTGATACGAAAACTTGGCAAGGGCACATACGGAAAGGTACAGCTCGCCATCAACAAGGAAACTGGCCAGGAGGTTGCAATTAAAACAATCAAGAAGACCAAGATAGAGAATGAGCAAGATTTGCAGAGGGTTCGACGCGAGATACAGATAATGTCGAGCATTGAGCATCCGCACATTATTCACATATACGAGGTCTTTGAGAACAAGGATAAGATAGTTCTTGTAATGCAATATGCGCCTGGAGGTGAGTTGTACGAGTATGTAAGTCAGTCGAAGATTTTGGACGACTTGGAGGCGCGCAGATTGTTCAGACAGATAGCGTTGGCAATTTATTATTGCCATCAGAACAAGATTTGTCATCGTGATCTCAAATTGGAAAATATATTGTTAGATGAGAAGAACAACGCTAAGATAGCCGATTTTGGTTTGTCTAACGTGTTTGACAAGAGACGCCAGTTGAGGACATTTTGCGGCTCTCCCCTGTACGCATCGCCTGAAATCGTTCAAGGCTCGCCCTACGAGGGCCCTGAGGTTGACTGTTGGTCACTTGGTGTCCTACTTTACACTCTAGTCTACGGAGCAATGCCATTCGATGGAACGAACTTCAAGCGACTAGTCAAGCAGATCAGCGAGGCCTGCTATTATGAACCCAAGCAGCGTAGTAAGGCGTCGCCCCTCATTGGCCGGCTACTCTGCGCAGATCCAGCAAAGCGAGCCACCATAATTGACATCTGCTCTGACCCATGGGTCAACGGAACTATACCTGTCAGTCCGCGAACGCCAGCATCCGAGCAGCCAGCACAGGCGCATAACTCTCTGCTCCAGGTTGCACAGGATATGGCTAATTTAACACCTGTCCGAATCGACATACTCCTAGCGCTTGCGCCCAATTCACCAGTTCTCCAGCCACCTGAACCAAATGAACCAAAAGAACGTCACCCACTGAGCGAGCTTCAAAATGTTATCGCGGATGAGAGGCCATGTTCGGCGATGGACCTGTCAATCATGGAGGTTGATGAGAATCGCGCCACCTCGCCAATTGCCAGCTATACTGTTCGTGACCACGTCGGGCCAAAGTTGAGCGAACAGCAGCCGCCTGAGCAGACTCTTGTCCAAAATGAAGCTGAGACTTATGCGGATCCAGTTCAGGCGGAAGCGGACATGAGGTGCGAGGGAATCGAGAACATGGCTCCACCTGAGAGTATCTTGGAGGAAGAGCAACAAGCTGATGCTGGGCTGTCGGCAACTGTTAGCACCACTCCTGCTACCACTACTGCTGTAGATGAAACACCCAATGATCTCGCTCCCACCAAAGAGTCAGAACTATCCAACTTGAAAGCCGCAGAATCTAAGATTGGTAGTGATCAAACAGAGAGCTTAAATACGATTGACTGTAAGGATCGCGAGATTTCCATGGAAGTGGACAATCAACAAAGCGTTGATGAGACGAGAGCTAGCGAGGAGACTGATCATGGGGTAGAGAGAAAAGAGGTTGACACTAAACAGGAGAAGGATCTCGTAGAGAAGCCGAAGAAGGTGAAGAAGAAAATAATCGTCAAGAAAAAGAAGAGAGTGTCCAAGAAGGAGCCAGCCGAAAACCTTGACCCGAGCTGCACTAGTAATGAACAGCCTATGCCGAGTCCCTCCATGGAGAAACCTATAGAGCATCAGCCAACAGAGAACCAGAAACAAGAGGTGACCAAAGCGCCAAAGACACGAGGACCTGGCAAAATCAAGATACCAAATACCTTTCAAGCAACAGCAACTGAGAGCTCACCGCCAAAGCTTATCGGGCTAGAAAACAGGAGGCAATCGACTTTCGTTGCAGATGTTGCGCAAAAACTTTTGCAACAAAGTACAAACTCAAACATGGGAATCAAATCCGAGCATCCCCAGTTGCCTAGCGCCAGAGTTTCCGATAAGAAGGATGAATTTGAGCGGCGAGCCTCACTTGCCCCAACTACCGAGAGCACAGTCTCGCGTAGAGGATCTCAACATAATGGACCTGCAATGTTTGAACCAGAGCCGGCGGATTCACGGTGCGACACAATCAGCATCGACCTTGTTATGGAGCAAGCAGCTGTGGAGCTGATTCTCAAGCAGCAATCACAAGAGGTGGACTTGAAATTGAGCCCACACTCAGAGGAGCCTCAAAAGTCAGAGATGCCAACAGGTGTTGCATCTAATTCCACTAGAGAGACAAATATAGAGAGGCGTTTAGAGGAATCCATCAGTAGGCTGACAGATCAAATTGCTGACGCTAAAGCTGGAAGAAAGCTATCAATCTCTTTGGAATCAAATGCTCGCGACGAACGAAGCGATTCAGCGGAGACAATCAGAGCAGATGTCTCGCCAACACAGATACGCTCGAGCTTGAACATTGACCTAAAGCCCTTGGAGTCGGCAATCGAGGGAGATGCTGGACTGACCTCGCAGTCAGCCGATCCGCTTACCTCTCAAATGGCTATTGGTCCGGCTCCGATAGCGCGTAGCTACAAGAAGGTTACGTTCACAAAGGATGGCACCTGTATAACGGAGACAGGTAGAATATACGCAACGAGAGGCGACGACGGAACTGTGAGACGCGTTGAACGGAAGAAAAAAGTAACCCACTATCCTGCAAACGATGGTTCCTCGGCCACAAAATCCATTTCGATGACGAGCACTAGTGAGAGAGAGCAACGCTTTGAATGCAACGAGGCCTTTCCAGATCTGGGTCACGATTTCCACAATTCGTTTGCTAGTTCAACGCGACATCACTCAAGAAGACCCTTCGAGAAGCTCATAATGCCCATGTCCGGTTTCTCGAACCAGGACAACCTCGAGGCTGGGTCCCAGTTCAAGCGCCAGACTGACAAGCAACTACGACGTGCCGATAGCGCCAGCTCCTGCTCATCCGGTTCAACCGATGCATTCGATGACATCTTCGATACCTGGACTGGTGCAAGCAACATGTTTCGCCAAAATTTGAACATTTCTGAGCTCCACGATTCACTCATAAGTCGCGCGTTTGGCGATCAAATACTTGCTCGGTCCAGATTTCAAGCTTCACCACATCGGCGAGCTGGTCGCGGTCCAGGCGTTTCTAGTTCTCTAGCTGGAACTCCACGTTGTGAGAGCGTCGAGCCCCAAAACCTTTCATGTGCGCATAGAGGATCTGAGGAGACAAGACAGCGAAAGGGTTGGACAAACTCGAGCAAAAGTGGATATGACTCGGAGGGTCCGAGCGAGCGATCAGCTTCAGCTCTGGGCAGCACCCCTTGTAACTCAAGCCCTTACGATGAATCCCTCCGTGCACCGACCCAAAGAACCTCCCTTGAGGTCTCTTTGGGTCCGTTGACGGATCTCGAGCGCGAGTTGAATCGTTCCGATCACTGCTTGCTTAACGAAGTTGAACAGCATCATCGAAATTTGAAACAACGTTTGGCCGAGCACCATAGACAACTCTGGAAAGGTTCAACGCCATCACTGTTTGCAAACTCAACCCATGCTGAACAAAGCCCAGCCTCTGCAAGAGCCCAATTTCCTCGGCACGAGAAACAGGGATTGTGGCAGTTTTTGCGCCTTCAAGAGCCACTCGATGGTGCCAACAAGCGACAAGTTGGGTCCGATTTTGGTCATAAATCAAAACCAGACCTTAGACAAACTCCGGATCTGCAACACACTGCACCAGTGGCAGGGGGAACCGATTTAGGTCAAAGTCAATCCTCCAATAGTTTCCTGCGCCAATCAATCGCTTTGGATGCGACGCCCGTGAGGAGAAACACATCTAACTTTATGGGAAACTTGCCGCCCCGTCATGCTCAAACAGTCTCGAAGTCTACGAGCAAGACCTCCTCTCTTACTAGCAAAATTTCTGCCATGCAACTAGGTCCAGACGCAAATTACAAGCAAGAGCAACAAAGTGCCAGTTTCATTCAATTAAAACGGGCATCATCCTCATCTTCGTCTGCTAAACAATCGTTTAAAGAGTTGGTTGAATCTGATATTAGCTCCAGCAAGTTCATATTTGGTCCTGGCTCCTCGTCAATGTTCGCAGAGGGAAAGGTAGCACCTGTCACATCGCCAACTGAGACTGCGGGACTTAACCGAGAACAGAAAGCCAATCAATCTTGTCCAACCCAAGATAACATCGATTCTCGCATTCAAACTTGGCTCCAAGATTCCTCGGGCAATTTGAGCTCCTCTTCGGGATCCAAAAGCTCTGCGTCGGATATGATACGGAGCGGTAGTAAAGCTGATCCATTTACAAACTTATACGGTTCTCTTCGTTCGAAAGCAAGCAGTAACAAGTATGAGCAAAAGGAGCAGCTGGCAGGTCAGAGCAAAACATTGCAGAGTTCAGAGGAAGTCCAGATTGGGCCATCAACATCGGCATCCGTTCTTATGACCACTTCGTCTACGGTATGCGAGTCTTTTGACGCGCAAAAGTCACAGCGCGAATTTTGCAAAATTCAGAGTGAAGTTATGAACAGTGATAGTAAGTCAACCTTGTTGGATGGCCAACTTGCAAAGACGAGCAGCCTCACAAAGGTGAGCAAAGCAACATTTAAGTTGAGACAGAAGTCGCCTGTTACTTTAGATGAAACTGAGGAGGAGAACGAGTTGGTTAGCGAGACTCTCAAGCAGCACCATGAGCACCAAAAGGAAACAATCTCAACCGCATCGTCCTCTTTGAAGGGCCTACCATCTACTGCTCCAACAAACAAGAACTTTGATGGCCTCCATTGGATTCAAGGGCTTGAGTTGGGACCAAGTACGGTTGTGGACGATTTAGATGACTCACTGAGTGCTGGCAAAAGTGGAGATCTAGAGTCTCGATCGTCTTCGTCTCTCTTGGATCAGCTCAGATCACGAGGCTACAGGTCTATGGTGAACCAACGAATGAGTTCGCAACTGGCCGAGCAGCAACCAGCAGTTAAGCAAACGACAATCATCTCAACCTCAGTGATAGAGAGTTCTTCCATCACATCTAAGACCATCAAGCACGGCAACCAGGCATCTTCGATCGGCGAGGATGAGCCAGCGCTCGAACCAAAGAAGGGTGAAGGTGAGTATACGAATTAGCACAACGACAGACGGATGCTAACTTGGTCTATTTTAATCTGAATCGAGCAAGCGAGCTTCCAGAGCTTCACTACCTTGAATGCAAATGGGTGCTGTTATGTAGATACAACATCACCTAAGTTGCTCACCTTCTATTGGCCCCTACCCATTCGTGACTCTCCATCAATCAGGTAAACGTTTGTCTGCTTTTGGTGCCTCGATTCCCCGTTTAGTCTGCTCGATTATTGTGTTATGTATCCAACTCGCTTAGTCGAAAAATCGTGCTTTCGTACCCAGTCACGCGGCATTTAGTTGATCCCATTTGAATACTTAGAAATCATCAAAACGTTTTAGCTTCACCATTAGGCTAGCTTCTCCGCTTTCATGTCCGAGTGCAAAACTGTCCTCGTTATAGAATTGGCTTTATCGTAGATTAGTATACTCAACTTCCTGTTTGACCAAATTCAGACTAACGTAATGTCATAAAATTTGCCTTCTCTCCGAACAAAAATTTTGCTCACTAAAAACATACAAACACGAACGCATTTCTAAGGTTCCGGTACCTAGATTGAAAAGGCGACCAATGCAGCAGCGCTAACCTGATTGTCATATAGTTCTTGTTACGAATACATAAAGAGACACTGACTGATTTTCATCTGAATCACCTTATGCGCCTTCCTAGACTCAATTGAAATCCAGGATGAAGATGCGACTAAGGTTCTAGCCGAAACTGGCCTAACCACCCATGGTCCCCAAGAGAAAAAGCTCGCAAATGGAGATTTGGACACAGGCAGTGCAAACTTAGACTTTCAAAACGAGGCCGATGAGGCCGATGAGGCCGATGAGGACGAGGATGTAAGGGAGGCTAAGGCTTCAATTAGGTCTTACAGAGATCGCATAAAAGAGACTGAGATATTCCTCAACTCAATGAAACAGGAGGAGGAAAATTTGGAGCGCCATAGGCAACAGTTATTCTTATTCAACAACCTCATGTCAGCGACCAGATTCAACAGTGTTGGGCAGCTGAATAGGTTTACTGACAAAACTCTTACCACAGCGGACACCTTGGATTCACAAAATAGCCTCAAGTTTCAAAATTACAACATTTGCAGCTCCGATTCTATTCCAAATACGATGCTGAACATAGAACCAACCTATATAACTACTCCACCTTCAAAATACTTGACCAGAAGAGTGCCGTTGGAACCTTTAAATCTTGGCTTATGTAACGATATCCATAGACCCTTGATGTCGTTATCAAGTCCACTGGAACCGGTTGAGCCTCTCACAATACATTCTAACCCTTCGAGTTGGTCTGCAACTGTGTATCCATGCACAGCATCTTCGGGTTTACTTTGTCGGGGACGAAGCCGATCTCAGTTCAACGATCAATATAATTTCAACCGAAAAAGACCTCTCAGCGCATCGATAGAATACACAAATAACGACACTTACTTGCAAACCCGGAACAGAAGAAGTTCGAGTCAGTTCAGAAACATTCCCGATTCGAATAGAATCTCTGAGCCAGAGTTCACGAGTGAGAGTCGTGGTGTCTTTGGAAGGAAGCGAGTAGAATGCGAGTATTACTGGGGACTGGATAGCCCTTCAAAGAGCTTAACAGACAATAGCGACGATGGCATGGACGCATATAGAGTGTCCTCATACACACCCAAAGTGATTCCTTTTGAAAAGGCAAGTTTCTCTCGAAAGGCAAGTTCTGGCTCAAACAGCAAGTCCACCTTCACTGATCATGTTGCTCTGAATCCGATGGATAGAAAGGAGCGAAGCACTTCATTGCGTAGCCGTCGACTGGTGAGTGGGCAGAATCCAGACCTTGGGTCCTCACCGTCGCGCCGTCGCTTCAGTTTGACTGATTCGGATAAGCTCGAGTTTACATCTGAGGATTCAGTATCAACTAGCTCTGCTTCAAACACGAGATTGTCGGAACTCGAGAAACGCATCCAAGAGAATAAAAAGCGGCGCGAGGAACTTCTTGCTGGTAAACCAAGTACTGAGGAGAGAATTACTAAAGACACACCGGTCATCGAGGAGAAATCCAACCAAACAGATCAAATGATAAGAGAGGCTACACCAGCAAGCGGTTCGTCCAAGTTGAAGGGTTCTAAACTCACACGGCCAAGCCGATTAGAATCAATGGAAGCTAGAATCAAGCGGAAAAGCTACTGTGTTAGGGTTGGTTGCTCGCCTGATCGAGGCCAATCAAAGATGAGCCTAGAGAAGTGGAGACAAAGTAGCGCCACGTTAACTAACTCGAAGTCACCACATAGCTCGAGAAGGAGCTCATTGACTGGCATTGAAACTGGTAGTCTCTCATCAGGTCAAAGACCTGGCTCGAAACTGGCTGATGGCAATTGACGCGAAAAATTCGATTGAAGATTTTTACGATGACAATCTATCAGGATAGGGCTCAAATGTCGTGAACAATGTAAATTTAATGATGAAAACCTCTGCTATCCATTCAGTTCAACCTTGATGTCTACGGACAAGTGGAGCTCCAGTGATATTGTTGATCAATCTTAAATGATAGTCAACTCAGCTCATGTCATAGATTACAAAGAGGTAATTTCATTAAAGCTGGTCTTTCTCTAAAACTGATTTTTAGAAAACGCAATTATTACTTAACTAGAGCTTTATCGAATCTTTCCATACTAGAACAACCATAATAAACGACCACCGCTCTGATTCGGATCAGAATGCAGATATTGTGTTTGTGCTCCACGCGCTCACAGAATGCTAGACGAGTTTGCAAAATGCAGATGCTTTGATTGGCGACAAATTGTAACCAGCTCATATCATACCCAGAAGCCATTCTAAAGAACAGGCTAATAGCAAGAACAAGAATAATGAATCATCTAGACCAAAAGAAATCGCTAGAGGACCTTCTCAATGAAGACATCGATTCCAGACAAGTATTCGGATTTGGTAGATCTCCCAGATCTCGGCCGAGCCGTCGCTCGCTCTCGGGTGCCACCTTACCCAGTCTACTTGAGACCAAGTTTATGCATTTTAAAGCGTTTCAGAGGGCGAGAAACGATTCGAAAGGGCTCAATTGCCTACTTGCACCATCAAGTGGCCCCCTTTATCGCTCCTCACTCCCAGTGACTCCTATCTCGACTCCAAGCACGAATAGGGGCTTGACATTCACTGAAAGATCATTGCAAAACAGAATTCTCATGCAGTCACAATTGCCGCACCAATCTAGCGATTATAGCCCAATCAACCACCAATCATGTATAGAGGAGGCTAACGAATCTCAACAGGACGGGCTCAAACTAGGCCGACAGCATAGTGATAGGATGATTGTGAGACTGAGTGATAACTCTAACAATATTGACGATAAATCCGAACAACTCGAGGCTAATTCGGTTGAAAATTCTCACCCTAGCAGTCCAGCTACAAGCCCACACTCGATCAACCCTGAACCTAGTAACTTAACGGAAGAGGCACCAGTCAAACGTAATCGTTCCAGAAGGCTACGTAGGCGTAACCGATGATCTACTGATTTATTATCTGCAATATATGGCTTACAAGAGGAAGCAGCGTCAACAACTCGAAAGATCGATGACAGCACCACGTGAATGGAATCACTGATACTCAAGTGCGGATATTCGCTAAAATCTGAGATGGCCTATTCTTTCCTCGTTGTATTCGAAGTCATTGCTCCAATCGTCATCTTCACCCCAATCAGGGAGCCAAACTTCATCCCAATCCTCATCATCAGCATCAGCGTCGTTTGATTCTGTCTCTGAACCTTCATCCTCACCTTCCGGTTTTGTAATCACCGGATCCTTAATTTCGTTCACTGGTACGTCATCCTGGTCTTGGTCAGCTTCATTATTATCATCTGGAAAAACTTGCGAGTTGTCTTTTGTGGATAGCTCTTGCGTTGAATCTTTGTCGTCCGTGGGAGCACCTTTATCGTTTAGGGGAACCTCAAAAAGTTAGCATTTTCTCACAGAATGATAGGATAGATTTTTCTCTTTGGTCTCCATCGAGACCACTGACCATTGTATAGCGACAGCGATGCAACATAAACTAGCAGCAAAAGAGTTAATTTGTTAACAGAGAACATGACTGATATTTGACTTCGTGCCTATCTCTCAATTTTATCATCTGATATCTACTCACAGTTAAAGTCTCGTTTTATATTGTCATTTTCGAAGGCGAATGAAGGGGTTCGGTTCAGCGAGCCCGAGAGATCAACGAATCGTTGAAATGTGAGATATTCGTCCCAAGTTCATCCTCCTGGAAATTTCCTAGTTCTCCAGCAAAGTCTATGTCAAGTTTGTTGTGATTTGAGCCGATCCGTTTGGAAAGAACTCTGATTTTGGACAGCGATGTTTGCTAACTAAGCTAGAGGAGGATCAACACGGCTCATCGGCTCATCTCGATTGCTGACATGGAGTGTCTGTGTAAACAATAGTTTGGGTGTCAAAGCTTTGACCAAACAGCACCGCTTAGTGAAGCTTGCATACGGATTGAAAACTGCCGGCTCAAGGACAGGTTGAGGCCAATTTGCTGGTGCTTAGATCCGATAAGTGACTCGATTCAGTTCAAACTGCTTGATCATATGTTTAATTTGGTGTAGTTTTAAGCCTGAAGAAGGTTGTCCAAGGGTAATTCAGTTGTAAGGCGGCAAGTTTTAGTTGTAGATTGTGGCAAAAGAATTGGGAGGATGAGAAGAATACAGGAAACGCGAGTACTCCTACCCAACAGGCTAGACAGCTTCGGGAGAAAATTGACCATTTGACGGGGGCTGTTTCCTCCACTAATTACATATACTACCAGTTGTTTACAGATCGTGACTCAGAGGCCAGAATCTGTGGTTGGTGGTCGTTAGTAGGTGGCTAGATGGAGTTTGTTTTGGTATCCACCAATGTCAGGTCCGCCGTGTCCATCGGCCATTATTCCTGACAAGCTCCGGCTTAACGATGCAATGAAAAGTGTTCACCACACGAGACATGATCAGCCTGAGTCTGTGGACACCATGATTTTCTAACTCCACCGGCTGAACACAGCGTGACTGCTTCGACGAGCTTGGAGGCGCCATTCAACTCCAAGCATTGGTCTGACGTCCAACAAGTCGCTCATCCGAATCTGAATCGCACCGGACATGCAACCCAGGCTCTCGGCCTGACAAGTTAGGCAAAAATAGGCGGTGCACAGTGTCACCCGGTTGCATCGGCCATAATGGTGGTGGTGCTTCCGTTTTCGAAGTTACTCTATTAGTGGCTTACGCAAGCGCAATTCTGAGTTGCGCTCGTCAAGCAGTTGCGCTGTGCGCAATTCAGATAGATTGGCTTGGCCAGGTGCTTGTTGCTGCGAAAAAGCAGTAGACTCAACCACCAGAGGCTACAGTTGGAGCCTTGAGTTGTCTGTTGAGCTTTGAACATTAGCTGAGTGTCTCGCATTCTAGTGGCAGCGGTTACTGGAAGGCAGCAACATCCTAGAAGGGAGGCTTTGAGAGTGAAAATTGAATTGCATTGTTCTGTAGCAGGTAGCGAAAAGGACTTGCAGTTGATGTTTGCAGCTGGAGAGGGTCCACTAAGCGGGCGCAATAGCTGAGTCGTGCCGGCTTCCAAAAGTTTGCTCAGACTCTCACGTCGAGTACCTGAAGTCCGATCATCATAGACTCCTGCTCAATAAATGAACACAGATCCATGTGGTAGCATCGATGCATCATACCAGTTTCACAACACGGGCACCATACTGCAAGCGAGAAAGTACCAGTGCTCGATAATCTCTCAAGTGTTGTCCTCTGCAAGAAGTTTCACATTTATATGTTCGTTCGCCAACTAAGCAAGAGAAAATCTTACCATTTTAGTCTGAGTATTTAATACTCGGCCTTAATTCCGAGTCAAGTAGCATCAAAGCCACCTTTCAGTGATGGAAAATCGAAAATGTCCTTCTATTGCAACATAGTTCAAAGATCCAAAGAATTATCGAAAGAAGACTATAATTTCCGAGTCAGAGCGACGCAGTTTCGTTGAAGATGAATTCCGGCGCTACGAATGTCATGCCGCTTAACATTCAAGACAGACCAGAAGAAAGGGCTAACCTGTAGCGGTCTTATATCAACTCCTCGAGGGAGAATGTACTCGCCCAGTTCGCCAGTCCTCAGCTCGCTCGACCCCCCAACAACTGTTACGAGCCAACAGGACGGCCAGTGTCTTAGATTTAAGTATTTTACAACCTTCATCATTTGCACCACTTGCCTAGCGCTTCTAAGTGCCTCGTTAGCCACTCACAAATGGATAGTTGCGAAGCCAATTAGAACTCTCAGATTGAATGGTGGCCAAACAAACCTCACCTCGTTAATGCTGACGGCCCAAAGCGATAGCAACGATCGCCACCAGTCATCTCCAATCTCGAGTGCCTTTGCAAATGGAGCTACAAGCCAAATCGAACCAACAAGTCCTGCTCAATCAAGTCACAACAGTAAGTTCCAAGGAGAAATTTATTTTGGCCTATTCAAGGGAGTCAAAGTACTGAATTATGGATTTGGCGATCGGATAAGTCCAATCTCAGGTGAGTTAATATTTCAATACCTTCACTAGTATGAGTGGCCACTCAACACTTGGTTCGAGAGATTAGAGCGAGAGATTGCATAAAGCGGCCACCTCTTTGGCATGACCACTCGAAATGCCGACACCACTTGTGCAACCCTGGGCCTCTTTTGTTCGTCCTCACCTGTTGGCGCGTAAATTTTGCATTAATGTTTGCTCGTATTGGCGCTAGCATGGCTTGATGCACTATTCTTAGCCCTCGAGCTCACGACGACTTATCCGTGAGACACGAATTTTTATGCCGTACTAGAGGGCCAACACTTAGTTGGCTGGAGTAGTTAGGTAGATAGGTTGCGCCTGGAGAATCTCTGGTCAGGTTAATGATTGTTGGCAGCAAGACTTCAACCAGGCAAAAGTCGCTCCCCATGGAATAAACCAACTCTAAGCAAGGCCTTTCGGAGTACCCTCGCTCTAGTGTTGTCCAGAGTTAGAGGATGGCAACGCTGATGGTGGGCTAGAGAGTGGCTGTCACTGCGTCAATATCAGTGTCCACTCTCACAGCCTGGACATTAACTTATATCGATAGCCGCAATGGACTATAATGCTCTGTCCCTTGATCGGGAGGTCCGATGATTCATTGTTATGTGAGGTACAATCAGCCCACGATAGCTACTTGACTCGCAAAACGATCGGTATCAGGGAAATACATGCCTTGATTTGCGGCTGGACCACAGAATCTCGATGCCTAAAGATAGGACAATGAGTTGAACAAAAGCTATTCCGTTTCTACTCCTTTCCCTCACTGTCTCCTTGGATCTCACTCTCCGCTTGACTCTCAATTATCTCAAAAATCTACAGCACACAACGTCAATCCGATGTTTCCCCTAAGCTCTCATTGTTTTCAACTTTCAATTAAAATGTTACCCAATGATTACGGTTTAGATGGCGCACCTCTTTGGCATCGTGTGTCAATGATAGCTCAGTACCAACAAAGGGTTCAATTTGGTAAGGGTTCAATCCTGATAGATGACTGGTTTCTTTGCAAAGATATAGAGGAATAAATCAACAGTTGTTGTTGTTGCCGTTGTTCCGCCCTAAACCAGACCACAAGCCACAAAGCTTGACCGCTCTGTCCAATCTCGTGCACAAGCAGGTGCAGCCAATTTCAAACTCGCTCTAACTGAACGCTCCCCTACCTCCGTTCATGCTTTTAAATTTCGAGAATCAACTATCAGAACATCGCCCCCGTCTCTCGCCCTAGCATTATCATCAATCATCGTGCTCCCTGATGAGTGATGGAGTCTTGATTCTCGGACAAGGGAGTCGTTCTGATTGCAGTGAAATATGTCTGCTTACCTGCGTCAGAAGTCACAATGTTCAGCATGAGGTGGTCACTCAACTCAATCTGTTCGAGAGCTCAAGAACGATACCAGTCTCCGATAATCACTCCGTGATAAATAGCAGCTCCTTGCGGCAACCCAACCTCTTATGCTGACTTAGCCATTCTCGTAGGTAAAGTTCTCATTGTACCTTAGATACAACTCTATCATGACAAGACAACTGTGCAATAGTACGGCAGGGAGTATTGTGCCTGCCATAGGCAGTTTTCAGGAGGCAATCCTACATTGCGTGCTTCCCATGACCGCTCGAGCCAATAGTTTACTATCAATCTTCCGTCACCGGATTATGCTCCTGCTACTGATCGAGATCGGTGAGGACAAGATCTGGTGGAATCCGATTTGGGATAGATTGATTTAGTACGCAAGCTATGCCTGCTAGTATGGCGATAAAACGATCCGACGAGCGAAGCCAGCCAAAGTTGGCTCTAAAACTAGAACACTCGAGATTCAAATCCACCAAACATGCAGCCTACACCTACTGACCACTGAAAGTCCCAACACTTAACAGTTTGTCGGCAAGCCAGCCAGCCTGTTGGCCCTAGCAGCCTCACCGGCATCTCCAGCTTGTTTCAGTTCATTGCCAATTGAATTGCTGTTGATCTTTTAGGGACGCAAGCCTTTTAAAATGAGAGCTGGAGCCTTTCTAGTCCAAGTTCAAGATGGAGTTGGTGAATAATAAAACCAATCTTATGTTGGAGCTCTCGGCTATTGGTCGCAGTTAGTTACCTGCTGCCGTGTTGCGGCTGTTGTCTTCCCAACTTCATAGTTTTGAGTAATCGTGTGAACATATGAGAAACTCTCCTATTGCATCTGTGTCTGTTCGGCCGCTTTGTCACACTACGAAATTAGATGAGTGTTCCAAACACGAACAAGAGGACGATGACGAAGTCAATGACAACCCAAAAGTCCAAACTTAGGCAAGCTAACCCTATTTTAGAAGAGACTAACATGATTTTAAACCCCCGACTTTATCTAATCAACCATCCGAATCGCAACAGTCATCCATCCTCACCATTCACAAGACAACCAGCAGCAGCATGAGCTAGTTAACTTCAAGTTATGGCTAGTCACAGTGGCTAGCGTTGTGATCGCCATTCTCTTCGCCCTGATCGGTTCCATATTTGCCATAATAAATTTCGTGATGACGCCAAGAGGGACCTTAACTGGTCCCGTGGGCCTTGTCGTTTGGAATGCAACAGCATGTAAGTTTGCCCACCGAGGGAAAGAATTTGGCTCACCCTTGTGGTCACTTTAGTCTCCTTTCCTGTTACCTGAAAACTAATGAACCTGACACGCAACCTTTGCATTAAAATCCATCACCCAACCTTTCAGGCTTCTTGTGTTTGCTTGCTATGATAGCTTGGCTCGTTGAGTACTTTGTCCGTCTACAGGTGAACGTTTTGACCCCAGAGGAAGTTCAGAATGGCTGGACCTCAGAGAACAGATCACAATTCGGATACAGCTACTACTTTGTAGTTGTGGCTTTTGTTTTACACTTAGTCAACATATTCATAGTGTCCATAGTACAATTTGAAAGTTGGAATAACAACAAGGCGGCCAAACGACATTCGCGAAGCGTTTGCGAAGGAGTCATTATGCTCTATTGAGACCAGGTCTCTTGGGATATCTAGGAAACAAGGAAGAGTGAAGTTTAAGAAGCGTAAGCTTCTCGTTGAACTTGGAGCTTGTTGATCGATGCGGAGAACAGGTCGTTTTGTTGGGAATGTCCGTTGATGAATTAATAAATATGATCTCAGTTTAATATGACAATTATGGTCTCTTGATATCGGATTTGATTGATTGATTTCATTGAATATCACAGAGGAGTTCCTTATGGATATAGGTTGAACAGTTTTGAAGAGGAAATATTGATTAGAAGGGTGCAAATAATAATCCTAAGGCTGAGTCTACCTAATGGGCATTCAACTGTTGTTTGAAAGAGCAAATGCATCTTGGGCCTTGAAAGCATGTATTCATTACTGCTACTCTTGATATTGGTTAGACATCGTTCTTACATTGTCAGTCAATCAGACGACCCTCTCCCAGAAACAGTGATCGAGTGCTGAGAAAAACTCATGCATGAATGCTGAAAATAGCGACTAATCTAGGTAAGATCTTCCGGTCACTGGATACGAGATCTAGAGGGAGAGAGAGGATTTGATTATCATTCCTTGTTGAGAAGAGTGGGAGGCTAACAACCAAGAGATTGAATCAGGACTAGAGTAACGCTTCATCGATCAAAGGAACCCCGATAAAATCTCCCCATTGAATTGCCGTCCATTTTAAACGAATGGTTGTGATTGTAGGGTGATCATCTTAAATGAGCTTAAATTCTTCGACGATGTACTTCGACTGGGAGAGAAACCGCAACCCATCCAACTTGAAGAGCATGTGATCATAGTAAATATAGAATGTGAATCCTACATCACCACTCCTGACCAGCTCGTAAATTAGAGATTCAGTCATAGAAACGAGGGCTGGATCCCAGCTTCAGATGTTCAGAAGCCCGGTGGGAGGAAGTGAAGCCGAGAAACGCGAGACTTCATTGGGCGGGAAAAAGAGACGCAACCGAGTGTTTTCTATTAGTCGTGAGTCCAAGAAGCCAAGAATGGATGTATAACAACAAGCCGGAGTGCAAGTGGTCCGAGCCCACGGCACAGTCGTTCTTTTTTTCGAACTTGTACGGTCCACAGTGTTAGGTATCGGCTCTTGAGCGTGGACATGGAGCGCAGCCGGTGCTTCGAGGGGGCGGCAGCGGAAGAGTCGTTAGCTTGCCGGGCGCTGTCTCCCCCATGACACAAATACTGCAACCATCCACTGTCGAGATCGTCGAGCGGGAGAATGGTCGACTAAAATGAACAGCGGCCTCAACGCAAATTAGCTGTCGCAATAGCGAACAAGAAAAACGTTTATTTTGATACAAAAAGAGCTCCCTTCTCAAGCTTCCTAGGTAACTTTCATTATCACTCATTCAATCATCTATCTCACACTTCAGACATCTCGATAGTACACTAGTTTAATTCTATTGCTGACTGCATTCGAACGCATATTTGGAACAAAATGGCTTACGCTAGACCCTACGGCCAAGCCCAGAATGCATCTCCCTGGAGCTCCGGCGTTCCGCCGGGTTTGCAACAGCAGCAGCAGCAGCCGACCCAACAAATGCAACCGATGTTCAACCAGCCGATGGGCGCCTTCGATGTATCGGGGGCCTGGGGACAAGGTCAGCAGCAGTGGGTTCAGCCGATGCAACCTGTTCAATTTGTTCCAAATCCAGCTTATGTGCAGCAACCGCAAATGCGCCAACAACAGCAACAACAGCACCAGCAGCAGCAACAAAGGCCAATGCACCAGCGCTCCTTGTCAGCGCCTCGTGTCGGTGCAAATGGTCTAAAGAGGCCCATGAATGCGAGCCAAAATAATGCTGGAGGCCAGCAGCAGCATTGGCAACGAGGCCAACAAAACAACCAGAATCAACAATCCCGAGTTACTCGACAACAATCACGAATGAACAACCAAAGAGGTCAATCCAATAGTAATAATTCTAATACTAACACTAACAATAACAGGCAGCAGAACCAACAGCAGCAGCAGCAGAATCAGCAGAACACGAGGCAGGCTCTCCGCAAAGGGCCAGCTAAGGTGACGAAAGTCAAGAAGCAGGCTGCGCTGAAGGCCAAACATAATGGCAAACCAGTTGCTTCCGGCAACAAGGTAGAAAGTACTGCCGACTCAACGGCTACCGATAATGGCGCAGTCGATGCCTCTGCTGCCGGTTCTGATCAACCAGTCGTGGCCCAGTCCAAGACTGCCGCGCGCAAGCAACTCAAGTTGCAAGCGCGGAAGAACGCTGAGGCACTAAACCAGAGCAAACTGCCTGTGGCAAAGGCAACTAGAGTTGCCGGCGCCGAGTCTGGCGATGACCCGAAGGTTGATGAGCCGATCGACCAGGCCCAACTTAAGTGCGTGCCTGCAGTTTTCGGTTTTGTTTGCAAACTATGCGATGTCTTCTTGAGAGACAAGATCGCACGTCGCGAGCATATAGACTCGGACGACCATATGGAAAAGTTTAGAATCTTTGAAGAGGAGCAAAAGATCAAGGAAGAGGAAGCTGCAGCCGCAGCTGCAGCTGCTTCTGAGACCCCAGCAGCTTCGGCGCTTCCGGCCGAAGAGTCGGCGTCGGAAGAGGCAGAAAAGGAGATTAAGATAGAGGCGGAGGTTACAACCGAAACCGAAGCCAATTCAGAGGCTGAGGTTAAATCAGGGACCGAGGCTGAGCCAGTGACCGAGGTCAAATTGGAGGCCGGTGTTGAACCAGTTGCCGAGATTGACATAAAGGCAGAGGTTGAGCCGTCTGCTGTATGATATGATACGATACTTGTATTCTCAGTGTAGTGTATGTAATCAGTAATCATCATTTCCTACACCGGCAGCCTCACGAGAGCTTCTTATCATGAATTTCACGGCCTCTTCATTCGATTTAAACTTATGCAAATACTTGACTATTCGAATGGTACTCTCGGCCATCATAACTATCTCGACGTAGTTGATATCAGAATGTTTGATGTCTCCGTTATCGTCCTTGGTAGTTGTATCGAATGCTCCCTGAAGTAGACCATTTATATAATCTCTCTGTTCATTCGTGAATAAACTTGTCCTCACCTCGGAAAACAGGTCTGTTTTTGATTTACCTGCAAGAGCTTTATAACGGTTGTGGAATTCAGATTCGATCTTACCGCTCTTGATATCTTTGAGTTCAGTCAAAAATACGTCCACAACTAGATACTTCAGATGTTCGAACTTCAGCTGATTGACTTCCTTCAATTTCTCAATACTTCTCTTGAGAAACTCCAGTTCCTCAGAATCAAATTTGTCTTGCGAGTCATCGATGCCTTTATTAATCCACTTGCCGTCGGAATACACCGGTTGCGCTACATGACCGCGTTTCGTTCCTGATCTTGTTGTGCCCGCTCGTTTGGTCTGAGATTTATCCAATATTTGTGTCTCCCTTTTTGTCGTATCACAGGTTTTCTTGAACTTCTTTCTGAAATCTTGAATATCTTTGAGGGTTAATTTTTTTCTGTCTTGTTCGACACGATGGAATTCGGCTATGGCAATGTCAAGCTCTGATGGCGCTGATGATGACTTTGGCGGCGACTTGACAGCCTGTGTAACACGTGAACTTCGAGTCTTACGCATGGTTGCTGGGTCTGTGTGAGGTCAATATTCTTCCTGGATCTTGGTACTTCGTGAATGGCAGTTTTTCAACTTTGAGTCGATTTCACTCAGGCGCAAAACGATTTTATGATGGGATATCGTGGTCGTGGGGAAAACTTCCCGCGATAATGGATTTGGACAATATGAGGGAGATATGATATCCTCTGCCTCAGGTATTATTGTGATGTTTTCCATGTGTTCTCATGATGAAATTCGACAAACAAGTGAGATCATTTGTGGGTGCAACAGACTTGGGTTGCTGCAGCCTGAGGCGCTTCTCTGAGTTGCGCGCAGCTCTGTGGATGGCAATATTTTATTCAAAACTCACGATCTCCTCTCCGCTCTACTCCTGTGAAATCTTATCCTAGTCAGGTACCGACGACAGCATTGTCGCGAACTAACTATCTATCCAAATGGCATCCTTAATGATTAGAGTGTCTCTGCGTAAGCTTAGCTACAAAACCACCCCAGTGGCCGAAATCGTCAACAGGAGCCCCTACGAGGAGTTGAAAATAGAAATTGACCCAAACTCGAGCTTCAAGCAGCCGATGAAAGTGAACGCCTACGGCGATCAGAGGACCATAGCCTGTGTTTGCGATGACATGCACTTTCTTACACTGAAAAAGGGGCCGCCACAAAAATGTAAGTGCGGCTTCTGGTTCCAACTTATCGATGCAAAGAAATTCTGGCAAACTTGATGTAAGGCAGCAATCTATCCGACAATACACTTTAATGAAGAGGGCATCAATTAGTCAAATTTATAGCAACATTTATTGACTCTTCGCCGAGGAATGGATTTTCAATTCTTTGCGTATCAAAATCATGGCTAGTTTATATTCTACGTTGCCATCTGAGCCGATGCAAGATGTTGACAATCTAGAGTTGATATCTGACAGTTGTTTCTCGCTGAGAAGATCAGGAGGATTCTGTGAGTAAATGAGAATCTGTTTGGGCTCACCACCAACTCGTATTCCCACCAAGCAGTCGGTGCCTGGCCTCAGATTTTTGTAAACGAATTCGTATAACTCGACATTCGCCTCATCTGTTGGTACCGACCTAACTTCAAGCCCATAATCCTTCCAGTACTCTAAAGATTGGCTTCTCCTCTGTCTTTGACTATCCAGCTTTGTCTTGAGCATCTGATTTTGTCGCATCAGGGCCTCCAACTTTGCCTCACCCTTCGATATGACCGAACTAGCTGATTCAATGTGCCGTCTAAGTTTGTCCAGATGCTTAACATCTTGTCCGTAATTGGATGAGCTCCTGAAGTAGTCCTGAATTTCCTCGAACACCTTCAGATGAATTTTCGAGGGAATGATAACCTCCTCGAACATATCAAGTCTTTTCTAGGTCCAGGCTCTTGTGAAGATGAATCGATAGCTCAAGTGGAGTAGGTTTCTGCGGAAAAGGTTCATTCGAGTCTACACAAACCAACGGTCAGCCTTGAACTAAAATAAAAGTGGATTTCAGTTTTAGATACTAGGCCAATGACTTTTGCGCGTTCAACATCTTCGAACGGCGCGCCGCTGCTCTTGCAAGTAAGCGAACGCTCACGAAACATCATTTGTTCGAGGGTTCTTTATTTATTTTAGTCGTTTTGGTACATACCGAATTTAACAACTCATACATGTATTTTGAACGTCCACTACCTGCCAATTAATCTTCATGCACTGACCTGAATTGAATCATTATTTAACGAGATGTCTCAAGCATTCAATGCCGAAGGCGTCCCACTATTCGCCTGTACAAAGTGCAATAGTAGGCATCCTTTCGAGGATCTATCCCAAGGACATCAACTCTGCAAGGATTGCAAAGTAACTTTCCAAGTTGTCAAGTGTAACTATTGTAGGAGCGAATACCATCAAGAGGGCGTAGTCAAATCCAACTCCATTTGCAAGAAGTGTGAAAAACTGCAAGATCAACATGGTAAACCCGGTCCATGTGCTTATTGTAACATAATAGCGGCTTTTATAGGAACTAAATGTCAGAGATGCACCAACTCTGAGAAGAAATATGGGCCTCCATTGTCCTGCGAGCATTGTAAACAAAAATGCGCCTTTGACCGGAGGGACCCCGAAAGCAAGAAGAAGGTCGATGGAAAGCTTCTTTGCTGGCTGTGCACGATGGCTTACAAGCGCACTTTGGCGAAAGCAAGGCAGAAGGATGCCATTTTGAAGTCCTCATCTGGAACTGGCAGCCACCATCACCTGAACTCGACTGACTCTAAATCCTACTCGTCCTCTCGCCATCACACTATTTCAATCAATGAAGCTCAAAAGTCCAGTTCTCGTCCTGCTGTAAATGCGCCCGGCGGACCTGGATCATCTCTGTACGCGAGGTCTTCCAGTAGAAACCCTCAACAAAACTCGTCCCACTCAAGCTCGAATCATAGAGAGTCATCATCCACATCGAGTGGCAAGAAACAGAGACTAGACCTTTCTAGCTCATCAAATGGTCACATGTCAACCAGCTCATCTTCATTAACTGATTCTCGTTTCATTGATCCTAATACCGGTGACCTGGCAACTGTGGTTGCACAACTTAAGGATCAAGTCGCCCTCTTGAACAAACGGCTACAGTTAAAAGAAAAAGAACTGTTATCCAAGGACCAGCAGGTAAGATACCTTTGTAGATCACGCTACTACAATATCCATACAATTTTATTGATTCACTTGACTTTTCATCTACAGATTGCCGATTTAAAGTCTACAAATGCTCGTGAGCAGAGGGAATTGCGTGAAAAAATCAATAGTCTGCAAAAACAGCATACTGAAAGGGTTAGTGAGATGCAGGCGAAGCTAGTTGCAATGCAAAAGCAAATCGCAGCGCAGACTAAAACTTCCCGGACGAATCCAACCTCGGGCTACATCGAGCCACCAATGGTTATTTAGCAGATCCAATTAGGACTCATCGCTTCATCTGAATCAAACGGCCGAATTCGTTGTTCATGAACATTAAAGATATGCAACTTTCCCTTTTGGACTTCCCATCGAAGCCCCATGGATCGAACATCGACCGAGAAATCAGGATTCTTGAGACCTGCGAGCACTAAAGAAACTAGATCGCCGATTTTGACAGCCGTATAGGGCGCGTGCTCCGTAACCTCTCATGCTGAGGGGTATGGCACAGTACAGGGTTGCAATTGCGATACATATCATTGTCCAGGCTAAGATTGAAGCAGCGACAATATGGTGAGACGCTCGAGGAGGAATGATGTGATTGTATTTCAGGCTCATGAACTATCAAGAGTTGTTTGTTTCAACTTCAGACAAGAGATTTACGCGCGAAATCTTGCAGATATGAGATCGGTTCGATCGTCTCGACTCAATCATAGCCTTGGATTATTGGAGCAAGATCATGATCTAGAGGAATCGGCCGATCGCACTCTTAATGACTATGCTCTCCGCCCTAATCCGAAATCAACCTAGGTGTAACCTCCAATTTTATCATACTACAGATCTCTCTGATGTAGCGTCTAGTCGATGATGAATGCTCTATCGTCTTAGTTGATAAGATGACGCTGGTAACGGAGCTGGCTTTGTTTGTTTATCCAATTGACAATTTGTATTGAGAGATCTCTTCAAATTGAGAGATCTCTTCAAATGATTCATCAATAGACTCATGACAATGCTCAAAGAGACATTTTGTGCTTTCAAAGTGAATGATTATCACTATTACAGCTTCAAGAATTGCTATAGATTCTATCGCACCGATCTGATTGTTTACAGAAACAAGGTCATCCTAGATTTAATCTGAATTTTTGCCTCCCCGTAACACCTATCAAAACTACTTTCCTGTGATCTACATTACTAAGCTGTTAAGGTGGATGAGGTGTAAATAAACGCTTATGTGATTTTGTATGTTGCCAACAACAAGAGGTAGAGCAATCATATCGATTATCAGTTGCGATTATAGCTTTCTGACAGAGATATGGTGCAAGATTCTGGCGCGCTTCTGAACAATGTCTAATTGGCAAACAAACTCGCCAGAAGGTCAACCCCTTTGGCTCCCCAAACTCAGATACTTCAGCAAGCCACACTTGGATCTGTTCCGAAGGTAATCGTCATCATGAGTGCTGGCTCATTGATCGACTCGTCTCAAGTTTGAAATTCCTCGACTAGTATATAAGACGAATAGTTTAGTATTAGGTGACAGAGATTCAGAGTGGTTGAAAAGTAACCTACTCAGAACGCATAGAAAGCTTACTGATAGTCACACACATCCAAAGACCGAAAACATACACTTGACAGTTTCCTATTAACAACCTCAAATCGAGACATTGAATTCAGAGTCTATGAGATGGCTTCAGTAACAGCATTATATCAGGACGAAAGCTTTTGCATCGAGCAAGATGACAACTGCTCGTCATCCTCGTCCTCTCCTAGCCAAAGCTACCGTGAGCCTGCTACGCTGCTCATGCTGGATCCTTCCGAGCACTTCCGGCCAGAGACTCACGGCAAGGCCGTCGAGGAATTTCGGAGATACAGCGAGGAGGAGGAGGATTACATTCAGAGGCGTGTTAAACGAACATACTACCAGATGCACCGATATCAAACAGTAGATTTTGTGAGGAACAGGATAACTAAGTGGACGAGATTCAACCATGCAAAGTTGACGATCATGGAGGCGCTCGTGAAATTAAATGCATTGGTCGACGAAAGTGATCCAGACAACGATTTGCCAAACATTGTGCACGCATTCCAAACGGCAGAACGCATTCGAGCTACCCATCCTGATCAAGATTGGTTTCATCTGACTGGCTTAATTCATGATCTGGGCAAAGTCATGGCCCTTTGGGGCGAGGAGCAATGGGCTGTTGTGGGGGATACGTTTGTTGTTGGCTGTGCGTATGCTGACAGTATCGTATACCGCGAGAACTCGTTTGATGAGAACCCTGACCTGAAAAATCCTCGATATAACACCAAGTATGGTATCTACCAACCTAAGTGCGGCTTGGACAACGTTCTCTTTAGCTGGGGCCACGACGAGTATCTCGCCTGCGTCTTACAGAACCACCCGCAATGCAAGCTCCCCAAAGAAGCAATCAGAATAATCAGACTTCATTCGTTCTATCCGTGGCATACTGGGGGAGATTACATGCATCTTTGCAACGAGGATGACTTGAAAGCTCTTCCATTGATCAGGGAATTCAATAAGTTCGATCTGTACACAAAATCCTCCCCAGTGCCCGATATTGAAGAGCTGACTTCTTATTACCAAGGACTCATCGACAAGTATATTCCCGGAAAACTGAGATGGTAACCTATGTGCATAGTAACAAAATCCATCGAGCTTCAACCACAAGGAGTATAATCTTCAAGAGAGCTGCAATGACTGAACTGTAAATCTTTTCGTGCCATTTAAATTTTCAATAAAATAAGACAACCTCACAATGCAAAAGTTTGCACTGTTTTCAATCTAACCGGCTCGCATCCATATGTAGACTCGACAAAATTGCATTACACGTTAGGCTTGCCAGAATTTCTTTGCATCGATAAGTTGGAACCAGAAGCCGCACTTACATTTTTGTGGCGGCCCCTTTTTCAGTGTAAGAAAGTGCATGTCATCGCAAACACAGGCTATGGTCCTCTGATCGCCGTAGGCATTCACTTTCATCGGCTGGATGACAACCGTCGGGACGACCTTGGGCGAAACAGGAAGTAACGGAGAGTTGGTTGCTAGCCGTTGGTATGTATGCGCAGGCAAGATTAGGAGCTCAAGACGAATTTATTTTAGATTGAACTAAGTTTATTGAGCGTCTAGTTGAAGTTGTGATTAGATAATTCAGGTGTGATAGTTGATTTTGTAAAGTTTAATCCGTATTACTAAGATGAATACCGACATCCGTATAATTCTTTCGGTCAAGATTTTATCTCATAGTCGATCCGAGTACTTCGCTCAAACTTCAGTCACCTAGTCCATGGCTTGAGATGCAGTTGCTGCAAATGATGTAGGCAGGTAATGATGATATCTCTTGAGTTCCTAGTTGTGTTATAATATTGTTGATGATAATATTGTAGTTATCTTGAACTGTCGATTAAAATATGTCTAACCTGCTAACTTTGATATCTTGATTTTCACACCAATTGGGAGTTAATGGCCAGCAATCCAAATATTGACACCACGAGCACTTATACAATGGATATATGTACAGAGGCAATGGTAGTAGGACAAAAGTTAAGATCACAAGCACGATACAGATCCATATTTGTATCACTTTTTTTCGCCTACTGTAGGCATCATTGAAAGGAGTTAGATAAGGGGTGAGGGCTAATGAAAGCATGAGACCTACAAGAAATCCAAAAATGTGAGCATAATTGTCAATCCATGGAAGTAGCCCGAGAATAAATATGCCTACGGCTATAAATATCAATTTCCGAAGTGAACTCATTGGGTCATCCAGTAACTTCCAACTGTTAACTGTTTCAGCCATGAGGCAAGCTAATAGTGCAAATTGACTACCTGATGGTCCTACTTGCGAGTGATATGGAACGAATGTTGCGCTTGCAAGATAACCGGCAATTCCGGGTAAGATGTAAATTATTGCCATCCGCGTTGACCCTAGTAATCGCTCTATATCGCGCATTATGTAATATTGTAATATAACGATGAAAGATAAGTGTATAAGACCGGCATGTAAAAATAAAGCTGTAATCAGGCGATAAAATTGATCTGGATATTCGCGCGCGTAGAATGGCACCATACCACAGACGTCCTCCATGCAAGATACCTGTAAGCATAGTGTTGCTTCGGGATGGAATGTTCCTCTTAAGAATTGGCAATGTTGACTAGTTATGATTCGACACTGTCCATATATACCGATGCAACAAGGCCTACCGACTACCTCGCAAGACATATGATGCATTGCCTTCGTGGTTTGGAGAGGCTCATGGCAAATCGGCCAGAGAGATATGTCATCAGGCCATTCATGTGGGTGATTTGAGGCAGGTCTTAGGCAGTATTGAGGATCTTGACCACAAACAGGGCCTGAAATTCGACGTTGATTGTCGATAAAAGCATATGTTTCAGCAGTAGACTCGTTCCATGAGTGCCATCTCGCAAGAGATGAGCAGGCATCTTTCTGAGTTTGCAGGCAACCAGACTGGTCAGTGCGGATGCAACATCCAGTAAGTTTTTCTTCTTGCCGATCTTGATCAATCTCATGATAGATAAGGGAATCTCTACGCATGCACGGTGTGAATTTAGCTCCCAAATGTATCAAATCCATCGAGCGAGGGCCTAACCAAATATTATCCTTCTCATAATAAGCTTCATGGTGGTCTGTTAAACCTGACACGTACACTATACCTTTGACTAATGTTTCACTAAAACCAAATGGACCGAATCCGTACGTGAATAATGTGATGATCATGATGAGTATCTGCACTGTAGTAACCCAGTATGTGAAGTAGGGCCTATAGTCATTGAAGCTATATATTGCGTTTAGCTGAGCGTTGGAGAGATCTTTACGAAATTTTCGCGATAACAAGTTGCCAACTAAACCCATACCGAAGGCTCGCCTCGGCTGATGCTTAGATAGGACGTCATTCACTAGTTTGACAACGCTCTCTTTGACGTCGAAATCAGTTAAATCGTAGGAGCCGAACGAGGTTCGATCGCCGTCTGATTGTTTTTGATCTTGAGGATATTGAGGTTTTGTAGTAGTGCGGTGGATAGCAGTATCTGAATTAGTTCTAAAAATTGGTGCGTGTGTCGTTTGGTGAGCAAATGTAGCAGCTAGAGGTAAGCGACAATCATCAAGTCTATCGGCAACCTTAGTTCTGTCTATGTCGTTCTCGTCGTTGATCTTAGGGATTCTAGATTCTGAAACAATCACAGGTTGTTGCGGCGGTTGAGCCGAAAATCTTTTCATGCGGAATCGATGACCAACCTCGTCTTGTTTGGTGGCCGCGTTTTGCGTACGCTCTTGGTTGTCTTCAACAAGTTTTCCACATCTTCTGGCTAAAAGTCTCTTGCGCCTTTCGCACCAGGCGCTCTGGTGTTTAATCGAGTAGCTGTCCGTTTCATCACGCCGCCCGACCCCAAACAAGTTGGTCAGTTTATTCCATGCGCCCACCATTATTGCGTTGAGTTTATTATCAAGACGTTATCGTATCTGTTTGTGAGTGCTGATTTCACTCAACCGTAACCCAAATTAATATGAGTAATCTTTTGGTAAGATTGGGATGTCAATAGTAATGCGTCAATATAATATGTAGTTATAATGTTAATAATATCAGATTCAGTCTCTACTAGTTTTGGTTTAATCAAAGGAGGTCCTTTATGATCGTAAAATCGGTTTTCTATGTTTGTCGTGTGTTACCGAATAGTGCATTCAACACGGCAACGAACAATCTTAGCCCATTTTTATGGCTTAAAAGCTCTCATGTAGATTTATCCTTGAGCATGAAATGATTTCGTTGGTGAGTGCTCGTTTACACAGAACACTGGCAACGACAACAATGGCGCGTATTTTCAAGCTCCCAAACTTAATTTCCTATCCCAGCTCTGTCATCAATTCTTGTATTTTGTTTTATAAATCTAAATTTTGTTCTGAGGCTTCATCAATCGTTAATATCAGAGGATTTCATCGGACCAGATTGTTTTTCGTTGAGGTGCGAGAGATCGAGCCATGCTTCCCGGTGTCATAGTTGGGTCGTCCTCAACACTCTTCATGAGCATAGATCCACGCCATGGCTTGCCTGGCTCAAATTCGGGTACTAAGTCAAATGCATTCGACGCTATGGTGGCAGGAGTAGAGAGTATGTGAGAGAGTTGAACGACAAAATAGTTGAAATGAGTGCGGTCCAAATCTATGGGCCCGGTTCAATTTACTTACGCTGAGTCGGATTGCCCGTGGAGATTCCGCTGGATGTCGATTTTGGCCACTCTGGCTCTGGTTCGTTGGGTGCTGGTGGACCGAAAGCTGACCAGGTTGAAGAGCGACTAGCCATTCCAAAAGGCTTCATAGTCATATTATTATCCATAATGGACGTTGCTGGTCCTGGCGCCCGAGCAAACTCATTGCTCTGTTGCATTCCAACAAATGGAGAGCCGCTGTTGCTGTTGAGCATCGACTTTTGCAATCCACCCTGGGTTGTCGGAGTCATTAAATTATGATTGGCAAAAGGCTGTTTGGCTACCGGTGCGCGCCAGGGTTGGTCATAACGCGAAGAGTGCATTACATCAATACTGTTAGCCAACCCGTTTGCGCTCATGCTGCCTACGCCAAAATTATTGACCATGGTTGGGCCATGGAAGTCATTGACTGCGGTGCCCGAGCGAAAGCTATCACCTGATTGTGAGATGCCTGGAGGTAGTGTTGGACCGATGCCACCCACGCTACCAGCAGCCAGGTTAGGCATCGTCGGTTGTCTTGATGAAATGTTGTGTGCCTGAGTTTGTTTCAGATAAACTGCTTGTTGGGCAGCTATTTGATTCTGCAAATTAAGAATGTTCTGCTTCGTCTTTGTTATATGTACGTTGACAGCTGCTGGATGATTTCCTGCCTTATTGAATTGCTGAGAAGCTTGCATTTGAAGTTGATGGAGGATTTTAATTTGCTGTAACAATTGATATAAGAGTTGCAATGTCACTGGTGCCAAGGGTTGGTTTAGAATCTGAGTGGCGAGGAAGGGGAGAGTGCTGTTGATAAGATCGATCTGCTTACCAAGTGGCTGTTAACAAATGTTTTTATGAGATCTATTCGCTTACCTGAGGATTGAGGTGCCCAGCTTGAACCGCCAGTTGGATCTGGTGAACCATGTGTTTCAATTGTTGTGTGGAAGGAACGTTAGATGACAACCCGAGACCTCTATTTGGCTGATTTGATTGGCTTGATAAGGCATTCGGCTGTTGCTGCACTTGATCAAACTGGGAAGGAGAATATTCAGATTCAGTATTAGTAAATCTTAGCAAGTTTTTTGCCAGAGATGGTGAGGGTGAACTGGCTGGAACACTTACATTATGAGATAACGACGGTTGCTTCAGAGTCTGCTGGCTGCGGCTATGCTGGCTTGATGGACTAGTGTTTGACGACATAAGTAGACTAGTGGACGACTGCTGAGAACGATAAGATTGATTATTGCCAGTCATGGACCGGGACTTGTCATTGTTGTTGCTCGCATCTCCAGTTTTCTCGACCCAATCAACTCCGGCTACTTTGCTTTGTGCTGGACTTCCCCATATAGCGGTGCCATCATCGAAGCGCCCATCATCGTCGCGCCCGTTATCAGGTCCGTCACCATCCCACTTGGAGCCAGGACGACCGCCCTTGACTATTGGCGACCATGTGCCGATACCAGATGGTTCGTACTGACTTGTAGTTGGAGATTTTGACGAGCTAGCGTATGCGCCTGCAAATGCGGATATCCCGGTCGAACCAGAGCTGTTATGAGAATCGTCGTCGAGACTTTTCACCAACATTGACCCATGCCAAGATTTGCCGGCCTCAAACTCTGGCACTAGATCGATTGCATTAGTTGGCTGAGTCGGATTGCCCGTGGAGATTCCGCTGGATGTCGATTTTGGCCACTCTGGCTCTGGTTCGTTGGGTGCTGGTGGACCGAAAGCTGACCAGGTTGAAGAGCGACTAGCCATTCCAAAAGGCTTCATAGTCATATTATTATCCATAATGGACGTTGCTGGTCCTGGCGCCCGAGCAAACTCATTGCTCTGTTGCATTCCAACAAATGGAGAGCCGCTGTTGCTGTTGAGCATCGACTTTTGCAATCCACCCTGGGTTGTCGGAGTCATTAAATTATGATTGGCAAAAGGCTGTTTGGCTACCGGTGCGCGCCAGGGTTGGTCATAACGCGAAGAGTGCATTACATCAATACTGTTAGCCAACCCGTTTGCGCTCATGCTGCCTACGCCAAAATTATTGACCATGGTTGGGCCATGGAAGTCATTGACTGCGGTGCCCGAGCGAAAGCTATCACCTGATTGTGAGATGCCTGGAGGTCCAGCCGAAGACTCGATGGCTCCGGTGAAGTTGGTTGGCGAGGGTGGTAGTTCCCATGGAGTATCCTGTCTGATTGGTGTGACACCCCACTTATTAGATGAGAACAAATAATCTTTGTTTCCTTGAGAGTCGTCATTTTTGTTTCCTTGAGAGTCGTCAGTCTCCTCAGAGCCATGAGGTTTATCTTCAACGGGTTTATCTTCAACTGACTCTTGACCTAACATGTCTGGAGCCATATTAATATAATACGGCGGAATCGAGTGTCAATAAGTCTCGAAAGGAGATTAAGCCAGCCAATTCTTATGCAGTTTAAATTGTTTCATTGGCAGATTATTAGTATTTTTAGTTTTATCACTCATCTTTGTCTTCTTCTTTACCATTAGCCTTCTGCAGAGAAGTGGCCGCACGAAAGGCGCACGTCAGCGGCCTGAAAACTTCCTCCCCCATTGATTTCCCCATCATGCAGGCTCCTTGCTCTGCACATAGAACTTCTAAGCTCTCATCATGCGCACGTTGAGGCACGAAGCACACGAAGTGACACAAATGTTGAACGCAAGATGGCAGGCCTGTCGGGATGGAGAGTGGAACCGCGCCACACCTTTGTGGGTCGTCGGGGGGTTGGACGGCCCATAGTCGACGGGGTCATTCGAGTCATTGAAGCTCGATTTGGGGCCAATTTCTATTTTAAACTCATCGCAGGGTCTCCTGTTGATCATGTTGGCCACTGGAGTGGTTTTGCAGTTAAGCTTGCGCAGAGACACTCAAATCAGAAGCAATGCAATCGCGGCAACTATCAAAAGATCTTAGAGGCGAAAGATTGAAACATGGTATTGAAAATGAGCGAGTGTATTCTGGAACTAGGGGTCGCGAATTGCTGCGAACAAAAATATATGCTGAAGTTATCCCAGAATTCTGAGAGGATACCTCCTCACGTCTCTGATGCGTGCTGCAGCCCGCGGGTTACCCTGTGGTGCGAGTCCTATATTATACGAACTCTCTCTCTAACCTGCGCTACCTTATGCTCGGCGACTTCAAGTCTGCGCAGTAATAGACTCGAGTGTTAAGTCGTAATTGAATATAGAAATTAAGCAAGTGAGCGCAGAGAGAAACTCGACTCCAGAGTAAAAGTTCCTACGCAGAATCTGCGCTCTTAGTCTGCCTGTTGAAAAGTCCTCAAGAATGAAAGTTGACCAGAAAATATAGACTGGCTCGTGGTGAAAAACAACTGCAAAGCTAGATTGCAGAATCTAGAATGTGGCTTCCAGTGGCAGTGGGATTGTTTGCACTGGCTACAGTGACCTCAAGTTCACATAGCTCTGATGGTTGCAAAAAGCTCAAGAACTTGGATTACGAGCTATACGGAACGAAAACGAACTACGAGAATGCACGAGAATTTCTAAAGAAGGAAGATGACCTACCTCACTCCTTCGATGACGATTCGATCGAGAAAGAGCACCAAGATATGGTTAAAGATTCTTGTGTGCCTGTCGTATTTTATTTCGTCGGTCGTCATGCAGCTAGATTTCCGGACAGCGAAGATATTGTATTGTATAACAAGCACCTGGGTGACTTGAAGAATAAGCTCAAGCAACTGGAAATCGTCAAAAAGTGTCCGGAGAAGTTTAGTCGGTTCCTCAATTGGACGTCGAAGATGCAACCTAAGCACGACAACCTCATCACAGAGCTTGGCGCCAAACAAGAGCGAGACATCGCAAGACGTTTCAAGCGTCTTTATCCCCAGTTTTTCAGCGCTAAAACATCAAATATTGAACTCGGTGTGACGAACAAGATTAGAACAGCACAAACTGGCGCCGAATTCTTGAAAGAAGTCGATGGGTTTCAAACTCCTGGTTGTGACGAGAGGTCGTTGCCCAGCAACGATCTTGACAGGCCCGGTTACGATTTGGACAAGATCTTGAATAGTGTTTGCTACAAAACGCTCATGGACAAGTACACCCTTCCCTTCTTAGACTTTCATAAGAAATGCGAGAAAATAAGCGGTGATGATGCGTCCAAGAATCCGTTGTTAGAACGGTTGCGGGATCCAAAACTTTTGGACAGTCTCGTCGAGCGAGTCGCCAAGAGGTTAGGGCTTGAAGGAAGCTCGAGATCACTAATAAATCCTGAAATATTAGAGAGCATATATGGTATGTGTAGGTTTGAAAATACTTTCAGAAGAGAGTCGATCTGGTGCTCGCTGTTTGATAAGAAGGACATTCAGCTATTGGAATATCAAGAGGATGCTAAAACGTACATCAAGAATGCCTATGGTCCGACGTCAAACGTGAAGCAAGCTTGTCCCCTCATCAAGCATCTGGTCGAGACTTTTCACGAGGGCACAAAGCTGTCCGGCTCACAAAACGAAAAGAGACGATCCTACTTTTTCTTTTCTCATGCAAGTCCTATGAAGAAATTACTTGCTGCTTTTGGACTCTTCAAGGACGATAAAAACTTCTCTCAAAAACGCATAGAAGAGTTCGTCACTAGTTTAGAGGTCCCAAAGGATCGCGATTGGCGCTCGAGCTTGATAGTTCCTTTCTCAGGAAATATGGCATTCGTTCTATACAGATGCCAAAAACCAGGCAAGGCAGTTAAGCATGAGATCTTGACCTTGGTTACGGAAAAGCCTGTGAAACTTGGCGGCTGCAAGGAAACTCAGTGCAGCAGCAGCAAATTCTTTGAAGCATATGAAACAATGAAAAACTGTGACCTGAATAAAGTATGTGCCCGGATACTGACATAGAACTGGGATCTATCATCTAGTCAACCAAAAGCGAAGGTGGCGAGTTAGTGTTTATTCTTGGTTTTGAATTTCATACAGATGTAGATGAGAGTCTCATTTCATACATTTTACATTTGACACAAGGGGACTCTTGGTGCGTAAGATTCTTGCGACTAAAATAACGACTAAAATAAATAAAAGAATGTAAGCAAGCAGAGGCGTGTCGGATAACGTGTGTAGCGCGCAGCGCCCACTTTCGACCAATTCCCATCTCATTCGAATCGCCCGCCGAGGGATATCTCTCGGAAGGGATCATATTGCACCCTCGTGATGCAACGGCGATATCGCCGCTGCCTCCTCAGTGCGATTTTGGACCCGCAACGAGATAGATAACTCTTGTAAAGTCGCCTCACCGAGACCCCTTGAATAAACCGAGTACGCCTAACCGACTATTTGCAATCATCTTTATATCTAGCTGGCAGAACTACCCTGTGGTAACGCTGTGCCCTCTATCGTCCGAAGGTTGAGTGGATGATAACCGAAAGGTAAGCGTTACACGTGTGCGGTGGGACCCAAAACTTGAATAAAGATCGCGAGTCGCGACTTGCCCTAGCCGAAGTTCATCCTCGAGGAAATTGAGAGGACTTGACTTCATTCGATTGGTCGCCGAATCTCCTTGTTAT
>Ga0268249_1000205_pt1 | contig 37677 bp, 29 predicted proteins | sample AgamicAtPe_FD_200257 | JGI IMG/M metagenome (GOLD analysis project Ga0268249, IMG submission 200257) | Agave microbial communities from Guanajuato, Mexico - At.P.e (v2) (version 3) | ecosystem: Host-associated > Plants > Phyllosphere > Phylloplane/Leaf | place: Guanajuato, Mexico | collected... | reverse complement strand
CTGTTTTCAACTTTTCAGATGGCTTAGTCGAAACTTTACTGTTGATTGATACAATCCAGTGTCAGAGAGTTTCCAAAAGTTGGAACTCGCGCGAAGCGTTATGGTTTCTCAGCCCGAGACTGTGGCCGTCTACATATTTATCATTCTCATATTTATCACTCGCTCAACAAGTCAGCTAGAGGGAAGTTTTACAAACATGAATCGCCCAAGATTTAAGGCCAAAATAGTTCACACATCATATCAACTTGCTTCAAGACTTCCATTGCAAAGCCGGAACTTCCACACCAGCAGCCACAAACTTGAAAGGTTTCGAAGCAAACCTGGTGGTAGAGTAGAGGAAGTGATCGATGCGGCGCAGAGTCTCGCTCAGAAAGCTCAAATGAGGATGGATCACTCGCTTCTGTGGCGCGCAAATGGAGCCAAACAACCAGGAGATCTCAGATCAGCCGACAAGCTGGAGAGAAGGATCAATCCGCTCCTCCTGCCGCTCAGGTTGATCGCTTTACTGCTAAGAATTATCCTACTTCCATTGAGAATTCTACTCGCACCGCTGATTGTCATCCTTAGAGCGCTCATTGAGCTTCTCAGAGTTCTACTCCTACTTATAAATCCCCTCTTCTATATCTATCTCCTCTTGGTTGCCTTGAATGTGGCGGCCAACGTTGCCCGAATTGTGCGCCTTATATTGCGAATAATTTTTAGAAGGATACGACGAAAACGGAAGGACGAGAGGGAAGAGCGAGCGATCATCACCTTGGATGCTGGCCAGCAGACAGTCCAGCAGCAACCAGTAATTGAGAGGGCAAAGCACAAGCGTCATAATAAAGGGTCCGAGCTTAGTGGAGGATCCGGTTCGAAGTTGGAACTGTCCGAGGTACAACGACAGATATTTGAATCTCTGGTGGCAAATGGCATAACGCCCTGGAGAGCAGAAACTCGGCCTGTCAGAACAGAACATCAGCCTATGGGGGAAGACTTTTGTGAGCTATTCGCTGAATGTTGGCGGAGCACTCATATTCTCAATCTCGGATCCGATTTCCGCTCCGAGTTGTCCTAGACGATGGTTTCTGGTCGAGTAGAATTAACAGAAGCATTTGCAAGAATTATCACGCCGACGCCTTCACCAATGGTCACACATGTTGCGTGATGTAAGATAACACCAGGTTCGCCTCACCGATAATTCGGGGAAACTAAAACATAACGCTGGCGGTAAGGGTCATCGCTTGACAGCGCTAGCTCCAGGAAATAGATCTAACAAATCAACCCTCCGGCAAGGATCATTAGCACTTCGACGATCAATGACAGAGCACAGATCTTTATAGATGGACAATCCGTTCTCTCAAAAGTACCGACTGTGCGAGGATGCTGAGTCAATATCCTTGCGCGACATGCCAGCAATCGTCGGGAAGATTCCGTCCGGCTTTTAGATACTTGAGTAAACTTTTGAGTTCATTAGGAATGCCTACTGAGAGAAGTTGTATCTCACGGTTACAATCTGACTCACTGAAGTGTGCTTTATCGTGATTCGGTTTTGTGCGTACATCTTTTTAAAATATCGTTGGTGGAGAGATTGAACTGACAGTTAACTTGAGTTTGTCCATCAATCACCATGGCTACTTGAACACTATTGTTCGTAATTGAAGGACAGAACAGGTCATGTGAGCATGTAGCATATGCAGCATAACGTACTCAGGATGAGGTGCATCAATAATGACTAGCGGATTATTTTCTGGTTGAGTTGAATTATCATCGATCTGTTGTTATCTTTCTGACTGCTTAAAATTAATATCACAATTAAGTTACGTTAAGTGGATTAGTTGAGCTTGGCGGAAGATGATGTATCCTAAGGCCACAGCTGTCCATCTTTGGTTATTCGCTTATAGCAGTCATGGATGAGAGAGGTTCTAAATGCTGCTCTCGATTTACATATTGAGCTTGAAGTTGTGGTGGCGGTAACTGATGGTGAGGTCTCAGGCGTTGTCGTGTTGGATTTGAGTTGACCATTTATTGATTAGTTGTTGTAGTATGTTGTGCTGATTGGCCGAGTCTATTGAATTAGGATACACGTTCTCCCATCTCTTGAGGAGACAAATTTAGATCATAGGGCTGCTGGACGGATTGCATGGGAAGTAGAGCGCCAGTCATGGGGTGCTATGATTGCAGTTGAGTGTGGATTGGTGTTGAAACGTGTAAATGTGCCTGATGAGATGATGGCTCACTCATCATGAAGGGCGCAATGTGTTGTACCTAGGGACCTCATGTAGAGGGTGAAGGCGCCTGATGCGGGTGCACTTCGCTAGCGATTTGTTGATGCTTGTTGAAGTGATACCGAATCATTAAATCACATTGCCCCTTCCTGACAGCGAGAACCGCCTCGTTTGCGGTCGTTGAATCAAAAACATAGATGTAATGTGGATACACTGTTGTCAGAGCTAATTTGTTCAAGTCTTGCTAGGTAGGCATACGCACCGATGCTGGAAGTCGTATCTTGGGTGGCAAATTCAATAGTTTTCGTGTATGAGAAGGTTTCTCAATCTACCAGATAGAATAAAGTCTTGACAGCGGTTTTGTTCTGACTTTGGTCCTCTGATAAGAAAGAATAATGTGTATTGTATCTGTTCTTGGCTTCTCGGACGGGTTCGGATCTAATAATTGAATAAATAGCATATCAGAAGCTTTCCCAGTACGCGGTGAGCGGACGAGCAGATTTTGCGGGCTGCATGTGCAGAATACGTTGAACATGAGCCGCTAGCCTAACGGCTTTGATCCCGTCTTCATTGGCGAAACTTTCGCCGCGAAACCCTTGATTGAAGTTTCGCCCTCAGCCACAATGAAACAGTAGTTTTATATCATCCTTGGTTCCCATCGCCCTGCTGCATCAAACCTCAGTCGTTTCTCACTAAACCGCTTCACCACTAGTTGAATCATGTCCATCCTCATGCCTGACGCTCAACAGTTTGTCATCGTGGGATCAGCGCTGGTATCCGATCTAGAGGAGCAGGATATATTCATTAAGTACTTCGAAAACAAGCGACACCAACTAAAGTCCATCGAGCACATAGACAAGTTTAAAGCTGAGGACTATCCAGATTTAGCTCGCACACTTTTCATCGTGAGACATTTCGATTTTGATCCAGGTTCAATCCAATATCAGAACAATAGAGACTCGAGTACGCGAACAAATGGAATGAATAACAACAATCATATTGTCAACCCTCAACTTAAGCAATTGGCTGACGATGAAAGCGAAATCGATAGTGTCGGATACACAACTGATTACGATGATATTGACGAAGATAACACGCAAACAAATGTGTCTGGATATGATGGTGGTTATTGTTTTACTTCTCTGATGTCTCACAAGTGCTCGGTTATGGGCTCCACCGCGCTTCTCCAAAATATACGTCAGCTTAAATCTAACGACCAAGGTATCAGGATGATTGCACCTGAAAGACCCTTGCATAATCTAGCTATGCAAGATATTCTCATCACTTTTAGCGGAATATCCTCCAAATTCGAGGCGCAACAATTGCTCACATTGACTCGTTACATGGGAGCCAAATCTAGAGAAGATGTGACAAATAAAACAACCCACCTGGTAGCTGGCAATCCACGCGGGGTTAAATATAGAAGGGCCTTAGAGCTCGGCCTGTCGATCATGAACACAAGTTGGGTCAGAGACTCTTTTCGTCTCGCCCAAAATGATTTGTGCTTCGAAGCCAACATGCCGGAAATCATCCAACACTACAAGCTCAAGCCATTCCATGGTCTTCACCTGGCTTTTTTGGGTTTCAATGAAAGCGATCTCAAGGAACTCAACACACTAACTCAGTCGAATGGAGGCTTTGTGGTTGACACAGCAAATCTATCATGCACCCATATCGTTGTGGATGCAATAAGTGGCTTTGATGAAACCAACGTCCAACTGTTGAGTAGCATTAACCAAACCTCGAATATACATGTGGTTTACAAAGAATGGTTCTGGGCCTCGTTGGAAATGGAGGGCAAAGCCAACGAGGACTCATATGCGGTCCCTGGATTCAAACCTCAGACTAGGCGATCCTCTAGGCGTGCCTCTATCGGTTATAACTCATTAAGTAATGTTCTAAGCCCCATGTTGGATTATTCTAGGTCCCCGGATAGTATGTCATGTCTGCTAGAACGGCAGGTTCAAAGAGCGCAGAGCGTCTCTCATCTAGTTAAAGAACAACAGGATCTAAGCAAGGTTTCCGCACGTCATCGAGCTTGTTTGGAGCTCATACAAACTGAGAAGAATTATGTCAGAATTTTAGAAACCATAGTCAATCTATTCAAACTTCCGTTGGAGAATCCAGATATCAATGATCCTATCCTTCCAGCGACCGATGTGAAGATAATATTCGGAAATTTGACCCCTATCTATGAAGTCCATAAGAGGATGTTGAACAATTTAGAGACCCTCATCGAAACTGATTGGAATGAGACGAATTGCATCGGCAAAGTCTTTGTGACCCACTCAATCGACTTACTTAAAGCCTATCCTCCGTTTGTCAACTTTTTCGAGGACACAAAGAAAACAATAACTAACTGTGACGCCAAGTATCCCCGATTTCATGCTTTCCTAAAGAGGTGCCAAAGCAAAATCGAGTGCTCCAGAGAATCGTTGACTGAAATGCTTATAAGACCTGTCCAACGTCTCCCAAGTATAAGCTTAATCATAACGGAGCTCATAAAACGAACTGAAGACACAAACCCAGACAAGAAGTACCTAATTGAGGCTCTTGAGAGCATAAGGCGCGTTATGAACTTGATCAACGAGGATAAACGAAAAACTGAGGGACAGATAGCCATGTTTGACATCGTGAACAACATCGAAGAATGTCCACCGAATCTACTCAGTGCCCTGCGTCGATTTGTCTGCAAAGCTGAAGCTAAATTGTTATTCATGAACAGCGAGAGTGAAGTTATCCCATCTAAGAGCCATAAAGTAGTTCTATTTCTATTTTCAGATCTCATTGAAATATGCAAGATACGTTCGCTGAAACGATCTCACTCATACAGAGGTAGTAAGACCTATGTGCCCATAAGACGTGGTATCAACACAGCTCAAGCCATTAGACCCTCAAATAAGAAGGAGCACCGTCACTTGGACGAACTTCGCCTTTGTGACATAATGAACATTTACAAGAAATGCGAATCACCGGAGATGAGCGATGCGCTCGTTATCCAGGCTAGACCATCGCCAAAGTATGATCAAAACTTCCGTTACTATCCTTTCATAATAGATGATGAATTTGTCTCCAGGGCTACCTTCATCGAGCGACTTGAAGAGAGTTTATGTCTGTGCGATGACCCAGATCAAGTCTCTGATTACGTCCCCAACGACAACCTTCCTCCTATTTCTAATGATAGAATTGACTTTGGTTACGCAAACTCTCTTGTGAGCAATATGGAGAAGTCCCGTCTCTCGAGGGTTTTGAGCATGAGACAATCACTCCTATCGCCATCTGTCAAGTCACAACGCAATCTAAACCATTACCACAACAACTAGTTATTTAGGATCTCTTGAGAATAAAACTAAGATTTCAACACCAAGTCGACATGGTGATGAAACTGCCCACTTTAATTTGGTTTGTATCAATTTAATTGTTGCTCACGCTTGAGACGGCAAGGCGAGCTATTGCCTGAAGATAATGTACCTGTCATGAAGAAAACCGCAGACCACTGGGTCACTGAGGAATGAACCGGAATCTTGTCGACAAATCCTCGGGCCTGAAAAATTAGTTAGACTTATCCCACACTAGATCATTGGTTCATATCAGAAAGCATCTTTTTGATGTTATCAAACTCGTTCAAAATCAACTTCCGCTCACGTCGCACTGATTCAATATCAGGCGACATTGAATGAATGTAGCGCCTATAAACCTCAACACTGTTGTAAGTTTCATCCGAGCCACTCTTATCCAGTTCAAAATGGCTGGACTGTTTGAGTGGATCGTGGCTGTCTATCATTGAAGTGAGCTCAGTTTGATCCTCGTGATCAGATGTGCCTGCACCTAGTTCGCTCTGTCTCTCGGTCTCGGGATTAACAAGAGCCGATGGTGGATCAGCCTGTTTTTGGCTAGAAACACGAGGGTCTGGTTCAGGCTCAATATGAATCTCACGATCTCGCTTTGTTTCGTGCGTCTTTTTCAGCTCCTCTTGGGTCCGTTTAAGCTCGAGTGCTAACTGATTGTTCCTTTGTTTCTCAATACTAAGCTCCTCGAATATCCTCTTCCTTTGTGCCTCTATCTTCTCTAGATGAACTTTCATTTGTTTGAGATGTCGGTTATCTGATATAAGCTGAGCCGCACTGTTGAGCACTGGGCCACAATCGAGGGGGGTTTGTCCATTCGTTTGTTGCTTATTGAGTATAATCAATGAGTCAGCCATGGAATCGCTGAGAGATTCAAATGTGTTCGATATATCTTTCAAACAGGTGTCTATACATCTAGTTAGAGATTGTTTCAGGAGTTCGTTTTCACTTTCCAGATCGGATTGTTTTCTCAGCGAGGAGTCCACCCTTAGCTCAAGCTGCTGATACTTTTCGCGCTCTACTTCCAGTGTTTGCGCCAGTTTGGCCCTAGTTCTGTTCAATCGCTCCCTCAAAGAACTTATCAAATTCTTGCTAGCTGTTGAGCCAGCCTTCTGAGTGGAATGAGAACTCTTGCATTGATGATTACAACATGGGCTCAGGCAGCGTACTATCACCGGTGACGCCACTTTTCGATGCTCTGATTGGCTAAGCTCGGCTATAATTTTGTGCTGCTCATTCAGCATCCTCTCCAAGCGGGCTATCTCCTTGAAAATATCCGAGGATACCATCTGTACCGGTTGTGGTTCCATCTTTTCGACAGAACTTTCAGGAGTGACTGACGAACGCGGTCTAGGCTTCGGCGGGACTCTATTAACAACAAGTTTTGTGCTACTTTCTTGTCGATCTTGCTCGAGAATATCTGATGCAAATCTGAGTTTCCTTGTCGCCTCTGAAACAACTCGATTTTGGCGCTCATTTATCGCTAACCTACTGGGACTGGAGCCAGTAGGAGTCCGTGTTGAGTATTGAGACCTATAAGAACCAGGACTGAGCTGATCCTTACTACCAACACATCTAACCAAATTTGATTTCTTCTGGATCCTCCTTGTCTGTGGCGCGTTTTCTGGTTCAAAGACTTGGATTTTTCTCTTGGGTGCCCATTTTACTGTCTTGATTTCTGTTTCTCCAAATACAGGAATCCAAGCCATTCTTTGAACTTTCTCCTCCCTCTCAGTTGGAGCTTGCCCAGAATTAGACGCTTGACTATCAGGAGATGCTTGAGGATTTCGTCCATTATCTTGAATTGAACCATCATCTCCCTCTGTGATTGGTTTGGCAGCGAACAAATTCACTTCTGAGGACGACTTTCCACCATGGAAATTTGCAATTGCCTTCTGTAAGCTCGAATCAACCTTTGGTTGCACCCGTAGCGAATCCAAGGACTTTGATCTTGAGCTATCTGGATTCAATTTCTCCTTTGGATATATTATAGGATATTGGCGCAGTTTTAGACAGGACTGAATATGCTGGAAACCCATAAGAGATTTTGAATCTCTCGTCAAGTTTGCATCTAGCCGGGATTCGTAGCTACGGCGTTTGGGGGTCGAGTACAGTTTCTCCTGCGAACTAGCGCTAGGTCCTCCGATTGATGGTCCAAACTTCCATTGATCCTTGTAGAGTTGTACAACTTTCCTCTCTTGGTTCAATTTTTCATCTTTCTTCCTCACCTTTTCTATCATTATTTGCAACTCCTCAATGGCCTGGGAAAGTTTTGTTCGCTTTTCGTTGAGCGATTTGCTAATTGTATAAACCTTGTTCGGGACTACAGCTTGATCAATAGACTCAACTGTCTCATAGGACATGTCTCTCGCGAGTCGGATGGGTCTGTCATCATTGTAGGAGGAAGGTGACGGCTGGAATCGCAAGAGCGGTTCGCGCTCTTGTTTGCCGATGCGAGGATCTGCGGTTGCTCTGGTCGCGGCGAAGCCAATGCATCGATCGCAAACAGAATCTCGCCGATCACAGGTGCAGTTAGGACAGTCTACTTTGCCAGTTATGGGGCGGAGTTTAGCTTGAGATGCCCTCTGATTGCTTGTTGCGCTACCATCTCTAGAAACTCTTGTCCGAACCTTTGGCTGGACTGTTTCGTGCCCATCAGAGGTAGTGAACAAAGGGGCTTCGTGGTCTTCTGATCTTGACTCACCCAGTTGATTTTTAAGCCGACATAGGCGGTTCTTGACAACGTCCAGCTGCTTCTTGACTTCTTCAGTCTCATCTTTGAATTTTGGAGCAGAATCTTCTGCTGAGCTTTCCTCTCGGCTGAATGGTGAGTCACTGGAAACGGCTAGCTGTTGTCTTGCACGAGTTCTGGAAGTTCTACACCTTGATTTGAAATGGGTCTCCTGGCTAACAGATAGTTCCTTCCGTTTGCTCTCGAGTGAATCGGGAGATAGCATTATTTTAGCAGTTCTATTGCGCTAATCATTCGCTTCATGCAAATGGACGGATGGCGTTACATCGCGGTCATCGTTACACCGAGTTGTATTCGTAACGGGACTCCGAAGAAGTCCGAAATGTAGAGCGACTTGAGAGAGCGCAGCAAGTTGGCGCTAGGGTCCAATCCAAGGTTACCATGGAAACACGCGCACGTGTTCTGCACCAACATTTCCCCTTCGATGGCAGTCAGCTGGTCAGACTGATTAGATTGGACGATGGGCTCAACAAGCAGATCAAACGAAGCAGAGAGAGAGAAAGAGAAAGAAAGACCAGACCTCTGTAACAGTCCCACTTATGACGCACCTGTCTGACTAGCCTGTTATTCATTTCCTGTTTCCAGCTCAGTCGACCGAATTCATTATATGCTCCTCGAGCGAGTTTTTCCGCTCTAGATGAGCAGCCATTTGCAAACAGAGATCAATCGGAAATCCATTCCCTGTTGCAACTGGGCGCCCGATGCCCGATTTATCGTGCTCTAGCTTGGTGCCTCGTTTACGCCCCTCACCGCTTTAGTGATCTCCCCAGTGGGCATGGTGGTACGTTTTAGCACCCGAGAAAATCTCCGATAACAAGGCTCTTGCCTGAGCCGAATAAGATTGCAGATCCAATCGAATTCTCTCACCATCGATGGCGTCGTTACATCTCTGACTCTTTTCCGGGGCTCTCAATGATCAGCAGCTCATCTTTAACTCAGCCCGAGAGGCCGAGAACAGATTAAGTCCAATTATCTCACCTCAATTGATGATACGAGACTGGTGGTTTTATCAGTATTTGCCAAGACCGATCTGACGTTAGGGCTCCGATCTCAATCGCTTGAAATCATCTTATTTCTGCAGAGACATTTAGGATGGCGCGAGATATTGACAAATTCCTAAACTCCAAACAGTAGCCTTCAGCGCAATCAAATGCCCGTCGTTGAACTGGCTATTCGGCGTGCATTAGCCTCGTCGGCCTTAAATATTTTCACGTCAAATGCAAAGCTCTACTCCACTAATATGGTCGTTTTGTAGCAAAGGCTATTGGTGCTCGACCAGGTGGCTATGTAGTCCCTTTAAAATGGTTGACAACTAATCCTCTGCCCCGACAAGAACTCTTATTCACAAGAACTTGAATTCTGTTATCTCGGGCTAGTGCTAGAAAACAACTGGAAAGGTACCGTTCGCTATTTGTTTACACTCTAAATTTAAAACCTGCAGAATTCTGAATCGAGCGAATTTTCGAAGCCTGCACTCTAAACTAAGCGAACCATCGAATATCCGAGAAACGATTCCACCTATTCTGGTTAACATAGACATTAACCTCATGCAATACAGCACACTTGACGCCCACTGACGAGTGTTTTTATTGATATAATATAAATCACCAAGCCTCCAACACCATGAATGAACCAAAGGCTGCAAAATTTCAGAAACTGTTGTATGAAGACGAGATGATTGATTTGAATCAACTCAAGATGATAGCCTGGGGTGGGATACCTCACAAGTTTAGGCCATTAAGTTGGCGACTCCTTCTAGGGTATTTGCCCGTGGCCAAATCTAAACGCCAACAGCAGCTAGATAGGAAGCGAGACGAATATGAACGGCTGATCGAACAATATTACAATGATCGGTCTCTTGATGATGGGATGTGGCGCCAAATTCACATTGACATCCCAAGAATGCAACCTCTAATACCTATATTCCAGCATCCAAGGGTGCAGGTCTCATTCGAGCGAATACTATACATTTGGTCTATCAGGCATCCTGCAAGCGGTTATGTGCAAGGGATGAACGATTTAGTGACACCATTCTTTCTGACTTATTTATCTGAACACTGTGACAGTAACCAGATACAAGATGTTGAAAAATTTGATATAAGCTCGGTGGACGATGTCTCGCTAAAAAACATTGAGGCTGATACCTACTGGTCATTTAGTAAATTATTAGATTCAATTCAAAACAACTATACGCATGCTCAACCTGGAATTCAACGTCTAGTTAAGATGTTGGCAACTGTTATATCTAGAGTGGACTCAGATCTTCATAATCATTTGAAGAATAACGGTGTTGATTATTTACAATTCGCCTTCCGTTGGATGAATAATCTGTTGATAAGAGAGCTACCTCTACGTTTGGTAGTGCGGTTATGGGATTCTTATCTAGCTGAGGGTTTCATAGCGACATTCACCCCTCCACAAACAACTGTTGCACATAAGCCAAGCCCATCGTCAACAAATGCACAGTCCAATCAAAATCCCCAGACCATTTCAGCCAACAATCTACCGACATCGGCACCACAGTTATCTTCGCTCTCCGGCAGCTCATCATTGTCATCGGCTGCAAGCATAATCGGAAGTGGCGGCGGTAGCGTTTACCCCCAGAATTTGCATCCAATTGGAATGCATGAAAATCAACATTATCAGCATTCTAACAGCAGATCTCAGAATTCAATAACGACGGTCACAAATTCAGGCAAGATGAGCTCCTGGAACAACGGAAGTGAGACACCATTCTCGGCCTCGTTCCATTTGTTTGTTTGTGCCGCCTTTCTCAAATCTTGGTCGAAGGATTTGTTGCGCGAGCGTGACTTTCAAGGCATCATGTTGTTATTACAGAATCTACCGACATACCATTGGTCGGACCATGAGATAGTTTTAATGCTAGCGGACGCTTATCACCTGAAGGAGATATTTTCGCCCTCGCATTTGAAGATTTGACTATAATACCTGATTAAACAGGTATGAGGGACTCTAGTGCCTCAACCTCGATAATAATGTTTTGAAATGGGAGCATGGTTCAATAGTTGATTGTTGATAAATCGCCATCAGATAAATTATTTCACTGGTAGAATTACCGGCGCGCAAATTGTATTCGACAATGTGGGCCCTCCAAGTGTCGCTATCAGCCTCAGGTTGGCTTTGCTAGAGTGCTTGACTCTTGATTGGTGGTGGCTGGTAATCTTTGAATTCGTACCCAAAAAATGTAAATCTGCCCCTAGAGACGCAGGACACCGCCGTTGGGCCGGTGTCGTTCGGCCATTCGATGCGCGGATTGTTCATCGCCCCCTTGCAATTCGCGAGCCGCTTTGGTCAAACTGCCACTGAGAGGGACACATCCTGCTAGGTGTAACGCGGTCCTTAGATTAGTTTCTGTGCACGGCAGTTTCGCGCTTGGTGCCCGCGAAACGCATGAACTTTCAGCGGGGTGCAAAGCAGGGAATGCTCTTGCTTCTTCTTTGCTTGCTTGTTCGTGAATTGTTGCTTTATTGCGCGCTTGCCTGTGCGTCCCGGTGCCGACGCCGGGCAACTTGCATCGGTGATCGTGGTGCTATCTCCGAGTTGGTCGGCAGCGGCGGCCGCTGCGAGCGCTCCCATGCAGAAAACACTCTATGGGGTTCGATTTGCTCACTTTCTGACAGAAAGTTTTGCTGCATTCACTGTGAGCTGGTAGGGAGCCACACATTTCGCCATAGTGAATGTATATGGAGCCAATACTTGCGCTCACAAGCACACAAACGCACATACACTCTCGCACTCACGGCAAACAACCACAACCATAGGCTCTGGCCATCACCATTATCAAACAAACGACAAAAAGTCCTTTCGTTTCTCGTTATGAGACCTGAAAGCTGGCGATAGTTTTCCCTATTATATACAAAACCACCACCCACTTTGTAATATTATTATTATTATTATTATTAGAATTATAATTATTAGTACCATTGTCTTTATCATTATTATTACTATCATCAATTCAAGTAGCGAACAGATAGTAATTTATCAACTGCATCGGTCTCCCTCTGTCCCGAAGGCCCGGCGCTCGCTAGCATTCGCCTCCTGATATGGATCAACAGCATCAGCAACAACAATCGCAGCAACAAAACAACCAGAACCAAAACGCAAACATTACAAGTAATAGCACCAACAACAGCAGTAGCAACAACAACACAAACCAGCAGCAACCCACTCCGTCTAGTGCCCACGCCACTCATGCTGTAATCATTTCCACTGGCCCAGCTCAAACTATCAGGTTGGCAGGTGTTGCCGGCAATCCGACTTACGTTAGCACGGCTAGTCTAGTAAATATGTGGCCTTGTCCCTCATGTAAAATACCATTTAGAACTGCTCAAGAATTGCAAACGCACCTAACTACCCATACGAAACAAGAGAAAAGTGTTCCATGTCCACAATGTGGAAAGTTATTTGCCTCACAGGATCGTGTAAAGATTCATGTTAGAGCGGCGCATGGCGAAAAGTCATGCTCTTGCCAGGTTTGCGGCTCTGGATTCTCTTACAAGTGCAAACTACTTGATCATATGAGAACGCATACCGGTGATAAGCCATTTAAGTGCGATACTTGTCAGCGTGCCTTCTCGCAGAAGAATCATCTTAAGCGTCATCAAATGATACACACCGGCGAGCGGCCATATCCATGCGAATTTTGTGGCCGAGGCTTCTATAGGAAAGATAAATTATCTAGGCATAGAAAAATTCACATGCAACCGCCTGGCACAGGTAGCGGCAGGGGACCCAAGCAGCAAAAACAGCAGCAACAACAGCAGCAGCAACAACAACAACAGCAGCAGCAGCATCAGCAGGGTCACCAACAGGCGCAACAGCTACAAGGTCAGCAACAAACCCAACACCAACAACAACAGCAAGCCCAACAACAACACCAACAACAACAAATTCAACATCAACAACAAACCCAACAGCTGCAACACCAGCAGCTCCAACAACAAACACAACTTCAGCAACAACCTCATCAAAATCATCAAATTCAACAAGTTACTAATCTAACCACCGGCACTGCATCACCAAATTCAACCATTCAACTGATTCCACTGCAAGTGGGTGTTCCAATTGATTGTCAATTTCTGGCTGCGGCCCCCGGCGGTGACCAACTAGCAGCCTTGAAAATGCCTGCCAACGATCAATCGTCTCAAACAAACATTAAGACAGATAATTGAATGCAAGTAGATGAGCCGAAACACAAGACATTCATGTATTGAAGAGACGGTGCGAAAGAAGAAAGAAACGAGGCTATATATATATATATAATATTAATTAATCAATTAATAATAATAATTACTATAATAAAGGTGGCTAAAGAATTTGTGTAACCTTAATGATTTGTATCCTCTGTGTCTTATGTTTTGTGTGTCATTTTGAAGATTGAAACTTGCAACTTAAATCTAGAGCCTGAGCGGCCAAGTCGACTGGATTGAAGGGGTCTAAAGGATTTCGCCTTACGAAGAACGGAGCTTGTGGGTTTAGGTTGCGCAATTGGGCAAACTGTTGACTTAGATGCTTTGGTGACAACAAGGTTCTTTGTACCACCTCATTAGATTGTTGATCATCTGCCGTCGCAAGCGATTTTCCAGCAGCTAGCATACTGGCTAGGAAGTTGGCGCCAATAGTCTGGGTTCCACCTGGTCCACATGAGGCTGTCTGCGGGATTATAAGTGGTGCAATGTTTTTGATGTTCGTGTTGTTGGGGTCCATGGTTGTGGGGGTAGTTGTGGTGTTGGTGTTTGTATGGCTGATGTTAGAGTCTTGTTGACTCGTCACCTGTTGCAATTGGGCCATCAAATTGACGAACAGATCGTTGGTGGATGTTGAGATTTTAGGAGCTGAGCTAGCGGCGGTGATTAACGAGTTTGTTGGTGGATTGAACAGGAGATTCTGGCCCTGATTTCTAAGCTCGGCGCCCTTTCTCGAGCTAAAGCGAGTTAAAGCGAAGGATTCATCTGTCTGTTTGTCTATTAAGCGGCGCCTTTGGTATGGAATATCATGACCGAGCGCGCTATCGCCCCTATGCTTTCGTTTGCTCTTATACTCGCCACCAGGACTACTGGTTTCATACTTTGTTTGCTGTGTATCCAAGTTATTGAGCTTATGGACTCGTTGGTTTGCGTCGCTTGTGTTAGCCGCAATCCTTTCAATTTGGTCAAACTCTTCATCGGCTGAGCCCGCTTGGCGCTGTTGTTTCTCCTGAATTCTTTGTAAAGTTTGTGATATTGTTTGCGCGGCAACTGGATTCACCTTTACAGGTATAGTTTGATGATTACTATGATCAGTTATAATGAGACTTCTTCCGCCTCCATTGCTTCCCTTGACTCCGCCGCCGCCGGCGCCGCCCAAGCTGTTGTACTGCTTCTTGTGGCGCTTTCTAACATGGCGCTCGCAATTGGCCTTTGTTGTGAAGGCGTATCTACAGATTCCACAAATGTAAGGCCTCTCACCGCTGTGGATACGCAAGTGTCTCACTAAAGTGCACCTATCAACTGAGCTATAAGTGCATAATTTACACTTGTAACAATGCCTGTTCCTCTTGCCGCCCTTCCTCGCTGCGTTCGGATTGGCCGTCTTGACATAACTCTGCGAGATGTCCTCGATAATTTCACCATTCAAGGTTGTCATTGGAGTCATTAGGCCAGCCACTTGATTCAACTTTGTCTGGCTAATCTGAGTCTCATGCTTAGCCTGCTCCAAGTCCGCCCCATCGTTTGGGTTTTCGTTTGGTTTCATTTGCTCGGAGGGGCTGGTGGTGGTGGTCGTCGTTGCGGCTGTTGTTGTCGTTGATTGGGGCTGCTGCGCTTGCTGGTTACTGTTGGTGTTCTCGCTCATGTTACCTCCGTCGCTGGCAAAACAGAGCTCGTCGTCCTCCTCGCCGCCGTCATCGTCGCTGGTCATCGAAGAACGAAAGTTCATCTTGATCATCTCGTCGTCGTCGTCGTCCTCTGCTGTGGCGTTCAACTCTTCGTCGCCACCCTCGTCCATTGCGCTCGGCCCCAGTTGGTGGTCACCTGTATGCTGCTCACCCTTGTTGTTGTTGAAGTCCTCCACCTCTCGCTTGATGACGGTGGCCGCTCCCCTCTCGTCCGTCGCCCCAAGGTCCTCGTCGGTTTCGTCGCCAGAAGCGGCGCTGTTGTCGCTGCCAGTTTGGAAACCGGAGGCTGAAACAGCAGCAGCTCGCCTCTGTCTTGCCACAATCGGCTCCTCATTGGCCAACATGGAGTCGTTGTTGGCCGACGAGCGCAGGCGGTCAGCAGCCTGGCCGGCCAAGTGGCCCTCGTCCGGCAAAGACTGGCGCTCCTCGTCGCTCTCGTCGCCGCTGTTTAGCGAGGAGGCCATCGGCTGCTGATGGGAGCGCGTCGAGCGCGGATTCACCTGTTTCCTTCGTTTTCCGCGCAACCTTTGCGGCGACGAGGCGGCCAAGTGGAGTTCTCGCTCGCGCCCACTCTCTTCGCCCTCCTCCTCGTCGGCCGCCGCCTCTTTGTCGCCAACTCGCGCCGGGCGCTGCTGGTCCTGGCGCTGGTTTGCTGTCGGGAGGGGAAAGTGGTGCCTATGTTGGTGTTGGTGCTGCGAGACTGCCGCTGCAGCGGCCGCCGCCGCAAGCATAACCGCGCGCACCGACTCCAGGCCGAGCTGGTCGCCCTGGAGCGCGCCCATCATGAGCGCCTTCGGGTCGATCTGCTGGTGGCGCAGGAACTTGGCCGCCTGGCTCTCGCCAGCCATCGGGTTTGGTTGCGCTAGCGACAAATCTGAGAGCTGCTGCTGCTGCAACTGGTTGGCGGCTGGTGATGGTGATATGGTTTGGTTGCATAGAAGCAAGTCGGCTGCTCGCGCTGGAAGTGAGCCAGCCGGTGGCTCGAGCGAGCTCCTGCTCCTGGCTCTCGTCGACGGTTGCTGCTGCTGCTGCTGCTTGAGGGCCGCCACTAGCTGCTGGTTGAGCAGGGCGCCCACTGCGCTAGCATCCGAGTTGCGCTGGGATTGGAGAGCAAAGCTGGCCGAGTCGGCGGGCCCAATCTGGTTGGTGTCGAGCTGGTTTGGGGCCGCGATAGTTGATGCTGCTGCCGCTGCCACTGCTGCCGCCGCCGCCGCTGCCACTGCGGCCGCTGTCGCTGGTTGCGGATGAGGCTGAGGCTGCGGCTGAGGCGACGATTGCGAGCTTGTTGAAAGTGAGGAGCCGAGCAAGGATTTCAACTGTTGCTCTTGCTGCTGTCTCGCCAACGAGTCCTTGTGCAAATGAGTCCGCATGTGACGATGCATGTTACCTGCCATTCGGTCGCCGTTGTTGTTGATGATGGCGCCATTTCGGTTTTCGGGTTCCGTTTTGGTTGTTGGCGAGTTCAGTTCAGTTCAGTTTAGGGTTAGTGTTGGTGATTTGGATATTGATGAATAATGTCGGCCGCCCTGCGCACAAGCGAGCCGAACTGTCTCGGCAAAGCAAGTTTTGCGAGAGAGTTCATCAACCCGCCGATTGGCCGAGCAACGCAAATTCGTCCACTCATTGGAGCCTTTAAAGTGGCACAGGTGACATTAGCACAATCAGAATGTAAATGGGCGAACGAAACTTACCGTTTGTTGTGAAAGTCATATGGCATCGTTTGCAGACGAAGGGTCGCTCGCCCGAATGAGTCAACATGTGTCGGTCGAGCGAGGACGAGGAGGACAGCAGCTTATCACAGAGGCGACAAACATGCATTTGTTGCTGGTCCATCAGTCTGGAGGTTGCTTGCTGTTTGTGCGCTTGGTGGTTGCGATTTGTTTGGTCCGCTTGCAATTGCTTGCTCGTCTCTTGCTGCTGCTGCTGCTGCTGCTGCTGGTTGCATTTGGTTTGGTTGCTGGCCGGCGAGTTTCGCCTCTCGCTCGTGGCCCCATTTCCGCTCGGCGAGCTGCAAGGCGGCTGCCCCATTTGGGGCGAGCAGCTTCGGGTTCCAGTCTTGCCTCTGCGCCCGCCGCTCGCCTCTCCCTCGTCGTGGTCGTCCCCGTGGTCGTGGTCGTGGTCGTCCTCCTCCTCCTCGGCCGCAGAGTCCAGCGCTGGCTTCGGGCTGCGCTCCTGGCCAGCCGCCGGCCCCTCCACCTGTCGGCCGGCCTCCTCGGCCTCAGCCTCAGCCTCAGTCTCAGCCTCAGTCTCGGTCTCCTCCTCATCCTGGCGCCGCTCCTCGGCCGGCCTCGGCTGGCGGCCCCGTCTAGCCGGCTGCTGCTGCTGGTGGTGGCGCTGGCGCTGGTTGCAGTGCACTGTGAGCGCGCTCATGGCAACGCGCGCCGCTCGTGGGCCCACTCCGCCTCGCCTCGCTTCCCTTTCCCTTCGCCAAAGGCCACTTCCGCCCTGCTTCAGCCTCCTCCTTCGTGGCGCTCCGGTGTGCTGAGGTTGTGCTGCAACGGCTGTTATAGGAGATGCGGTTAGTGTGTTTGTTGTGCCCGAGCGCTAATGGGTTTGCGGCGCAAGTAGGCCTGCTAATTGGCGCCGCTCGGCCCGGAGTTGGGCTGGCGGCAGGCGAGCGCGCCGAAGCGGCTTCAACGCTCGCCGGCTCCCAAACGAGAGCAGGCGGCGTTGTCTTCATCATCATCATCATCATCGTTGGCGGCGCCGCAGCAGCGGCAGCGGCAGCAAACTCTTTCGGTATCGCTCGCCTGTTGATCAATCAATTTGCGCTATCGGCCCGAGCTGGCGGCTGGCTGCGCCTCCCGGCCGCTTGCGCAACAGGCGGCGGCGGCCACTCGGCTGGCGCATTTGATGCAATCAGCGCCGCTCTCGCTGGCACCCAGCATCGCGCGCGCACTCAGCACGCAAATGGGGATCACTTTTCACAGTTCACTCTTTCGCTCGCTCGCTCGCTGCCAGCGATGGATCCAGTAAACATGGGGGATGATGAGCGAGATCAAGTGGATCTGATTGTGCCAGCGCCGCCAAAAGGCAGCGGCGGCGGCGGCGGCGCCAGTGCCGCCAGCAACGGCAGCGCGCGCGCCTGCAAGTGAAGCGGATTGAAGCCAGGGATGCCGCCAGCTCTCCTCGCTCGCTCGCTGCCGCTGCCGCCGCCGCCGCCGCCGCTCTCAGGCGGGCTTACGAGGCGGCCGCGTTGGCGAGCTCGGCTCAGCTCGGCTCGGCTCAGCGCCAGCCAGCCAGCCGGCGGCGGCCAGGCAGCGCGCGCGCCACTTGCGACGATCGGGCGCCAGATAATAAATCCATCGATTGATTTATCTCGCCATCATCGTCGTCGTTGTTTGCCGGCCGCCTTTGCTCAAGCTCGGCTCCACTTCCAGCCTGTTGCGCCGCGAGGACAGCTGAGGCCGGAATGAAGTGAATTGATTAAGTGCATCTGTTGCGCTGGAAATATAATAAGAGGAGCAAGTGGCCTCAGCCGGCAGCGAGGCGCTAAACTCAGCTCAACTCAACTTGGCGCTGCTCTGCTCTGCTCTGCTCTGCGCGCCTCCGCTTCAAGCGGCCAACTCGGCCATCCATCTTGGCTGCCGCGGCCGCCGCTGCAAGCTCATCATCTAATTGCGAGCCATTGTTGTCGCCGGCTGAGCTTGCTTGTTTATGGCCCGGCCAAGTGGGCCAGCGAGCGGCAGTCGGCGCGCTCGCTCGCTCGCTCTGTTGCGTGGCCGCCGGCGGCCGGATGTCTGCGCCGCGCGCGCGCGCCCATTAATCAGTCCATTGTTGCGCGCGCTCAGTCTTGCTGTCTCCCTGTTGCGCTTTGCGGCCGACACCTGAATGGGCCCATTCACATTCAGGTGTCACCGGCCACTCGGCGCCGGGAGAGGCGCGCGCGCGGCGAGTATAAAAGCGCCCTCCTCGCCACCCAAACTCCACCAGCAAACCTCAGACGGCGGCCGAGCGAACAAGGAGCAAAGGGGATCCAATCGAAGGCAAGGAGTTTTAAGGCGAGAGAACGAAGACGAAAAGCGGAAGCGGAAAGGCGGGATGGCCACTTGGATGGGCGCAATGGGCGGCGGCTCCTTTGGGGCGAGAACGGTGGTGGCGAGCGCTGTGCTTGCGGCCGCGCTGCTTGCGGCAAGCACAGCGCTGGCCCAGCTCCAGCAGCAGCAGCAGCAGCAGCAGGTTGGCGCCGACGGCTGCAGGATCGAGTGCTACCCGAACACCAAGATGATCAACGGGAAGGGCGGCGCTGGAAAGGGCGACAACTGTCGCTGGATCCTGCGCACGGACGGGAAGCCAGCGCGACTCTGCGACCACATCAAGTGCAGCAAGGTTTGCCCCCAGAACAATCGGGCTGCAGCGGCGGCTGGCGCGCAGGCCGACCAACAGGAGGCGGCCGCCTCCTCGCTGGCGAGCGACAACCTGCGCATCGAGCAGCAGCTAGAGCGCGACACTGGAGCGGGCGGCGAAAGTGGCGTTGCGCAGCCGATGGGCATCATGCGCCAGCTGCACGGTGCTAAGCTTGCAAAGGCGCCAGTTCCAGGCCTTTCGGGCGGCCGCTTGGCCGGCCAACAGCAGCAGCAGCAGCAGCACTCGAGTCCTGCCGCGCCAGGCCGCAGGATGGCGCCAACGCTGCCGCCCTCGGTGCAGTACGACGAGAACGACACTCCGCCGCCAATCAGCAGATTCCTCGACATTTCGCCTGAGGAGTGAGCCGGCGAGCGCGCGCTTTGGCCAGTCCAGGGCTGAGCTCAGCTGAACGGGATTCAAACTAACGCTGCGGCTCAATTCCGACCGAAGCCAACTGAACAAACCTGACAGGAGCCCTGCTGAAGGAAGCAGAAGGACAATTAAAGGTAGCATTCAAAAGTGAGCCAGTTTTGAGCGAAGGTAAATCCCTGTCTCTCTCTCTCTCTCTCTCTTTTCCCCTCTCAGCGCTCTTTGCGTGCAGTCGGCCATTGGCGAGCTCCAATTATGCCAACGGCGCGCGCGCTGACCATGGCCGGCGAGCTGGCCGCCGAGCGAGGGCCACTTTGCGCGGCCTAACGAGCGCGGCCAGCCGAGCCAGGCGGAGAGAGAGAGAGAGAGAGATGGTTTGAAAATTTAAATTTCCCACTCGCGACGTGGAGAGGGTTTATGGCAAAAAGGGCTGGCGAGCTCTTACTTAGCATCCGCTCGCAAGCAGCCCGGCCAAAACTCTCTCCAACTCGCTCTCCAACTCGCTCGCCCGGCTGAAGGCCAACTCTCGGCTGTCCACTTTCAATTTGCCCATTGTGATGATAATAAAGTCGAGTCGCGCTTTGCGGCCCTTCCGTCGTGTCGGCCAGGCCAGCTGACTCATCTTCATCCAGCCGCTCAATCACCTGTTGCGCGCTGGCCGCTCTGAGCGCGCGTCATCCGCCCGCTCGCTTGTTCGGGCGCCATGAACTTGGCCTGCGCGTTTGCTCTCGCCTTCGCTTTGGCTCTCGCTTTCGCGTTTGCCTTTGCGCTCGCACAGCGCCAAGGCTGCCGCTTGCACTTGAAAGCGAAAGCGAAAGTGAATGGCGCCCGCCGAGCAAGGAGCTGGGATGAGTTAGTGCGACGAATCAATCGGGCAGATGAGCCGCGAGAAGCCAAGCCTGGCGAGCGAGCGAGATAATCGAGTTGATCGGCCTAGCGAGCGCGTCCACTTAGACTCGCGGGCTTTGGCTAAGGTGAGATGCGCGCACGTCATGGCCTTGTCACAGCGCCGGCCAGGCCAAGCGAGATAATAACGGCCAGCATAAATCTTGCCGCCGCTGCCGCCACTGCCGCTGCCGCCGCTCGCTCGCTCGCTCGCTCGCCGAGCCAGCCGAGGGAGGCCGCTCAGCGCAGTCCGCCCGCCCGCCCGCCAACCCGCCCGGCTGGACGGATGAGCGCGAGAGGAGACATTGTCTTAGCGAGCGGGCGGCTGATTGTTTCACGGATTAGCCGCCGCTCGTGACTGAGCGCGCCCGCTGCAGCTTGTTTGCTCTTGCTCTCGCTCTCGCCGAGCGCCGCATCGGGCGGCCGGCGAGCGAGCGAGCGGCACCTGTTGCGCGTCCATCTCCGCTCCTCTCCGCTCCTCTCCTGGCCGGCCAAAGTCGCGCTCAGCTCTGGGTGAACTTGGCCGCTCGCTCGCTCCCCCCGCGCTCGTCTGCTGTCGGCCGGCCAGCCAGGCGGCCAGGCGGCCAACAAGTGGGCCAATTTACACATAACAACCCAAAGCCCTGCTCATCCCACTTCAATGTCGTCCGCTCGGCCAGCAGCAACAAGTGGCCGCGCTGGCCAACTGGCCGAGCGTGTGTGTGCGAGCGGCCAGCCAGCCAGCCAGCCAGCGACCACGACGCTGGCCTGCGCTCGCGTGTGAATGACCTACACGGCGCGCGGCCAACGAGCGAGCGAGCGGCCGGCCGGCTAGCTAGCTAGCCAACTGGCCGCCCGTTTGCGCGCGCGAAAGGAAGAGGCGCAGGTCAACGCGAAATGGTAATGATAATAATAATAACAAGAGGGGAGAGGAGAGGAGAGTAATGCAATCAGCGGTCCATCCCGGCCGCCTGTCTCTCCTCGCCTGCAGCTCGGCCGGCCGAGAGTCGTGCGAGGGGCTCGCTCGCTGGCCGCCCGCCCGGCCGCCCCTTCCAGCCCCAGCGCCAGCGCATCCCTCCGCGCTCGCTGAGTGTCAGCGCGCCCGTCTGCCCGCCGCCGCCAGTGCGACCGCCAGCGCGACTGTCCGCGCGCGCCGAAAGGGTCAAGCGGGCGCCACGGACGCCCGCCGCCGCCGCGCGCGCCCCCAAGCGGCGGCCCCGCGCGCCCGCAGACAGGCCGAGTCACGCTCGCCGCCGCCGCCGCCGCTAATTGAAAGCGCACAATGGCCAATTAACGGGCCACTCGCCGCCCAGTTCCGGCCGCCGAGCAGAGCGCGCGGCCCCAGTGTCAGGCGGCGCCGACTCAAGTCAAGCTCCAGCCTCAAGCTCCAACTCCAACCCCAACTCCAACTTTAGCTCGGCCGGCTTGCTGGCTGGAGATTAGCGCCGGAGCCAGCCGATTGTAAACAGGTGCCGCGTCGGTTGCGCAAGCGGCGCAGGCGAGCGCCATTGCGGCACAGGAGCGCGCAGAGGAGCGGCGAGAGAGGAGAAGAGGAGAGGAGAGGAGAGGAGAACAGAATGGAGGGATGCTCGCTCGCTCTCGAGGCGCCGGTTGCGTCAGCTGCGCCATGATCGGGCTTTGCATCAGCCAGTTTCGCAAAGCTCAGAGCGCGAGGCTCGAGCTGCTGCCAATTATGGATGGTGGCTGCCGCTCGGCTGGCTTGCTTGCTGGTTGGCTGGTTGGCTGGTTGGCCAATCAGCAAGCCAGCCAGCCAGCCAGTCAGCTGGACCCAAGAGAGCGGCAAAGGGGAAGGGAGAGACAATTAGTCATTTCGGGCGTTCGGCTCGGCGCAAGGATGGAGGTGGCTCACTTTCGCTCGCTTGTTAGCTCGCCGGCCGATAATTGTTACCTGAGGACTCTGTTGCTTGGTGACGACACAAGCAAATCAGAGCGACGTGAGAGTTAGAGACAATAAAAGCGGCTAAATCCGGGCAATCAAACGGGCGAATTGGGCCGGCCAAGCTGCTTGCGCTCCAACTATAACGCGCCGCTTGGTTCGCCCTTCGCCTTTGCCTTCGCAGCAAACGACTTTGGAGCTGGAGACAGTTTCACTCACCTTGATCGTCTTCCTTCTCGGCCGTTCGTCTCGCCGGTTTGAGCCTTCCACTTGAAGCAGCGCGAGCCGTCAGATTTGAAGCATTTGCGCGCCCCGCTCGCCCAATCCGCTCGCCGCCCAAAGCGGGCCTCTCACTCGACTCTCGGAACTGCGGGCCACTCGAAGCCTCCCTCCACTTCCACCTGCTGCTCGCCTCTTTGCTGCGCTTGTCTCTTGCCACTGGTTTTCGTTTTCGTTTTGGTTTGGGTCTGGCGCTGGCGCTGGTGGTGGTGTTGCTGCTGCTGTCGCTGTTGCTCTGGGGCGGCCAGCTAGTCTGCGTCTGTATGTGTGCTTAGCGACAGTAAACAAGCAAACCAAACGAGCCACTCATTCCGGCTGCGAGCGCCAAAGCGAACTGAGCCAGCAAACTCGGCTGGCCGCCGATTGAGCTGCGAGCGAGCGGATTGGCCGCGCAGCCAAAGACGGCGGCGGCTGCGCAGCGGCGCCTGCGCACTCGCGGGCCAGCTCCCCGCCAGTCGGCCGGATGATCCAGGTGCATCAATGAGCCGGCCGCTCGCAACGCTCAAAACACGAGCTGCCCGCAACAGAACGCGGAAGTGTCGCCGCCGCCGCCGCCGCCGCCGCCGAGCGCATCTCGCGCTCAGCTCGCACTTGCGGCGCCGCCGCCGCCACCTCGAGCGGAGGCGCCAAGCCGGCCGCCTCTCGCCAAGCCGCCCGAGCCGAGAGCCGAGAGCCGAGGGCCAAGGGCGCCCCGCTCGGCTCTGCCCAAGCAGCTCGCCGGCCCTGATTGCACAAATGATTGCCAACTTGGGCGCAAACTTAAACGCCCGCCTCTCACCTGAGCGCCACAATCCAAATTGCAAATCAGCAGCGAGCTCATCTGCCTGCCCGCCCGCCTGCCTACCTCTCGGGCAAGCTCGCTAGCAACAACGCGGCTCCTGCTCATTGTTGTCGCGCGGCCCGGCAACTCCAGCAAGGCGGCGACATCACGTTGATGGTGACACTCAATTTAGAACTGATTTTCAAGTTCAGCGAAAGTTGCAATTAAAAAGGAAATTGCACCTCGCGCGCAATTTCAAGCCCGAAGCGAGAGGCGAGCGCGAGGGAAAACCAGCCAGCCAGTTAGCGAGCTCGCCGCCAACCGGCTCGCCCGCCTCCAGCTCGGCTCGGCTCGGCTCGGCTCGCCCGCCGACAACAATGCGACTGGGGGCGCCGATAACAACAATAATATTATTATTTGTGCCAATAATACGCACTGTCACGCACCTGTCGATGGGCTCGCCGGGCGGCCGGCAAGGCTTCTTCGTTCCTCGCTGCTCGCTCTTCGCTCTTCGCTCTTGCCTCGCTCCTCTCCTCTCGCCGCTCTCTGCTCGCTCGAAGTCGTCCTCGCCGCCGCCGCCGCCGCCGCCTCCACCTTGCCCGCCGTCGTAAACACCTCTCGCCCGGCCTAACCGCTAATAGCCCGGCCCAAATTAGACCAACCGGCCTCCTCAAGCCCCAAACTCGCTCCTCCAAACGCCCGAGCCGCCCGCCAGCCAGCCGCCGCCGCCAGTCGGGCGCGCGCAACAGGCAGCAGCAGCAGCGGCCGCCGCCAAACAAGTTTCAGGGGCGAAATCTCGCGACTCCATGCCAATTGTAATGCGCTCGCCGCCGACGGCCACCCATTCGAGTCGGGCCAGCTTCCAGCAAAACTCGGGGACTTCCATCCGCCAGTTGGGCGCGAAAGGAGCCGCCGGTTGCTGCGAGCGCCGCTCGACATCACCTCAGCCGAGCTCAGCCGGCGCCCAGTTTGCGCGCTCTCGCTCAAGCGGAGTGAGTGCAAAAATAGATCAAGTTTTGCGCCAACTTGAGGAGGAAAGTTGAGGAGGAAAGAGGAGGAACAGATGCGCTTGGTTGTTATTTATCATTGAGGAAGCGAGCGCGCGTTGGCCGCGCCGATGGGGCATCTGTTGCGTGGTCGTCGGCTGCTGCTGCTCCTTCTCCTTCTTCTTCTTCTCCTTCTTTCTCTGCCGCCGCCGCCGCCGCAGGTAATTGGGGCCCGCGGAGAGTGCAGATGCAGTGGCGGCCGCCCTGCGCGCGGAAACATGCACATGTCTGCGCGCGCGCGCCTCGGGCCGGCCGCTTGCATAAGCGGCCAGCGCAAATCCGGCGCCGCCAGCAGCGAGAGGGGCGAGCAGCGCGCGCGCGCCCAACGCGTGCTCGCCGCCGCCCATAGCGCACCGCCCGAATTAATGATGACAAAAATAGCCGCCACCGCGCCACTGGCGCATCCGCTCGGCCAACCGAGGGGCGGCAAGGAAAGGAAAGGAAAGGAAAGGCGAGGCAAGGCGAGGAGAGGAAGCAGCTGACGGCTCTCCGCTCAGAACTCGCGAGCGGCGGCTGTTCGGTCTGGTTCAGTTCTGGTTCTGCTTTCGCTCTTGGCTGGTTTGCGCAACCGGCGACTTTCGCTCGGCCGGCGGCGGCGGCGGCAACAGATGCGGCTTTGCGCAACGAGCCCCTGCAGCTGCTCATCTCCGCTCGGCCGGCTCCTCTCGAGCGGCGCCAACTGAGGCTTGGGCTGGGGCGCCCATCGCGCCGCGCGTGCCACTTCCAGCGGCCAGCCCGGCCAAAATCGGACCCAAACTGAAACTGAAACTCAAACTGGAGCCCCAAAGTGAAAATCGGGCCGAAAGTGGGCCGAGTCCAATATCAGCTTCCCGCCGCGAGCAGGAAGCTGCGCGCGCCAGCCAAGACGGGGCCAAGATTAATTAGCCGCCCGCCAAGCTCGACCACCTGCCGGCTACGGGCGCGGCGCGCATTGTCTTGCCGCCGCCGCCGCCGCCGCTCGGTCGCCATAGAAATGGAGGCGGCCAGATTGGTGGCCCCGCCGACCGGCTGGCCGCCAAGTCTCGCGCTGATCTCCAGGTAATTGAATTCTAAACGGAAGCCGAGTGATTGATTCCTTGTCACCAGAGTGGAGCCAACTTGCGCCTGGCTCGACTTGGTTCAGCCGGCGCAAAGTGGGCTGAATTTGCTCGCGCGAACAAACGAGCGCGCAAGGGCTGCCCCGTTCGCGTGCAAAACCAAGAGTTGGCCGCCATTTGAATGCACTGCCGCCGCCGCCGCTGCCGCCGACTCTGCCGCTTACGCCGACGCGCACGCACACACTTGCCGCTCGCGCCCGAATCTCGCTCATATTTCATCGGCGATCGAGACGGGCCACGACCAAATGGGATGCGCGCAACTCGATCTGGCCGAGGATGCGCGCGCCGGCCAGGTGTGCTTTAAAGCGCGCCTGGCTCGACGGGCTCCACTCGCGCACAGGGAGCGCTGAATGGGCTCCAGTCGCGCGAGGGCGGCTCAATGGGCGCCGCCCGCGCAAAGTGGAGCCCTGAAAGCGACAGACGGGGGCCAACGAGGGGGGGGGCTCAACTCAGCTCACTTTCGCTCGAACTCGTCTTGGCCCGCTGCAAGCTCGGAGGCTCCAGTCTGGCCGGCGCCAGCGGTCAGCGGGCGGCCGGCAGCGATCTGTTGCGCGTTAGCAGAGGAGTCGTCCATCTGCTCGCGCCACTTGGCGCTCGCAAAGTCAATTAGACGCCCGATCCAATTGGCTGCGGCGCTCAGCCGGGCGGCCGCTCGCGCTAAGCGCAAGCCGGATCTCCTTGAGAGCAAAGCGCGCTCAACCCGGCCGCTCAACTCCCCGAAGCTCGGAAGCCAAGCGCGCCCCTCTAAAACCTGATTTAGCGCGCAAACTGACCATGACTCGCCGCACAGTAGCAACAATTGCACTCTCCCTCATTAGCATGTGAATTGAACGTTAACTCCTCAACTGTTACCGTTCCATCTCCAAACGAGCCAGGCCGCCTCACGTCCGCGCAATCATGTTGCAGCCCCATCCAGCGCCTTCCCCTCTATTGACTCAGCCCGCGACCAAGGCTCGCTCGTTGGCTTTAGCGGGCTGAACTGGAAAAGCACCTGTCTAGCTGAACTGAACTGAACTGGACTGAACTGGACTGCGTTGCACAGCACTGCACTGCACTGCACTGCACTGCACTGAGCTGCACTGAGATGAGCTGAGCGGCCAGCTAGAGCGAAAGCGCGATAAAACTCAACCTTCCACCACAAACTTCACCTGCCGCCAGCGCGCGCGCGCGCAACTCGCCCGGTGTCATTTGCATAAAGGGTTTAAATTAAAATGCAAACTTATAGGCGGCCGCCAGCCAGGCGCCATAATCTGGCTGATCGATGGGGACGCGCAGCTCGGCCTTCGCTGGCCCCTCGCCTTGCCTGCGCTCTCGTTGGCGCGCGCGCTTGAGCGCTCCTAGCGCCATCTGGTGGCCGCCGGGCGCCAGCCAAAAGTGTGCCCGAAAGCGAAGGAAGTGGCTCAAGTGGGAGGCATGCATGAGCACAGTGAGGCCGACCATTCGAGAGGCACTCAATTCTGTCGGCATTCTATCATGAGAAGAAGACATCAAGCGCAATGTGTCAACCATTGCGCACTCTAATCCATTGTTGCGTGCCCAACTAAGGCCACTCCAACGGTGTTCCATTGCACTTGTTTGCTTTGGAAGCCAGGTCAGCGTGCCACCGGCTGGCCGACCAAGAGGCTAGAGTGCGCCCGCTTAGCCGGCCGCTCGGTGGCCAGCCGGGCCAGGCTTGGGGGGGGGGAGCGCGCGCGCAAGTCTCGCCGGTTCTCGCCGGAGGCGCTCATTGGCCGCTGGCGTGCAATGCTGGCCGCCGCAAACATATTGGGCCGCGGCGAGGAACAGGTGACCAGAGTGGCGGCCAGTTTGGGCGCCAACTCGAGGCTTGCGGCTCGAGGCTCGAGGCTTGATGGCGCGCGGGCGTCACGCCAACTCGGGATCAGCAAGTGACAGTTAGCTCTCTCTCCGCTCGGCTCAAAAGCCGGCTGCTTATCACTTTCTCGCACCGGTTGGCGAGCGGAGGTGCTCGGCCAATTCGGAGCGAGCTTGAAGCGAGGCGAGCGGGCGGCCATCAAGTGAGAGTTCACACTTGATGGAGCAACAACAATACGAGACCGCGCGCGAAACCAACGATTTCCTGTCAATCCGAGCGAGCGAGCGAGCGAGCGAGCGCTGGGAGTGATGAGCCGAGGAGAGCTCCTCCAGGCGGCCAGCCAAACGCGCGACCTGCCACCTGTCACCGGAACTGGAAGTGGCAGTGGAAGTGGAATTGGATGCCGGCTCTGATGTGAGCGCGCGTTTGGGCGGGCAAAGTTTGCGCGAGTTTGGCGACAAATTTGAATAAAGTGGCCGGCTCCTCGAGTCCGAATTGGGCCAACACAAGCCGAGCGGCCGAGCTTTGCGCACTGACTCCGAGCGAGCAGCCTCATTGGCCCGCCAGCGGCCGAGCGAGCCACCGGCCGCCTAATGATAATGATGATGACCTAAGACTCATCATCACTTTAATGATGATTATAATCATTATCGTTATTACTATCACTCGGCCGCTCGTCTCTTGTCGGCGGCCGACGTGGGCGCCGCTCGCACTGCCGCCGCCGCCGCCGCCGCCGCAGCCGGATGAGCGCGAGGGCGGCCCACTTCCGGCTGGCATCGCGCGTCCGAGTTGGCGACACTCGGCCGGCTCGCCCATATAGATTTGGCCGCCGCCGCCGCCAAGTGATCGAGTGGGTGGCGAGCGGGCGGGATGATTTTGGACTCTCGGCCGCTTGATTGGACTGTGCGGATAAGTGGACTTGGCTGCGGGCGACACTTGGGCGCCGCCGACAAACAAGCGCCCGCCGGCCGGCCGGCAGCCCAATCCGCTTGATTAGGACCATCGGCGATCAGTTCGAGCGCACGAAGCGGCGGCGGCGGCGGCGGCGGCCGAGTTGCGCAACACAATCGGGAGCTGCTTATGATGATGATCGTATCATTATCATTATTACTATTATGATTGTCCATTTTGTTGACTCTTCTCGCTCCCTTGTTCATCCGAGCCGCCTTTGGCCCCCAGAGGCCGCGAGCGGCGCGCGGCGGAGAGCGAGCGCAAGAGAGAGAGAGATCAAAACTCTCGCCGGCTGCCCGTTTCCAATTTGACGGGCGATCTTCTGGGTTAAATAAGCGGCCGAGTTGGAACGTGAAATGATGATGATGATGAGGCCGCTTATCATGATGACGATCGTCGCGCTGAGCGTCGCCCAGAAACATCGATCTGGCCGCTGGGGAGGAGGGCGGCCATTTGTTCCACTTAATGGGCGGCCGGCCGGCGGCCAGGAGCGAGAGGCGGCCGGCGGAAGCGGAAGATCTTGGCCGCGGCTCGGGTTGGCCCAGACGCGAGGCTCGCCGTTAGAGGCGGGCGCAGGCGCAGCTCCATTATCTCGACTTGGATTGGGCGCGTGATTGGTCGGGGCGCAGCTCTGATTGGGTTCGCCCCTCTCTTAGGCTCGCCCGGCGCGGCCACCATTTCAATCGTCCTCCTCGCCGCGGCCGCCGCCGCCGCCAATCAAGCTGATTGCGGCCAACCTGGCCGCCTGATTAGCGGGCCAGCCAGCCACTCCAGGTGCCCCCCCCCCGAAGTGGCGCCGCCGCGAGCGAGCTGAGGCCGGCAACGATTACGCATCAATGGCCGCCGCCGCCCATCCCCCTCCTCTCGCATACTCTTGCGGCGGCCCATTATTGAGATGGGCGCCACTTCCGGCCGGCGCGCGGAAGCTGCGCCGGCGGTCAAGTGCGCTGGAAGTGGAAGTGGCGGCGGCGGCGGCGGCTGGGCTTCCAGTTTGCGTGCGCTGCCATTGGCACGTAACTGGCGTGTGAATTATGAGCGGCGCCCACTCGGCCGCCAGTGGAGCCGACTGAATCACGTGTTGGCGCAATGAATCCTTTCAATACAATGCAGCAGGCAGCCATCCTCTCCTCTCCTCTCCCCTCCGCTCGGCCCCTTTCGTGTTGCGCGCAAACGGGCAGGTGATGACGAGCCCGCTGAATCCCCCCGAGCGAAGAGGCGGCGGCGGCGGCGGCGGCAGCCTGATTGGCCGGCCGCATTGTTGTTGGCGCTGTTGTGGCGGCGGATCCTGTCCGCCCGTCACTCTTGCCCGGCGGCCGACCGGCGCCTCTGAATCAAGCCATCAGCCTTTTGTTGTTGTTGCTGCTGCTGCTGCTGCTGCTTTCTTGCTTGCCGCCGCGCCGAGGCGGCCTCCTCGCGGGCGCGTTAAGCTAATGATAATCATTATTTTGATTATGATTATTACGCTCGCTGATCCCGACTGCGGCGCCAGCGGGCGAGCCAGCCGGCCAAGAATCCGACAAAGGCCGCTTATCTGGGCGCAACACGTATGCCTATAGGCGCGCGCGCGTGGCAAGCGCGCGACACCTTGCGGCCGCGAGAGGCGCGCCGGATGAGGCTTGCCGGCAAGGCAAACTGAAGCGGCGCAAACGAGGCCCGATAAACGGCGGCCCAAATGTAAATGGCCGCCTTAATCGACAGGCGACATCCATTCGAATTCAAATCAATGGCCGCCAAGCACCATTAGTCATCCGGTAACGGCGGCTCGCTAGCGCACTGGCCCCACTGCTGGCCAGCCGCCGGCCGTCCAGCAAGCGAGCATCCGGTGGTCAAATCGACATCATTTTGTTGTCGTTCAATCACATCTAATCTAATGTTTGTCGGCGAGCTGGCCGCTGGTGCCAATAATGACGATTCCTCCAACCTCCTCGCCCCTCGCGGAGGCCGGCGGGCGCCATCAGGCCGCTAATGATTCTGGCGTCGCCGCCGCCGCTGCCGCCGACTTGGTCGCTCTTGGCGCCAGCATCCGCGTGATGTTGGACTGGCTGGGAGGCAACGCGAACGAGCAGCACTTGCCGGCCGGATGCTGGCGAGAGGCTCGCCGAGGAGGCCGCGCCAATGCACGCATGTAATGGTCCGGCTCAGCGGCCGAGACTCGAGGCCTCCGCCGCTTGGAGGAGCGGCAGTGGCGGCGGCGGCGGCGGTGGCGGTGGCGGCGGAATCATCATCATCATCATTATTGTTGTTGTTGTCGTCATTATTATCACTCCTTCCTCCTCCTCGCTCGCTGGTCCGCTTGTCTCGCTCGAGCCGGCTGCATCTCGGCCGCCCGCTTATGGGCAAATCATGATGTTCCAGCGGCCGCCTCTCGCGCCTCCCAACTGGCCGGCGCTGGATCAACATCGCCGGCCACTGGCTCCGGGCGGCAGCCTTGACGATCATTAATGGTGATGAAGACAGAGGGACTTGCGCCATGAATGCCCCCGCCGGCCGAGGAGGGCGCGCAGAGGCCCAGCCGGACATCCAGAGCCCGAATGGCTCCATCCTAGCACGGCGCCGAGGGAGCTCCCGCCCGGCCAGCATCTCCGGCGGAGGCCTCCGCTAGCCGCCCGCCGCCCGCCGCCCGCCGCCAACATCATTAGCCGGCCGGCCGGCTCCCGCGGCCATCGATCAAGTTTAGCCGCTGGACCAGCCGGGCCAGCTCGGCCGCACCGGAGCCGAGAGGAGTGGGCCGGCGAGACCGGCGCCGAGATATCGTTAACTTGCTTCCCGCTTCGGCCCTAATGTTGCTCCTTCCTCCTCCTCCTTAACCTTGCCTCTCGCTCCCGAGCCGGCGAGCTCCCAAAGCAGCCTCCTCCAACACTAACAAACCCAGCGCCAACATCCACCTTTCCTCCCCCCCCCCGCCAGTCCCGCTTCAAACCAAATCCAAGCGGCCACCAGAGCAATAGTCTGCTCAAAAACCCACCCAACTCAATGGGCCGAAAACCCAAAGCTGCTCGCTTGTCCACTCGGCGTCGACCAACTTGGCAAAGTCATCATATTCCCAGCTCGGCGGCCAAAGCGGGCGGACGGACGGAGAAGCCTGCCATTCGACTTCATCACTCACGAGTTACAAAACCATTAACTTTAGAACTGGCCTTTAATTTGCAGACTCTTGGCGAGCAAAACAAAGTCACATTAAATCTAATGGTCGTCGCTGGTCCCTCCAATCCAATGTTGACATCCAACCCTCTCGGCGACCTCCTCCTTGGCCTTAGGACCAGAGCTTGCATGGGGGCCACTTTCGGCCAGCTCCTAACTAGAGGATACAAAATTTGACAGGCGAAGGAACAACAATGCACCTTTAACAGTGCAAAAATCAGTGTAGTGAGATGCGCAGCAGTTGTGCTGGGGCGCATTACGTGTACAAGTAAAGCCTGGTGTTTGTGTGTTTATCTCCATAAGATTTCTCCACTCTAAAACAAACTATTTTTGGCCACAATGGATCGGTTGGGGTGGCCAACAAGACTTTAAATCGAACATATTTAACGCCCAACGATGACACAAAATCAGCCCTAGACAAACGCGATTGTCCAGCCCAGAACTAGCAATCGGCGGCTTTAAAAACAGGGAGAAATCTCTGTCAATCAAGTGAATCAGCTGTCTAAAATCGTGTGAAAGGGTTTTTGCTGTTGAAAATTAGAGTTATTTCACATCTATAGCATAACGATTACGAAAACAGCACAACGAAATCATGATAAGGGCTTCATAGAGATCTACACAGATAAGAGCCAACTAGAGCTTAGAAACTATAACAATATCGATGGAGAAGTTGGGCCATCACAACCATGTTGCAAACACAACCACCAAATCCTATTCCCAATCAGACTTTATTGTTCAGCCAAAACAAGGCCCGCCCAGCAACAGTCCAAGTGCCGAGACAAATGATACTCAAGGTGATACATACATGAACGGCACGACGAACGGCCAAGATCCTGCTTATAATTGGTTTCAGATGCCCAAAGTGGACTCTTTTCTCGACCTCATCACGATCAGTTGCTCGCTGGCTGTGATATTTGGAGGTATAGTACCATACATCCCGCAATACTTGAAGATCAAACGATCTATGAACAGCGATGGGTTCTCAACTTATGGTCAGCATCAAGCTCAAACTTCTTAGCGAGCGAATCCAATGCAAAATCTAACCCCAACTCTGTCTTCCACAGTTTGTTTAACCTTATTGCTGGCCAACATACTTAGAATAATGTTCTGGTTTGGCCATAGGTTTGAACTTCCAATACTTTTCCAAAGCTTTGTGATGATTGCCACGATGATGGCGATGATGGAGATTTGCGTCAGAGTTAGAGATAAACGATCCTCATATATAATCTCAAGTGTTAATCTTGGCAATGCTCATCATAGGAACCGAAATCGAACGGGTAAGCTTGAGGACAATGCTATCAACGAAAGACACACCGAATCCACGCCAATCTACTCGGTCCTGGATGACTCCTCCATGACCCCGTCTGCCTCTGCATCCTCAATGCCGGCAATCTCTCATCTCTCTTACCATTACCAGTGTCGACCAGATGCAATTTCGGGTGAGGGATCTATTACGCAGCTATCAATGAGCACCAATCAGGACGCTGCTCATAGCTTTTCAGATGAATCTCACAATCTTAGTCAAAATTCTGCATTGCAACCCTCCCAACCATCTGCTTCCGTTCAATCGAGAAGAAGTCGGACAAACAAATGTGAGCCTCCAAAGCCAAGAGCAGTTGAACATCGACACGCTCCATCTCATCCATCCGCTTTCTGAGCTTAAATCTAACCTACGCTCACCTACTCTCTCTATTCCTTTTTTTGCCTACGAACTAACCGTAATCCACCCATCTCAATCGCTAGGTTTTGGGGCGAAAGACTTCTGGGAATGGGACAACCTGTTCAGCTATGTTAAGTTTTTACTACTTTTCACCTTCCTGATCGGCCTGTTGACTTATATTCTATTAGATAATCACATGTACATCGAGACACTCGGCTTTGTAGCTGTATTCACTGAGTCAATGTTAGGTATGCCCCAATTATTGAGAAACTATTCAAAAAAATCAACAAGAGGCATGAGCGTTGCAATGGTCATGATGTGGCTCTCTGGAGATCTCTTTAAAACCTTGTACTTTGTCATACGCCGAGCACCAGCTCAATTCTATGTATGCAGTTCTATTCAGGTTGTTGTAGACTTACTTATACTTGCGCAAGTACTGTTGTATAGGTTGCCGAATGTTGCTTACCGGAAGTTACCAAAATCGACTTGACGATGTCCTATATTTATAAGAGCCATTGTCTAGACTCAGAGAGCAATAAATTTCTAACTTTGATAAGCGCCATTGTCACATCGATCGATCGTATATGAGTTCCTTCCTTGGATTCAGTTTACTAAGAATCCAAACTCTTCCAGCTGATTTATTTTCAAGAAAGCTGATGGTCAGATACAGAGATGGTTGATCGATGGGAATAACGATTCAGGTACCATCCTAAGGAGATGTCGGAAGAGAGGACAATCTTAAGAGAGGAGATAGATCGAGAATGAGAGATTCAAGCTGAGGCAAATCGAGCGCCGTCTCTAGGTCTATTTAATAATGCTTTTAGGAGGTTGCTTAGCCGCAATACATGGTCTATTACGCACTGAAAGCTAGCTTGCTTTTTTGTTGAGCTAATATCCTTCAATTTGAGATCGGTCTTTGTAGATGGCTTGATTCCTATTTGAAAGACGGCTTTGGTCCGTGAAAAATGGATGATCACGCTGGGTCAACTTGGTGTTGTGGCCAAGCATAAGTTTTGATGATCTTCCCAGATGGAGGCTCTTGTTGCGCCCGTTAGCTTTCGCATGAGGTGATGGTCTCGATTCGTCGTTGCACATGTACTCATAGTTTGATCCTCTCTTAAGATAAAAATTGGCGCCTAATCTACACGAGCGCCCCACATCAGATGCTTTGTAGGTTGAACCAGTGGCTAGGCCTTCCTTCCTTCCGCTTGCATGTGTGAATCTGGAGCGCTCAAAATCGTCTTGAGTATACGTGCAGGCATCAACCTTCAAGAGGGCAAGCGCATTCTCACATTCGATTACGTTCCGAGAGATTGGAACGTTCTCGTTACATGTCACTGACATGAAACTCGTTCCGTCAACCTGAACACCTTTGCAAGGGAACAGGATAACATCAGGTTCCTTTTCTCTATGAATCTGATATCTATGCTTGTATTTAGTCTCATCGACAGGCTCCATCTCATCGAGAAACTTTTTCGCCATTGACTCGCTGTAATCAGCTGCCTCTAGGGCTTTAAGTAGAAGCCCCTCAGGTACATCTTCGAAATGCTTTCTCAAGTTTTCCTTAAGGCTTTCAGCTCGAGACCCAGTAACAACCGGTTTTGTGCGACTTCTATGTACTTCAAGAGGATCGAGGCTTTGAATCTTCTCCTTGGCTGACTTTGCGGCTTGTTGGGCTCGAATTTGTTCGGACAATGACTTTCTGTTCTTCATCACTTCATCAATGTTCGCCCTCTTGTAACCCCTTTTCTCAACTTCATCGATGACCTTCTGTGCGTTCAAATTGTTGCAATGCAAAAGATGATACAAGTCTATCTCCTCGCAAGTTGGGAACAAAAATTTGAGATATCTGAGCTTCATGATTGCACCATTTAGGCGAACCTTCGATTTGTCCTTCTGCGACTCTCCCTTGGCCACATCGGTTTCAAGTGATTGCTCTGATTGCCCGAGCTCCACGAGGTTACTTATGATTTCATGCTCTACCTCTTTGTGTTTATACATGAGTCTCTTTATTAGATCGACATCTGCGTCCGGAAAGTAACTGGCCAGCTTGTCGAAGAGTTTTTTGCTCGAAGGTTTCGCCATCATAAGCATAATTGGACTTGTAGAGACGGTTTGCTTTGCGCCAAACTCGGTGGCTCGCCTGTAGCCTAGCGATATCAATGCTGCTTTGATCAAACCTTCGCGACCCTGGTAAATTCGGATCATTTGTTCAATTACGGGACCTGTAGCAGTTGGAAACATATCTCTAAGCCTCCTAGCTTGCTCCTCGTCATCATCGGGCGTCGTAAACTTTATTTTATCATTGTCGACCAGCTTAGTTCGATGTGAAGAAGTCTTGGCTGGACCTTTCTGGATTTCCCTGGCCAATTCCGATAGCATTGAGGAGGTCGGAGAAGCAGGAAAATGGTAACCGTATTGGCATTCAAACAGATCCGAGATAGGACGCCGTGAGGTTTGTACTGCATGATCAGTTGTAGGACTCTTCGCCAATTTATTATCATTTTCCACCTTTGATGGCGACCGTTCTATTTCAGTTGACAAGGTATCATGAGTCGGCTGATAATGCTCAAATTTGTACGTATCTCTCGTTGGGTCATAGTTGCAAACCCAACCGCTTGGCAAGATGTGCCCATGAATAATCTTTTCACTATGTTGCTCCTCCTCTACGAAACACTCTGATGGAACGTCAGCTAGAGATCTACTGTCTTGAGATCCTCTGTTTTCTTCAGCTGATTTTGATGACTTGTACAGCCCTTCCGATGGTGGTAAAGAGTCATCGTATGCTGTGACGTCGTTCATATTCTAAATTATCTTTGATTTTGTATGACTTCAGAACAGCCACATCAGGTTGGGTTTGACTATTGGACCCTGACAGTATGCGCGAATTAAAGGGACTTCCTATTAAAGCAGCGCACCTTCATCCGAGTGCCTGAAGCGGAATCCGCCAAGCGAATGCTTGCACGAGCTGTGAGCCTCGCCCGTTCAAACAGCGAGATTTGACCGCGCTATGGATTTCTAACGTAGCGGTCGTAAAAATATTGCGTTTTCGCCGGTCCGAGAAGCCAAGAACAGATACATGAAAGCTTTAGCATACCAGGTGATGAATGTGAATTTTTAGCAACTGTCTGCTCGGAGTCGAAACAAAACCCGTAACAATCGAGTGTCAATGACAGTAGACATTCTGATCGCCGCCAAACGGAGGAGGTTAGATGAGTACTAGAAGCCAGAGACATATCATCAAAGACGGGTCAATGATAAACCATTGGTCACAACTGCCTGATAGACCGACAGGACAAACCAAACCCTTGACGAAGATCTATTAGAGGCCAAAACTAGATCGAAGATCAAATTTATTGACAACATGCAACTACTCTGCTGTACATTTAAACGGGTGCAGCTGTTCACTATTGTTGTGGCTGCCACCACGATTGTTAGTATTCTGATGATTTTATTCTCCTATAACTATCCAACATTGGCCAGAAAGAGAGTAATCGATGCTGTTGTTTTCAAGAATGGCTCCTTCTCTATGGATAGATTTCGAACAACCGCTGATCTCAAGAATCTTCGCTTGTCTTTTTATGTTTACAATGTAACGAATGTTGATCAAGTTTTAAACTCATCGGCCAAGCCCAATCTAGAAGAAATCGGCCCCTTTGTTTACTCCGAGTTCAAATCGAAGGAGTTTATCGACAACAATCAAACCTCGGGTCTCATCACCTACAGATTGCGGCGAAAATATACCTTTGACAGAAATTTCTCAATCGCAGACCCGACCAAAGTATTAATCACATGGCCTAACGTGCCTTTATTTGCTGCTAAAGCCTTCCTAGACAAGTTACCCATCATCGAGCGATTGGCCGCCTACTGGGTTATGAACAGGGCGATAAAGACCCAGCATGAACCGCCTTTCATCACAGACACTGTGGAAAATTTCATTTTCGACGGATCTGAGAGAAAGTTCTTCGAATATTTGCAGACATTGGACAAATTCAAACTCTTGAATCCTTGGCCACTCAAGGACAACAAATTTGCGTTTCTCTACGGCAAAAATAACACAATCGATCCGTCCATGAATCTCCCTATGACAAACTCAGCTGGGTTCGGCCTCAATCAAACTTACCGTGATCTAAACCAATACGTCCTCGTCAATGGATCCAGATCGCTAAACGTCTGGCCCAATGAACCGAAAAGCTGCAATGCCATCGGTGGAACTGATGGCGAGTTCTTCTCACCATTCATTGAACACGAT
>Ga0268249_1000204_pt1 | contig 37730 bp, 34 predicted proteins | sample AgamicAtPe_FD_200257 | JGI IMG/M metagenome (GOLD analysis project Ga0268249, IMG submission 200257) | Agave microbial communities from Guanajuato, Mexico - At.P.e (v2) (version 3) | ecosystem: Host-associated > Plants > Phyllosphere > Phylloplane/Leaf | place: Guanajuato, Mexico | collected... | reverse complement strand
TGAGCCTTTGCGAGTTGAGTTGAGCGGAGAGTTGGCCTCGGCTGGGCTGGAGGCTGCTGGATGCCGGGCGCAAGCTGCAGGCTGGCGGGCGCCCGCTCGAGCCGGCCAGTGGGGCGCGAAGAGCGGCAGCGGCGGCGGCGGCGGCGGCGGCGGCGGCGGCGGCGGCGGCGGCGGCGGCGGCGGCGGCTGCGGCTGCGGCTGCGGCCACCTGCGCGCGACTGGCCGGCCAGCTTGAGCCACAGCTTGAGCTCGAGCTTCAGTTTCAGCCTCAGCCTCATCCTCAGCTCGGCTGCAGAGTTGAGCCGGACGGAGTTTGCTCGAGCGAGAGCGCGCGCCTATAAGTGGCGGCCAGCTCGCCGTTGCCAGGCTGCCGGCGCTGCGGTTTGCTCGGCGCGGCAAGGGCGCCTCAATGCGGCGAGACCGCACGAGGCCAACGCAAAGTTCAGATTCCAACTCGAACTCGCCGCTCGGATTCGGACTCTGAATTGAACTGAAACTCGCATTCGAACTCGAACTCAAGCGAGCGATGACATTTGACGCGCCGGCCGGCCGGCGAGTCCACTCGACGCGGCCGCCCTGACTTTCGGTTCCGCGCGCCGCGCTCCAGGCCGCGCGCTTCCGGTTCTCAGAGCGCCGCCAACGTTGGCCGCGCGCAACCAGAGACAAAAGGTTGCCGGCCTGCGAGCGGCGCCATATGGGCTGGCGGCGCGCGAGCTGGGCCGCTAATTGCGCGCGCCACTGCGCCGCCGCCTCGGGCGCGCGCCGCACTGCGCCCGGCCCCCCTCCGCCTGGCTGCGTCCGGCCGGCCGGCGGCGGCGGCGACACTCGAGTGGCCGGCGGAAATCAAGTGGCCGAGCTGGGCCGAGCTCAGGTGCTAATCAGCTCAGCTCAGCTCACCTCGGCTCGGCTCGGCTCGGCTGGGCGCAACTCGGCGCAACTCGGGCCGGCCAGAGCGGCCGCCACTCCGCCCGGCTGCTCGGCGCCGAAAACAAACAAATAAACTGGCCAATTGGGCCCAATGAGGCGCGCAAATGGCCGCAGCCGGCGAGCGCGACAATCACGCTCGGCCGGCTCCACTGGGCCAACTGGCTTCCACTCGCCGCGCAACTCGCTCCAAACTCGGCCGGCAATCTGGGTCGGCCGAGCGGCGAGGAGCTAGCCTGAAGTGGCGCCAGCTCTCCGCTTGCTTGTTGTGACACTCAAGGCGCCGGCAGCGGGCAATAATTTGTCAAACGCGGCCGGTTGCGCCCCGGATAGAGTTGGAGGCCGGACGCCTCAATTGGGGCGGCAGCGGCGGCGGCGCAGGCAGAGGCCGAGCAGACATGACAGCGAACATGATCCTCGGCCGCGGCCGGCCGGAAGCAGCGCCGCCCTGTTACGCGCGGGCCAGGGCTGGCGGCCGGCGCGGAGTCATGCGCGCCCGGTGATGGATGGGAGCGCCCATTGAGAGAGTGTATGCGCGCGCGCGCCCCCCTCGGCCGCCACCTGAGCGCGCATGATGGATCGGGCCGGCTCGCTGCCGGGCCAACCGCGCCCGAGTTGGGGCCGGCCGGCCGGCGCCAAGGAGTTCGCGCCCGGTGCCGCAACGGGCCCATCAATCAACATTGGCGACACACTGCTTTGGCCGGCTCAGCGGCTCGGCCGGCCGGCCGGGCGGGCTAATTGGCGGCCGGCGGGGGCGTGGCGGCGGGAGGGGAGGGGCGGCCGGCCGACTGCTCGTGGCGCACGTGCGGCGCCGGCTCGTGTGGGAAAGGCGCGCGCAGGCAGCGCAAACAATTTGTCCCCGGCCGCCGCGCACGGCTAATGGCCGGCTTACCTGGCCCCAAATGAGCAGCCCCGAGCGACGAGAGGTGGAAAAGGAAGTGGAAGTGGAAGTGGAGGCGGAGCGAGCGGCGCGCGCCCAAAACAATGGCCGCCGGCCGGAATGGGCCGAAACACGTGCGCGCGCGCCCAAATCCTCTGGGCCAACCAAGCGGCCGGCCAGACTCAACTCGGGCCGCCGAGTCAACATGGAAACAAATCTCAACAAGCGAGCGCCGCCACTCAACGCGCGCGCTGCCCAAACATGATTGAGTAAATTGAATTTTGCGCCGCCGGCCCAAATTATGGCCCGGCCGGCCGCCGCCGCCGCCCGCTGCAGCCCGGCGCGTAACAAGAACCGGAAGGCCATTGTTTCAATGGGCGGCCGATATAGAGGCGCGCGGCGGGCGCGACCAGTGGGGCGGCAACAGTTTCCCCTCCCCCTCAAACTCTCGCCGCTCGTTCCACTCTGCGCTCGCTCAACTCTGGCCTGCAGAGTCGAGCGCTCAGCGGCCGGATTGAGACGTCGGCCTCGCGCACAGAGCGCCGAGCGCAGAGTGCAGAGCGCAGAACGCGGCACTCGAAGCGCAAAGAGTTGGGCCGGCGGGTTGCGTCGAGCCTCCAAACGGCCGCCAACCCCGCTCGCCGCGCGCGCACAAACCGACCTATAAGCGCGCGCCTCCCTATACTCGCCAGCTCGGCGCCCGCCGCAGCCAGCCAGCCAGCCAGCCAGCCGACTAACCCCAACTCACGCTCAACCTCTCTTCAACAACCAACGCAACTGCAGGAGGGCCGCCACTTGGCCGGCCTGAGCCTCATGCGCGGAGTGCCGATGGTCGCCTCTAGTCCAATCCAGTACGACGACCACTCAACTGTCTCGTCGACGGCCGGCGCGCTAGGCGGCCAGCAGCAGGCGAGCGGCGGGCCCGTTGGGGGCCAAATTGGCGAGCTAGCGGCGCTCGGCGGCGAGCGGCCGGCCGCCGTCCACTCGCCCGTCGCGCAGCAGCTCGACATTCACGCCTACCAGCCGCCCTGGAAGAGCCTGCTCGAGTACGCGCACCACCAGCAGCAGCAGCAGCAGCAGCCGCGCGGCGCCACGCCCCCCGACCGGACGCTCAACCCGACGAGCCCGCGCTACCAGCAACTCATGGGCCAGGTAAGTGAAGTTTGCTCTGAATGGCGCTCTCTCTCCTCTCTCCTCTCTCCACCTCTCGCCTCGCAACCCGCCCGCAGCTCAGCTCAACTCGGCCCATTGGAGCCGCCATTGGAGGCGCTCCGAGGCTCGCTTATCTCGCGCCCACAATCGGGCAGGTGCGGCGGCGCGGCGGCGGCGACAAATTGGCGCCCAACGCGGCGCAGCTCTCGCCGCCCATTGACGGCCAGAGTGTGGGGCTGTCACTCGGGCCGGCCAGCCGGCCTGCTCGGCTATAAAAAGGCGCGGAGTCGAGCAGAGTTGGTTTTATTATTTTCCTGGCGCCAGCGCTAGCAGCCCGCTAGCTGCCTCCTCCGCCTCCAAGTTTGCTCGGCCCGAAGTGGCGCCAAAGCGGCCCGAATTCCTGGCGCCGGCCGCCAGTGGAAGCCGGCGAGCTCGTCCGGCTCCCACTGGCCGCCAGGCGCCGCCGCTCGGCCTATCTGGCCGCCATCTCGCCGCTCCGGCCGCCGCAATAATGAATTATGGCCGCTTGGCGCCAGCTCCAGTCTGCGCGCGCTGGCCGCCAACAAGGGCGGAGACATGAGAGGCCTAATTAGCGAGGTGCGTGTTAATAAGCCATCGCTGGTCTAGCGCGCGCGCTCGCCGGCCCCAAATCTGGGCATGGCGGCCGGTGTGGTTCGCGCGCCTTATCTGCCGCTCGCATCCATTGAGCCGGCCGGCCGGCTAAGTGGCGCAACGAGCGCCCGCGCGGAGCTCCAAGGCGAGCGGCGGCAGCAGCAGCCGCAGCAGCAAGGCGAACTCTCCGGCCCGCTTGGCCAGCTCGCCGGCCAGGCCGGTGCGCGCGCATCGAGCCGGCCCGGCCGCCGCCAGACTGTCGCCAACAGCATCCATTGAGAAAACGATGGCGACGAGCGATAACTTGGCCGCCCGCCCGCCCGCTCGCTATCAACGCGCTAACTCGAGCCGCGGCGCCACTCTCTCAGCCTCCAACGCGCTTGAGCCTCCGCAGCCCCAAGCGCCAGCGCAACGCCGGGGACTCTTTATCTCAATCGACATTTGTCTTTCCGGCTGCGGCGGCCAACGTCGGCCGCTGGAGCCAAAACTTGCGCTCGGCTTGGAACTGAAGCTCCAACTGAAACCCCCAGCCGCCAAGTTGGCCGCTGAAGCAGCAGCAGCAGCAGCAGCCTCAGCCGCAGCAACGGCCAACGGTGAACTGGAGACGCAAGCCAAGCGAGCTGCTCGCTCTCTATCTTGCCGGCCCGCCGCTTCCAATCAGCAGCCATCTCGCGAGTTGCGGGCCGGAGCCAAAAACAACATGGCACTCGAGCGCGATAAGGAGCGCTGAGAGTCTTGTTTGCACGTTGACAAAGCGGCCAACTGGCGTCCGGCCCAGCCAGCCAGCTCGTCTCGCCTCCTCCTCCTCCTCCTCCTCCTGGCTAGCCAACCCGCCAGCCAACTCGAACTCAAGCTCAATTCCAATCTCGAACCTCCTCCTCTGGCGCCGGCCAACAGGTTTCTCCTGTCCGCCTCTCGCCCCTCAACCCGACGAGAGGCAGCCGAAGCCAACTTGCCGCAGACTCCCCGAGTTCACCAGCTAACCAGTCGCAACCTAATTCCGAATGCACAACTCGCCTCAGATCCACGGCTACAGCGGCGCGGCCGAGTCGGCGGCCGAGCAAGTGAGCGCTCAAGTCCACACGCAGCAGCTCGAGATGCCGCAGCAGCAGCAGCAGCAGCAGCAACAACAACAGGTCCAGCAGCCACAAGCGCAACGCCAGCAGCAGCAGCAGCAACAGCAAGCGCTCTTCTCCAGCCTCCACCAAAGCCAAGCGACGAGCTACCCAAACACAATGGCCGGCGAGCTGCAGCATCTTGGCCAACACGCCCACCTGGCCCACTTGGTCGGCCACCACGCGCAGGCCCAGCCAATGGGCCACCTGCACCAGTTTCAGCGCTAACGCTTAACGCGGAGCCAAAAGTGGAAGAGTATTTTTATATCATCTCTGCGCGCGCATCGTTCAGCTGGAGGCGGCGGCGGCGGCGGCGGCGGCGGCCAAGCGAGCTGCCTGCCTCGAGCCGCACCATGATTGAAACTCCCGAATCCAAGTCTTCAGCTCCAGTTCGACCATCGCCAACTAGCTAACCAGCTGAAGGCTGCCGGTTCAAGTCAATAAAAAGGCAAATTCAAATTGAATAATCGTAAAAGTGACGTAATGCGGACTTTTGAGCTTGCGCGCCAACTCCGCTCGCTTGGAGACGTTGATCTTGTTATAATTAGCTGCCGATCGGCGAGCCATCGATTTTTCGCTCCACTTTTAGCCGAAAGCCGAGCGGCGGGCTGCTCCTGAATGCACCTTTGCCTCTTCCACTCCCCCCGCTCGCTCGTCTACGGGCCAGACTGACAGCGCCAGCGGCCGGCCTGTGCGAGCGCGGGCGCGGGCGCGGACGAGAAGGAGAGGGAGGCCGCCAGCAGCCAGCCCGGCAAAGTTCGAGTGGGCAGAGGAGAACACACAGGAAGTGGGCCGGCCAGGATCGATTGGGCCCGAGCTCGGCTGGCCGGCCGCCGGGCGCAGTCGGCCGCCGCCGCCGCCGCCGCCACTGCCGCTCTCTTGGGCTCAATTTTATTGCACTAACAGAGACGGACGTCCCCAAATGGCGCCGCCAGAGCAAAGGCGCAGCGAGCAACTGGATTGAGGGCCAGCCAGGCCGGGCCAGTCGTTAAAAGTGGTCCGTTTCTCTTGGAAATCATCATCGGGGTTTCCCTTTTATTGGCTTAAGGCATCGGCTTGCTCTCATGCCTTGAAGGCGCTCTCCTCGGCTTGTTTTCGTCGCCACTGGCGCGAGCCGATTGGAAAAATCGGACACACGCAAAAACTCGGCCCCCAAGCCGAAATCGTGCAACTTCGTACACTTGAAGAAGTTGGCCCATCAAACGGGAGACAGCTGATTTAAGTGCGCCTTTGACTGCTGCACCTCAAAGTACTTCTTCGCGCTGAGCCACTTGCACTTTGCAACCCGCCGCTCGAACCGCCACCTGCTCGAGCCTGGAAAGCCAATTGAGCGGAAGAGAAGTGTGGTGGGTTAGTTTGTCTAGCTTTCGTTCATCGCATTCTTGGAGCCCCCCAAAAAGAGGCGGTGGACAAAACTCACTTAGCTTGCCGCTGGTCAGCGACTCCTCCACCAGCGAGCGGAAGTGGCGCTTCCTCTCGTCTGGTTTGCTCTCCACTTGCGCCTCAAGGAGTTGGTCCTGCAATTTTGGGCGGAGGGATGGGAGTTAGTGGTTTGCACAGAGGGGCGCCCCCTAAGCTAATGCGGCAAACCTGCGCCAGACAAACCCGCAACAACAACAACAACAACAGCACCGGCCACCACGAGCGCAGCGGACTGGCCACATTAATCATCCTTGCAGCGAACGCGACAAGTGCTCGCGCAAAAGCGGCCACCAAAGCTAATAGCGCGCGACAAGCGCCCATAGAACAAAGCCTGGCTGTGCTTGGGGCCCCAGAGCCGTGCTAATGATTTCAAAATCATCATTTATCTAATTTGAATGAAACTGTCGCTTGCTCTGGCGCTCGCCCACTCTCGGGCGCCGGTTGCGCTCGCTTGCACTTAGGTTGGCCAACTCGCGGCTCCTCCTTGGCACTCTGCGGACCCAACTGGCCAGCAGAGTGACGGGCGACGACACAACAATGCAGCCAGCCAGCCAGCCAGCCAGCCAGCGTGGGGGATCATTTTTCATCCGCGCGGCTTCCGTTTGCGTTGTCGCGCTTGCGTTCGTGCTGGCGCTAGATTCACCATTTGCTCGTTCAAGGCAACCACTGCGTCTAAACATGTCCACAATGCAACATTAGCCACCAAACACGAGGGCTCCACCTACGCGCGTGATGCAAATGAAATCCCATTCAAAGCTAAACCCACCTCAATAAAGGAAGTCAACATGGATAGACTCATCTCCTGACAAATGAGCGCACAAATCTGATCATTCTGGTAGGCGCAACTTATGAGCGTTGGCATTAAAACTAGCTTGAGTCTTTGGCGCGCAAAGTAGTCGAATGGAAGCGCAACCAACTGCTCGATTATGCTTGGTTGGCGGCCGGACATTAACAGGAGCTGATTGTCCTTGTTTAAATAGGCAAAGTTGCCTAGTAGGAGGATAATCTCGTTCATGAGCTCGTTTTTTAGCAAGTCGTTGTCGTCCTTCGACGAAATTAGTGACCTTTGCTCACAAACAGCGAGCGCGATTTGCTTCTGCTCGATTATTTTAAATTGCGTTTGGTTCAGGTAGCTGATGAGGTAGCTGCAAACGTGGCGCAACTGGAGCGGAAGCATCTCGTCGGCGGTCAGTGTTGATTGGAGGAGCTTGGTGTCAATATAGGCGACATAGTTGATCAACCTGAGCGAGTGGAGTGCAAGCGTTAGCTTCCTATCGGGCGCTTGCTCGGTGAGTGAATTGAACGAGTTGACTAGCATATCGTAGACGAGAGTTAGAACCCCAGATAGTTGGGTCATTTTGAGGGTGGCCAAAAGTTGCGTTCGGTCCTGTTGCGCCGCCTGCGCTTGCTCGGCCTCGTCCTCTGGTAATCTGATTAGTGCGAGTTGGAGAGAGTGAGATGGTTAGCTCGGTTTGGTCGCTGGAGGAGGCCACTGCCACCAGTAGCAACAACAACAACAATGGCCAGCGCGCGGCAGGTTGCTAGAGTTTGAGTTAATTGAATTATCGCCTCTGCACAGCCTATAGATTTGGGCCGCCCGAAAGCGGAACCAGGAAAAGCGCAAATGGGAGCGAAGGGCGAGCTAGTGTGGTGCGCCTCATTTGATAGGCGAAAAATGACTTTTTGCGGGGCCCCCGAAATCAGGGCGCATGAGAGGGGGGAGGGGAGAGCCAAGTGCCAGCTAGCTTATGTTTGTGTTTGTTTGTTTGCCCACTCGATCCTTGGATGCGCGCAAATCGCGAAACCGGAACACGAGCACTTGTTTCAGCGCTGAAAAGTGTTTGCTTCCGCTCGGTTGCTCCTCCGCTCGTCTGCCCAACCAAGCCAGCAAGCCATCCCGTCTGCTAACAAGAAGCCAACGGCGGATGGGTTTAGCCAAACCCATCTAATGGTGATTCCACTAGCGCTCTTTCCATTCCATTTGGCCAAATCCGCTTGGGACTGCCGCCTGCCCGCCCGTCTGAGAACTCTTGAATTGGGCGCCCGAAGCGTAAGAGCGAGCGAGAGGCAGCCGAGTTTTAGCGCATCAATCAACGCGACGTTAGAATGTCAAAACTTGCCAACTTGAGACTAGAGCGCGCCAACACTAGACTCTCGCTCTCTCTCTCCCTCTCGGCCAGAATTTGCCAATGGCCGACCAGTGGGCCCCGTGCGCACTTGCAAGTCGCCGGCAGTGGCCTCACCATATAGATATATAAGGCATAATCGATAAGTGTATTTATCTCGCCTGTGCTACCTCAAAAGTCGATCCGCCTGAACTCGCGATAGTTGGCCAACGCGCGTGCATTGCAAACAAGTGCTCGTATCTCCCCATCCACTTGTGTTTGCCGCCAGTGGCTTGTAGTTGGGGGTTGGCGCTCGACGGTTCCGGCAGAGGAGCAACCAATGGCCAACCGACCCGGCCTCGGCTCCACTCTTGCGCCGGCCTCCCTTGGCCGGCTGGTTTGCGCGGTCATGTGAAATATTGGCCGCTTTTATTGTTATTACACGCATCTGACAACCAATAGGAAATCGGAGTGCCAGAACGGAAGTTAGGTGGGCCAGCAGGGCGGCAGTGACAGCAAGTCTGGCTGGCCCATTGGTGAACTGTGAGCTTTAGATGTGGATTCCAGACGCAATGGAGTGTGTTTAATGTTCATGGCCATCGACGAGGAGCACGCTGAGTGGCGCGCGATGGTGGCGCCAAACTAATGATGACGCAACCCGTGAATGAAAACGAGCACAATCCACGCCAGGCTCCCGTTGATGAATCAATTTGAACTCTTGTCTGATCCGGGAGCTTGGCTCGTCTTCCGGTTAGTGTGTTTGCGTGCCGATGTTCGGGCGGGCTGAATTGTATCTGCTAGCGAGAGGGGCGCTCAAAGAGGGAAGTTTGCGTTGACACACGTAGACCGGATTGAACTCTCAGCGCTGGTAAATTTTGCAGTTAAATTGGATTGAAACACGATTTAGGCTAAAATTACAAATGATGTTGTGATTATATTCGGCTAACCGAGCGGCCAACCCGAGAGCCACAGATTCAGAGGCAAGCCGAGTCGAGCGCCATAGAGAATAACAAAGGCCTCCTTCTTGTCGTTATGCCGGCGCCACAGTCGACGACGTTCCAAGAGCTTTGCGTAAATTCAACGCGCAAATGAGGTGAACAAAAGTTCATCCGCTTTCGAGCTCTCGCGATTATTTGTTTAGAATTTCGCTATATTTGGCCTCATGCTGCTGCCTTGAAACGCGATTCTGAAGGATGGCCATCAATTCAACTCGAGCCAACTTAACTCAACTCAATTCAATTCAATTCAATTCAATTCAATGATATTACTCAACGATAGAAGGCCGACAATATTGAATATTGTTCCTCAGTGTTGTTACGCATTTTCATTGAGTTTTGACATTGATTTCAAGCGAGTTAGCCTGTCAAAGTTGAGCAAACTGTGTTGTTCCGCTTGCTAATGTTATTAACTCTCACACATATCTGGACCAAGTAGACTAGTTAGGGAGGCAGAGCGAATGGCAGAGGTAGTTGGCCAGTGAACACAATGTGCAACTCTCGACCTTACGATGGATGACTCGAGCCAAAATCTGTATTGAAGGGTCCAATTTGGGCCAGACGGGCCACTTGTCTCGGACTGTTAGCTTTAGGGCCAACAGGAGGAGCAACCAAATCAACAATCAAACCTAGCGCATAACCCCTCCCACTGCTAGCGCTAAAATTCATCGCCAAACTTTCTCTATAGGACAGATGATCGATATAAATTTGGTTGCTTTGATGTGGGCCATAGAGGTTAAGCGCGGATGTCACCCAAATGCACACATACTACTCTCGTAAATGATTCTGCCAGAACTATTCAAAAGGATTGACCACCAAATTCTGGCCGACATCAGTTGCTGGCCTTTCGCCTGATCAGCATAATCTAGGAGCAATTGTTCGCCTCTCACTATGAATGGATGATTTCAGAGGGAGTGGTTGCGGTTTGAGCCCTCAGTCATGCTGGGCAATGCATGCTCATTCAAGAGCTCTTCATTGAGCACAAAGTTAACGTTAGATATACTGAATTTACCGCTAAATTGAATCACTTTCGCTCTGCGACCAATTCATGAGTTCCAGGTGGCCATCAAATGGGCAAGGATTTCAATCAACTCTCGTGAAAGCAGAAAGTAAATCTAGATTTACACTGAACGAGAGGTATAGATGAGTGGCTGTAGTGGCGATACTTACTTTGCTATAACTAGTTTGACGAGACTAGTTACAAACTGGATGCATGAGGTTGTGAAGTTTATAATTTTGTTGTTGGCCGTCGATGACGATGATGAAGTGGCGGAGGCCGATGGACCGCTGATCGAGGGCGAGTGGGCTATGGCCGCGGCTGCTGTAGTAAGAGTTGAGCCCGAGGCTGTTGGTAAAGCAGATGTACTGCCTGGAATATAAGCGCAAATCTGACCAGTTTGTCCTGGATGCGCAATCGACGAATCCATGTATTTCTCCGAGGGCGAGTTTGCAAAAGTCGTGCCAACATTACCGTTGTTACTCTGACCACTGGATGGCAAAATTTGTTGCTGTTGCTGCTGATGATTATTATGATGATGCTGTTGCTGGTGAATGTGCGACATTATCACTGATTCAGTATCCACGATACCAACGGAAACCATGTAACTGTTCCCATACAAAAACACACACATGGAGATGATGATGATGTTTTGACCATCGTGGGTGAGCAGGCCCATGAGTATGGACGATGGCGGGGGGAGGGGAGGTTCAATGGCCAGTTTTAGCGAGAAATTTTTGCCGAATTGGCAGGGGTAAGACATCGAATGGGGAGTTAGTTGGGCTGTGGTTTCAAGCTGAAGAGTTATCAGTTCATCCTGCATGCAATGCCACCGGATTTGACAGCAATATGTAAATGACAGTTCAATCGAGCAACGCTTCCAGGAATATCGGACTGACATCGAGCAGATCAATATCTGAAGCCAAATATATGTGGCGATGGACTTCCAGATATAATGTGGCCAAAAAGTTTGGATTTTCAAAGATATGAGGCACAAACAGCGTCAGCATGGAGTAGGAACCTGGTCCTGTGCTAAACAGCATTGACAGACAATCAATTTGTAAAGATTGAGATGCAGATAAGAGGGCCAATGGAATTCGATCTCGTCTCCAGGCATCAAGTAGGCTCCCTGCCTACAGATGCTGTATGCTTGTTAGCAGGGTGATATATTGTCGGTTACATCATCATATCCCCGCAATTCTTCGGCCAAAAAGCACAAAACACATGTACGATTTGTCGGCGAATCGACACAACAGCTCTGAGTCCATCTTCTCCCGATGCTCTCGAACAGGTGTCAATCATGCGGCTGCCAGTCTAACAACAAAGGACATGACGGCAGCTATTTGAAATATCCCGAACTTGCTACCAACAGAGCACCAACAATTGCTGCTCATAATGGCAACCAATTCTAAATTCGAGCAAGCCTAGCTAAGGCTTTGGACTACAATTGTTCGAATTCCGATATCTCTGATTTCTATTCTAATGAGCTGATAATTGTTGCTACGCGAGAGCTGTTGGTGCATCAAGTGGACATCGGCCAGTCACTACACAGCACAATCCGACTCTTGACCATAGATCAAAAGGTTCTGGGCGCCCGTAGAAGCGGCAAGTGTTGAACAATGACAGAGAAGACTCACCTTATAAAGTCGTCGCTCCTTTGATCAAAGGCCGTTTTGTCGAGTCGATTGAGTAGAACAAGGGGCCGACTCAAGATTGTTTCCGTAACAGTGGCCAATAATTTGCATAGGCCAGCTGTCATATCGTCTACGACCTCCTCGCTTCGCTTGTACGTTTCTGCTCGATCATACAAATCGTATTCGTTGTTCTCAACTTCCTCATTTTCATCTCCACCCTCTTCTGCAGAATTCAAATCTAAAGTACAGCCATTACTGTACTTTGAGTTGGACTGAATTTGTGCCACTCTTCCGTCATTATTTTGTTGCCAGCTGCAATCATCATCGCTCGTCTGAGTTCCAAGTATAAGAGATTTCTTGATTGCTTGCGAACTCTTCGATTCGTGACTTTTATGTTGTTGCTGCTCATGTTGTCTAGCCTTCCTGTCGACATTTTGAGCTGAAAGTGTAGCAGCAGAGGACGAGCCAGATATGGAAGAGGCTGGCGATTGGTTTCCTATTATAAAGCCTAGCCGATACGAAAGAACATCACTCAAGTTGATCATATTGTTTGATTGAAAAATGATGTAGCATAGATCACCGTGGTTAGTGCACAAGCTTTGTAGCAAGCCAATTATCTTGATATAGATTCGTGCAGGCAATATGGGTACCCTATGGCAATAGTAAGAATTTAAGCTCACTGGATCTATCAAGGTTGAGGCATGACTCGCAACGGTTGATGGAGGCTTGCTTGTTAGTGATACGTTTGGTACAATTCGCCTAAGTATGGAGACCAAACATGAAACTATATCGTATAAAGATAGAGTATCGATTGCATAAAATTCAATCATTTTTGTTGCTGCTGAGAGCTGGTCAGCGTCCAACTCTTCTTGGTAAGGTTTATCTTTGTTATAAGGCAGATAGAGCAGATTTGGCATAAGTTTGGGACTCTCCCTATTGCTTAATTGTTTGATTAAATCTGCCAACAGGCGATCGACGCTATGTATTATGCCAGCTGGCATCAGCCCGCCTCCGCTAATCCTTTGATCTGCAGTCGTGTTAATAAGTTCACGAGTAATTCTATTTATCTTCAGATAGAATGGCTTATTTTGTTGACAATTGACGTTATTTGCGCTAAGATCGATTGTATTGGCTAAGCTTGATACATCTGTAACGGTGGATTGATTTCGCGCCAGGCGCTGTTGAATGAGTAATTGAGCAAGACGTGAACGGATTTTGTTCGTGAACCATTCACGATTGAAGGATTTACCCGCCAAGATCAACTTTTGTCGTAACTTCCTGCACTTTTTTTCTATTGCCAGTAGACTCTCGCGATCACTTTCAGATAGTGAGACACCACCACCGGCTTGAGTTAAATGAGAGCTATGGTAGTAGTTGACTAGAGACGAGGCTCGAGATGAATGTTGGTCATCGCTATTGGTTTCTTTATCGTTATCTAAAGGTATGTCTGTATCAACTATATGTCTCAGATTATGTATCTCCACTGCTTCGTTCGTTGTTAGCATACTATTCTCGTATCGCTCGCTGATAGATAAATGATGAGTCATACTTCTCAGGTGTGAGAACAGTGCTAGCTCTGTACCAATAGTTTCCTTACACAGATTGCAAAACTTTTTGGTATTGAAGGGTTTCAGTTGCAGTCTTTGGTTTTCACTGGTTGAAAGCTCTTTATGCCTAGTACTCGCATTAGTACAAGAATCTTTGGGTTGGCTCTGTGCATTAACAAAAGAATTATAACGTTTAATGCTCAATTCGAAAGCCTTTTGCCGGATAAGTTTCAGATTAACTTCATGTCGTCGCTCGCTTTGCTCCTGTTTCTGATCGATACGCTTCTTCAAAGTTTGCACACCAGCGTTATAGGCTTCCTTGATTGCGGATATCTTCTGGTCGCGGAATTGATTTTTTTCAATGCGCCTCTTCTCTTTTACACGCTGTTGTTGCTCGACTTTTTGATCTTTCATTCTGCGTCTTTGCTGAATCTGAATCAATTTAGCTTTCCTCTCAGCCTCAAGGTTCTTTCGTCGTTCTTCAGCTGCTACTTCCTTGGCCTGCTTCTCTTCAAACCTCTTCTGCCGTTCATCTTGGAGATCCTGTAGCCTAGCTTCAAATTCTTTCTTCCGACTGTTTAAATCGTGGCGCCTATTTTGAGCTTCAAGATTATTGATGAATTGTATCTCGCTAACTTTTGAGTCCTCATCATGGGCCTTCCGAATAATCTTATCGAGCTGCTCTTGACGTTTTGCTGCTGCTTTTTGCAACTTAGTCTGTACAGAGGCTTTGAGATTCATCGTATCCTCTTCTTTCCAAGCGCGCATTTCTTCCACTTTCTTGAGTATATCCCTGAACTTGTTCGCTCGATACTCGAGAAATTTTTCTCTTGCCTCTTGAGCTCGGTTCAGGCGATCTTCAAGGGATCTTTTTCTATGGGGACTGATGTATTTGGCATGAGAAGATGTTATCCTAAGACATCTGTCCGGTAAGCGATCGCAAGTGGACTTTCTGTCTGAGCCCTTATTGGTTTCTTCGTCCGATGAGAGATCCATAAGGTGCTTTCTGATATCACCTAAATTTTGGTGGGGCTTTGTGTTTGATGAGTTGACTTCCACTTTGACTAATGTCTCCCCCTTTGTCCCATCAGGATGACCACTGTTCTCATCTTTGCACTTGTCATGGCGGTGAGCCGCCTTACAAACAATTTCACCGTCTGTCAACCTCTCAACTCCGATCACTTGTGTCAGCTCCTTTTTCTTGCTCTGCTTAGCATCTTGTTTTGATTCTGGACATGAGTTCTGCTGCCTGATCTCGTCGATAGCCGAATGAATCTCTTTCAACATCTCGTCGAGTTCCTCGTTGCTAGCGGTTTTGCCCATACCCTTAATCAGCGAAACGACCAACTTATGAGATCTTTTGGCATCGTCGGGCTGAATTGTATCTTCCGTAGTATCACTTGGGGCTTGTTCAACTGGCTTGTCGTCGGTAAGCTTGTCGGATCTGTTATCAATGGTGACCTTATTTCGCATCAGTCTTCTAGATGACGTCAAAGGATAATCTGAGGCTTGACTACCAGATTTCTTGATAAAGTTTACCCTTTGGATTGAATTAGGATTGTCTCGATTTTTGCTGAACATTGCGAGTAACTTATCACATGTTTTCGGAACAGCCGGGCGGTTACTTCGCTCGTCGGTATTAGTGTCCAGTTGAGGTTGCAAGACTGCCGGTTCTCTAACTGTTTGTCTGGCACTACGATCAACTCTGAGGCTCGCTGCCGTTTGACTCGGCTCAACTCTGGGCCCCTTAAGCGCTCCTCTCTTAGTCTGGCTCATCGCGGTGTTGGAAGACATCTCCAGCTTTCGGTATCGATATTGGTGGTGGTGGTGTTGAGTTTGGGTGGTGTTCAGCACTGCCTTTAATAAGATCTATAATTTGAGGCGCCAGATACCTCAGATTTGGACAAGTCGGAGGACAAGTGTATGGATATAACGAGGCAGGTCGGCCGTCGGAGAGACGAGAGACCCATGCTTGAGCCTTACGTGATTGAAGTATTGAAAGCGATGACTTGGTTCGTCAATATTAGTAACCGCAGCGAGCCAGTCCTTGAAAAAAATGGCTCCGATCTTTTATGGTTAATATGAGGAGGTAGATGTGCATCCTCTAGTGTCCCTGTGATGATACTCATTTAGGGTAACCTTCGTCAATATTGCAAATCGAAAACGAATTTGTAGCATGAATGGCATTGTATTCGCGGGCACGATTCCCGAATGCTCACACGCCCATCTCATTGATCGTCATAGAGTACCCGAATGGTAGATTATTGTAAGTCTCAAGAAACCGAGAACAGAAATATCCAAGTAATTTAAAGATTGCAAAGCACTCTTTGAGGATCGATATCATCGGTTATCGCACTATGGTCCCTCCCGTCCACCACTGTGGAGATAAGTGTAAAACTTGAACCATGAGACTTGCTCGTGCCTGATCTCGACAACTACAAGCCGACGAGGCGAAAGACATATCCGCATGCAATTCTACTACCAATTCTGGTTGATTGCGTCGAAGTCCCAGGGGCGATATTGAAAGGATCTTGTATCCATCGAGCATTCAAAGCGTCATTTTCGTCGTCCTTTTCGAAGATAGCCTCAACAATCTCTTCAATCGTTTCCTCATGCTCATCGCTTCTCAGAGGGAGGGGGCTTTTCTCAAGCCTGATGTTGGGCCACAGAGGGAACATTATTCAAGGGAGAGGGGTGAGAGGGGGGACTAGTAAGCTAGTTTGAGGTACGCATCATCCAACTGGTCGCTGATATACTGAGGGTCTCCCAGCCGGATCTCGTCCGTTAGAGAAGGATAAATTCATTGAATAGTCGGGAAGCGAGACGCTTTGCAATAGACAGTTATGTTATCAGTTAATGGAACTGTCGACTCGGGTGGCGCAACCAGTAGTTGTTGGTAATGGTCGCTTAGTCTACCAAACCACTTGTGTGAGCGTATACAAGTGGTTTGGTAAAGAATAGTTGCCAGAGAAAGCCAGTTAATGGCTCGAATACAAATTCGTCATCATATTATGTATTGTTGCAGTGTGGCCGCTCGAACTGGAGTTGTTTGCCAACTTTGTTTCCGCAAGAGACTGGAATCTCTGAGCAAATAGGTAGGAGCAGCATCACAGAATACCAGAAATCAAGTAGTTCGTCCAGTCAATCTTAACAATCTGCCCACGAAGATTCACTCGATAGATAACAAGGACAGACGCTCTACTAGTTGTTGTGGTATTTCTGAATTATCCACCGTAGACATTGGCAATAACAATCAACGTTCAGCGCCTGCTGGCGCTAGACTCCTTTTTCAATCAAACCGATACAATCATAAGGACCTTGATGAAAGAGCCCGAGAACTAGCAAAAGCAACTGCAATGCTACACTTATAGGGAGGATCCACGAATGTTTTCCATTGCACTGATGGTCTAGAAAAATGAAATGCGCATATGAGTGCAAAATCCTCCGGAGGCGTCTCGATGCGAATCCGAGGACCTTAAATCGTTCAAGCAAGATTACCGTCAAGCTTACGACAAAAACTTCTGGCCCATCTAGAACACTTTCCGATTGCGTTGAGCTTGGCTTAAACTAGGAACAAACAAGAGAATATATCTGATTGTATTTGTTCTTGACGTTTTTAGTTTCGCCACCTGCTTAAAGAATTGAGTCGAATACGTTTTCGTCTGCCTCCGGAGAAAGGCATAGAATTTAGACCATGACAACTAGATGAAAACAAGTCAAACCTGCTTGACAAGGTTGCAAGAGAAGAAGTTTCGGGGCCTCCTCGAAGAGGTGAGTTTTTTTGATTCGCTCCTGCATCCGTTAACATCGAGAAAGTTTCGTCATATCGTCGGTCTGCTGTACATAATCAAACAATTTGTGATTTGATAGCTCATTCCTAAGATACGCCCGCACTGACTGTTGCTTTATCTCCGGAGGAGCAGCATATTGAAGCAAGCATCAGGTCGTGACACCTGAGCTTGCCCAACTTACGTTTTGAGTCTAGAGTAAATCCTAAATGCTCGGCGCAGATAGTTCAGAGCTACGGCAAGAGTGTTAATATCGAATTTATGACTAGTCTTTTAGAGCCACAAACATGAAAGATTGAAATGAATTAAAGTTGAGAACGTGGGATATTTTGTTTGGTATTATTTGAATTAAATTAGTAGGGTGTATTTTAGTACGGGTACATTTTTGGTAATAACTTGAATACTCGATTAAGCCTCTGAAATATCCCTCACCATTGGTAGGATTTCCGTCCGAGGTTTTGATTCCAGCTGAGCTAAAGAGGTATGATAGGTGAGAGTCTTCTCTGACTCATCAATGAATTTCAGATATGTGCTTAAGCTTTAGATAAGGGAAGATGTATCGACCGATGATCCAATCAAATTAATGTGGATTAGCCGTCAGCGTGACTGTCTATCGGCGTTTTGTTATCGAATTCTCCCTAATCACAGCATATTGAGAGGTTGTATCTTGGGTGAATTTGCTTGAATGCAGAGTTCAGTAACTAATGACTAGATTGGTTGAATGAGCAAGCTGAGAGTATAGTCTCAAGAGGTGTTCATGGATCACTGAATGGCCACAATGATATGTTCATGGACGATACATCGCCAAATGGAAACGAAATTGTTACATCCAGCAGTTGCGTGGTGCGATCGTCTCTCTATCTTTGTTGTTGTTATTGGAGCTCAAGATCTGCTCCAGCAATGGTAAGGTTGTGGTGAAACTGCGATAGCCGAACGTCATCGCTATTGTTGTTGATGGGTTCAAGAATCGCACGTGTTGTTCAACCTGTTGCTTCCCTTCGAATGATTTCAAGCACTGAAGATTATCAGAGGATTAAAAATCTTAGCGGGATGCAGAGAGTCCATCGTAGTGGGATCACGGTGAGATGACTTCCTTTCAACATCGTAACGATCGCCGAGTGATCGTGTTCAACAATAGCAGGCCATCTATGTATAGATTCTGGGCTGCTTCATGTGATGTTTCCCTCTATATATACATATGGCCCTGCAAAGTTGTTTTCGTCTATAAGTTATCTGTTCCGTGAGAGTGCCATCGGATCAGGCTGAACAAAGGCAAGTTTGCGCGCGCAGATTGTCTTTTGCTGCACGACAAGAATCATATCGCTGTTCACTGACATTGCGCAAGCAAAGGTAAACTTGGTTCCAGTTTTACGAATCCAGAACAGGTATCGATGATCAAACTGAAATTGTTGGAAAAGGCTGATCTCTCCTAGTAGACATAATCTATAGATCTTTCTTCTGATTTTGCCTTCAACAGAGATTGCATTGGGATTGTTCGCCGATGCGCAATTGCGCGCTCGCATCCTAGCGCTAGCTTGATGCAGGGTCCGGTCCCGCGGAATTTGAATTTTCGGCGGCTAATTTCGATGCTCGTTCTAATTGTTTCTTCAGGGCTCGTATCATTTGAATTTCAGCCAACCTTTGATCCGAAATTCCGCTCCTTTTGAATAGACGCCTATTTGGTAGCCAAGAGAGGACGGAATATGTGTTGTTAGAAGCTGTTATATTATATTGTCAGTATTCAATAAGGTGGACAGGGTTCACCAAGAGGAGGGTGTAATTGAATCAGGCGCCAAGTGGACCATTTTCAAGCGAATACGAGATCGGTATTGAATCGTAGGATGGATCTGAGATGCTAGGAGTGGGGGAGCCATGCACACGAATCGGCCAGCGGCCTCAGCGGCTCACCAGGTGCAATGCAAGCAGACAAAATGCGAATCAATCTAGTGGCAAACATGGCGAAACTAACCCAATGAGCCTACTCTTGCTCAATAACAATACGGAATTGAAACCACTTTTAAAAACACGTCACTCGTGAAATAGATATGCTTGGAGACGATTGCTACAGCCTCAGTCGCGGCCAGGATAAAGAGATTGAAGCGGTGGCTAGATTGAGACTCGTTGGTTGATGTTCATAGCGCTAGGAGTAGATAACATAGAGGTTTCAACCAGCTTAACCGCGGCTAGAACGAGCCTTCACCTGGCTCGGGTTAAACGTTCATGATGAAAGACGTATTAAGCAAAGCAAGTTGCAACAGTTAGTTGGCTAGTTAGTAGCTGAGCGCCTGCTAGAGCAAAGTTGCTCGCTTAGTGGGGAGAAATCAGATTTATACACATAAACATATACATATAAGTATGGAGAACGCTTACTGGGACCGATTCAAGTTGTATTAATCAGATGAAACGTTAGTCAATGAGAGCTCATAAGCTAAGAATCGTCACAAGTGGCTAAGGGAGGCGGCTTTTAGAGTGGGAGCAGCATCAATTTTAGGGAAAAAAACTGCAGTGTCATTCAACTTGATCGAGCGGGAAAATCCCATCCATTCTTCAAACAGCAAGAGACATAAGGGACAGCCTTGGAGCGAACAGGTGCGAGCTTCGCGGTGGAAAAAGAGTGACCAGTGCGAGCTGAGCGTCCAGCCATCGTGGCAACGGAAGAGCGTGGCGGTTGCGGCAGCATGACTTACCTTGCTGGTGGCGACTTTTGGTTAGAAAGGCCGATTTGAGCCTGCTCTGCCCCCTCTGAGTTGGCTTGTTGGTTTGCTAATATGAGCAGCATAGTGTCACCTTGTGCACTAGCTCCCTGCCGGCCAGATTCTGCGCTAGCCCGATGCTGTTGGTTCGATGGGCGATTAGCGAGTTCAACTAAGATGACAGCGGCCGCTGTTGCTTGCGCAAGTGGCATCTGATGGCCGGCAAGCTCTTGAGTGGCTTTTGTGGGCGCACAATGGCCGCACAATATCCACGAGGCAGCCGACACGAGGAGGAGAGTGGCGACGATCAGTTGGTTTGAGAAGTTTGCAATAAAAGTGGGCCGAACTCTCAGTTTGACCACCCTCGAGCGATTGATGGTAGTGGCGGTGGAGTCTCTAGGTCGCTCCAGAGTGGTGCGCCCCTCTGGCTTGCGCTTGAGGTAAGACGAGCACGAGTGTTGAGGTACAAGGCCGCCCATTGAGGTTTCTAACCCACTGACACCGAGCTCATTCGAGTTGCGCGACCAGCGCGCACCTGCCCGGCTCTGGGTGCCACTTCCGCCTTCGCCGTCCACTCTTAATTCTAAGCCTTTGTTTGTTGAATCTAACACAACCACTTGATTTGATTGCCTTCTTCTCATCTTGTCTTGGCTGATTCGTCTTTCTATCATGATAGGATGTTAAGTTCATTTGTTCTTCCCTTTAAATGAGGCTGCCTTTTCTTATCATAAGTCTAGCTCTTTAAGCCAACACGTTCCTCTCCTTCTCCCTAACTCTTTCTAGTCTCCTATCTTGCGTGTATTCTCTCTAAAAACTTTTGTTCTTGAAAGTAGCAATAACTTTCCTAACACTCTCAAAGGCTTCTTTAGTTGTTATTTAGCTCGAATCGGCTATCAACTGACGATGTCTCGATTGAACAATGAAAGCCGCTCGAACAGTCCAATCGCACTTATAGCCCGCAAACAAGTTCACCGCAAATTTGGCCACTTTGCTCGATCCAGTCTAGATACCATTAATTGTTCGCAGTCTTAGCTGGAGCTGTGAGCCAGCTAAGACGCCGACAAGGAAACCGAGGAGCCAGGCAGGGGCAATATTCCAGACTAAATGGTAGCTCGAGCAAGGAGCGCGACCACGACTGCGCCGATTGCTCATGTTGCCATCTTATGGGCCAAAAGCTAGACTGTTACTCAGAAGTCGTGGGCGCTATCCCTCTCTCTCCCTCTATCCCGTCCCCATCTCGGTCGCAGTCTCAGTCTCGGTGGCAGTCTTTGCTCCTTGCTCGCTGCTTGTCGCTCGCATCGCAGGCAAAGCCATTGAATCAGAGCTAACAAGTCGACTAAAACGAGAGTGAACGAGGAGCCGCTCGCCTCTCCTCCTGCCGGTGCTCCAGCAGCAGGCAGGCAAACGTGTCTGGCGCCTTTGCTGGTCCAACCGAGATCTAGCAAGCGCAAACAAGCCATCTAGCCAGCTGCCAAACCAAGCAGAGTCAAATGGTCTTGGCAAACCCATGCAAAGAGCATCCAGCGTTCAATGGTAGCGAAACTTGGAGTCTAACCCGCATTGGCGGCCGTGGCAGCAACACCGACAGTGGCAATGGCGGCGGCGGAGACGACGGCTCAGACAGGCACAGTGCGCGTCACTCGCGAATCCTAGCCGAGGGCTCGAGGTTGGTGGCACCAAGGCTCGGATGTGTGTCATGCAAAAATAGCCCAGCTGCAATGTATAACCCCCGCAAGTATCCAGCTGACATCTCATGTGAGCGGCCCAAGTTCCAGGCCACGCATTGTGTTGCCTGGCCCTCCTGCCTGCTGGCACCCCAACACCGGCGGCTGGTGCAAGCCGTCTGGCGCTAACCTTTCGCCAGTGGCCGCGGAGGCTCGCGCCCGTCTGCCTTCCCCCCGGCTGGCTGGCCAATTCTTGAGCCAGCATGGGTTCCACCGATCGCATGTGGTCGCCTTCAATGTGTCAAACAACAATAGAAACCAGACCAAAGCGAGCAACATAAGGTGGGCGCCCGCTCTAGGTGCTCGAGTGTTGCTTGCTTGCCACAAGGACGTCTGAATGGCATCCTCTGGTCGATGAATTTGTTCATTCGTTTCTTCCAGAACGTCGCCAGCCCTTCAATTATGGTTATGTAACCACAATCGCTGCTCGAAATCCAATTTTGTGCACAATCCTAAACATGCCCCGAGCAGGCATTCGATGGCCAATCAGAATGGGAAGTAAATTTGAGAGAGGCAGGCTGGCTGGCTGGCTGGCTTTTCACATGGGCAAAATTGGTGCCGCCTGCGATCACTCGCCCGATGGCTGCTTGCTGGCTAATCTAATGTGGCAACAACATCTGCACAGGCGGATGAGAGTCTGCAATCTGACTTGGCTGAATCAAGTCCAAAATTCAACTTGATGGGCTTGGATGACACGGGAGAGCAGACGGACACAATCCCAAGGGTATGACAGTATTTTTACACAACTACCACCACAACCACCGATACCAAAGCTCGGCCACCAAGCGCCGCAAGATAAGACGGAAAATGATCGGGCGGATTCCTGGAATTGCCTGTTGCTAATTCAGGCAAACATTAGAGAAACTATGCGCTTGTTGGCCATAGTTTGGCGGAAGGAGACTGGACGCCGGCAAGCGAACCCGTGAAAATTGTACACTGTCGCTTTGCTTCCTGCAAGTCCAAGTTGAACCTGCCGGCACGAAGCTTGGACAAGAAACAACATCAAGGCAGGAGAAAAACAACATGCAGCGACCGAGTGGAGGAGAGAATAGGCTCTGGTTTGTTTGTCTTCTCTTGGTTGGTTGGTTTCACAATTAGCAGGGCCAATATTCATATGATATAACACACTTGAACACTAGTCGGCAGACTTGGCTGCAGTTGCACGAGAGGAGGAAAATTTGCTGGCAATGTTCATCCTGTTAGCTTGTTTTTCTCATCTCTAGGAAAGCTCCAGATTTTAGCCCCTCAGCAAGCGAGCAGGGAGCTCGCACTAAATGCAACTCAATGGAGCAGAGAGCGCCCCTCGCGAAACGTGACCATCGATCTCGATGGCTCGAGAGGGGCGACCTTTGGATCTGGCCGAAGGCAAGGATCGCGCCCGATTTGGTTCGAGCAACCAAACAAGCTCAATTAGCTTATGGAGTTCAACGGGCAAAATTGGACAGAGGAGATAAACAAAACCAAGCGACAATCGGCCAAGTTGAGCTAGAGCCAAGCTGTTGGTTTGTTTTAGATGGTTCGAGAGGGAAGAGTTTCAACCGGATTCCATTGGCCATCAAAGAGGGAGCAGCATTATTGTGCTAGCTGTCATGCACTCGATCCTGATCCCGAGCCGCTTGTTTTTTCCGCTAGACCAAAGGCGCCTTTTGAGATGTCGCGATTACGTAAGCGTCCATGTTCTTGCTTGTTACATTGGCTTTGCTTGGCCGCCGTCGCCTCCGCCGCGGCAGCCTGATCAAGGCACATGGGAGGAGAATCAGCCTGGACTGATTAGTCCAATTCGAGGATCATTGAAGGCCAACAAGTAAGAGGGGAGGCTCCAAGTTGTGAGCAATAGTATTTGCATCTCGGTGGTTTGTCTCTTGTGCTGCCATTTGGTCTGCGACAGCCATGGCTACAACTGCCGCTGCTGCTGCTGCTGCTGCCGGCGTCGCCCCTGCCTCAGTGTTGGCTCGGTCGCCAGGTTCTGAGCTGCAGTAGCGAGTTTGGGGACATATTGGTTGCGGCGACAGGAAAGAGCATGGAGACGGCATGTTGAGTCGCGTAAGCCTTGTCTCTTTCCGTCTGTCCAAAAAGGAGCCGCCGGCTTCCTGAGAGGAAGCAGTCGCATTGCCGTCCTAATCCTTTACTTTCACTCATCCGATTCATTGAGCTTCCCCGAGCAAATACAAGCACACTCGCTTGCCCTCCTTGAGCCTCTTGATCGATGCTGTTGTTGCATAACTGTCATTGGAGGCAGACTGCGAGCAAACGTCATGCTAGCAATGGATACCTCCTCTCTTCCCTACACTGGGCCGCTCGCCTGCTCCCCCCCCCCAATCCAGCCAGAGCTACCGATTTCTCTAGCCAAATCGACATCCAATCGGGCAAAGACAAATTGATCCCTTTGACCCATCTCCTCCGCCTTCATTGGCCTTGCCCATTCAAATTAAGTATCCACGCTTATGAATCATCGGTATGCTCCTCAGCCCCAATGCGGAAAGCTGCGGCCGCGCAAAGTGCAGTGCCATTGAAGGCGCAGGGCTGTTCTGTAGTTGCGTCACATTGTTTCTAATCACATTAAACGCTTAATTTACTCTACGTCCTTGCCGCCCACACTAGCGTTGGGGGCGCCCACGCTGACAAATTACCTACCTGCTCGCAAGCTCGCTCAGACGCAACCAAGCCAGCCAGCCAAAGTTCGATTCTTCCTTCCGTTTCCGGACCCAACCGATAGCTTGCGGGCTTCAAGCCGCGCTGCTCAGGGGGCCTCATGGGTTAGCCTCCGTTTTGAGCCACCGAAGCAAACATCGTTGAAAGCTGCACGACGCAAACCCGTAGATCGATCTTGCTCGCGCTAAGACAACAACCGTTGGCCTGATTCAGTCCAACACACTTGCGCTCGGATTATGAGACCCGAGGCCTGCATTTGCTTGCATGGCGCCAAGAGCGGCCGGAGCTCTTCCTTCAAGTTGCTCCCCTCGCCTTGTTACAGTACCGTTTTAATGATTAATCCCTCGACTCAACCTCAGACCGTACCTCTAGAGCCAGCGTCAGTTGAAAGACTCGTTTTCCTGACGCTTCCTTCTTTGCAATGAGAAATTCCCGATTCAAGGAGGTCAGTGGGGCTCTTGGGTGCGATCGATGCCCAATATGGACATCTGCCTTTGCTGCTGCAGTTGCCCGCCGAAGGGTAACTCAATCGCTAACAAACTCCGGCTCTACCTCCACCAATGCCTATCAAGCCCTCCACGCTGACCAATTAAAAAGCCTTCCCAAGAAACTAACGGCGAGTCACCATATTGCCTGTCGTAGGTTTTGGTTACGGCCGATCAGCATTGGCCTGCCGCCATTTACGTGGTGACATTTATTTTCCATTGGGGCTAGTGCAAGACTGGCATTTATATTAGCCCCCCTCTGCTGATATCACGTAAACACGACCAACTACGGACAAACGAGATCAGTGGATTCTTGGAAGTGCATCACTCTCGTCTACGGCCTCATCTTTACCATCATATATTTGCTGATGAAAGAGCAGGGACTTATCTCGTCGAGTGGCTTTGAATTGAGACAACTTTTTATTATTCTATCATCCAAAGGATTATTTTTGAGAGTTTCAATGACGACAAAGACTTTTCGTTAGTCTAGTTTCTGGATTCGTTTGCAGATTGAATCTCATGAGATCCAACCAAACCACCAATGTTAAACTCGCACCGGTCTTGTTGAACCCGACGCGAGACCACTAAGCTTGTAAACGAGCCCAATCAAGTCCTGGATGGGTCTCCTCTCTATCCACACATTTGCAACCAAGCCGATTGTCGAATGAACGACTTTTCGATGGCTCCTCTCTCAAAACGGGAAATGTTTTCATTCGTGGAAAACTTCTAGCAACAAAGTTGAATGATATTTGATCCATGCTTCGTGGCCCTAGAACTTATTGGTCGAGCAGGTCAAATAAACTCCTTCTCATGCATAAAACTGCACGAGCTTCATTGCAACTCGGTTGGCCTTGAGTCGAGAGCAAGGACAGTTGGATTGGGCTCCACTATTGGGCCAAGATGGGAATCCGAATCAGGTAGCACTCGTGATCGCGTTGGACCCAAACCGGCTCAATTTTGGATATTCGATTTTCTAGTCTGACCACTTTCATCCATTCCTAAATACAACATTTCTAAGTACACGTTCCTTGCTACCTCTGTGGCCTCCTCTTTCTCGTCCATAAAAGCGTCCTTGTTTGGTGTTGACACTGATCGCAACTGTGCTCGTTATTTCTCAAAGACTTGGGGACCAAAAGAACGCTACCTCTGCTTCCCTATGGCAAACTAAACGGGCGCTTATAATTTAAGCCTTGACAACGTACTTCTGGTAGTAGTTTGTGGTTCCTGCGGCGGCCGCATATTGGCTTTCGTCTTCGTGGCCAAAGCTGCAAGTTGTGAGGAGATGGTTTGGTTAGCCCAATGACTTTCACTAAAGTTGTTGGAGGGTTGGAGAGATGACCACTTCAAGGAGAGATTCAAAACCTACCTTGAGTGTTCTGAGCTTGAGTGGGTTGTTTCAACGCCCTTGCCGGCGAATGGGTTCTCGTCGTCATTGAGTGCCTCTGCGAGTGACGAGGTAACCTTGCCCAGTAACTCTGGCCTCGAGTAATCCTCGCCCGATGGCTCGTAGGCTGCCTGGCTTGCTGGGTGCTCCATTGTTTGCTCCATGGCTCCGTATGGAGATGGGTGGCCAAGGCCGGCCCCGTTTGGAGGGTAGGCGCTCGTTCCAGCCTGAACTGCGGGCTCGTAGCCGGAGACGGGCGCTTGCTCGTAACCAGCCGGCTCCTGTTGCTGTTGCACAACTGCTCCCCCATAACCTGATGCCCCTATGGAGCCAGTGGCCGAGCCATAGGTGGCGGGCGATGGCGGCGGGTAGGCAGCCGCTGCAGCCCCCTGGTTGGCCTGGTAGTGTTCTGGCGCCGCTTGTTCAGCTGGCGCGTAGGCCACCTGCTCGCCCCCGTAACCGGCCTGCTCTGGGCCAGCGGCCTGCTCCATCTGGGCTCCGTACTGGCCGGCCTCGGCTTGCTCATAGACCTGCGCTTGGGCTGGCGCCGATGGGGCTGCCCCGTAGCCGGCCTGCTCGGCTTGGCCGGCGGCACTCGCGTACCCTGAGGGCTCCTGCTGGCCGTAAGCGGCTTGCTCGGCCGCCGGCTGGCGTCCATACTGTTCGGCTGCTGGCGCTTGCTCGTAGGTTGCCTGCTCTTGGGCTCCATACTGTTGCTGAGCTGGGTGCTGCTGCTGCTGCTGCTGCTGCTGCTCTTGTCCGTAGCCAGAGGCTTGGCCTTGCTCGCCATAGGCCGCCGGCGCAACCATCTCGACTGTCACATACTGTGGCTGTGCTTGCTGCTGCTGTGGGTGCTCATAACCTTGACTAGCTGGCTGAGCCTGGTACTGCTGGCCGGCCCCTTGGGCTGGCTCGTAGGCCTGCTGCGACTGCTGTTGCTCTGGCGCCGGGTAGCCAACTTGGGCGGCCCCGTAGCCGCCGGCGCTCGGCTGGCCGGCGTAACCCTGCTGCTCTGCGGCCGCCGGCGGCTGCGGGTAGCCGGCCGACTGCGCTTGGGCGCTGTAAGAATCTTGAGCTGTGTACTTGGAGTTCATGTACTGTGAGGCTGGTTGCTGGTACTGCTGCTGTTGCTGGTGCTCGGCTTGGCCGCCATACTGCTGCTGGTCGGCACTTTGGCGCTGGCCGTATGCGCCCTGTTGCTCTTGGCCGCCGTAGGAGGCCTGTGCAGCTGGCTCGTACTGTTGCTGGCTCGCTTGGTGCTCGCCGGCCTGCCCGTAGGACTGCTGCGGCTGGGCCTGTTGACTAGAGGAGGTGGCGTAGTAGTACTGCTCGGCTTGTTGCTGTTGTTGGTGTTGCTGCTGGGCCGGCTGGTACTGGGGCGCCTGCTGCTGCGGGGCCATCTCGTACTGCGGCTGCTGCTGCTGCTGTGGGGGCGCCATCTCGTACTGGGGCGCTTGGTGGGCCGCCGGCTGGCCGTACTGAGCCTGCGGCTGCTGTTGGCTATACTCAGGTTGCTGGTGCTGCTGCTGCGCGGGCTCGTAGCCGGCTGGGGCGCTCTTGGTGCCGTATCCGGTGGAGGCGGCGGCGCTCAGGCCGGTTGGGGCGGCGAGCGCTGAGGCGACCAGGCCGAAGCCAAGTGCCAGCGCCAGTGTGACTAGTTTCTTGCTGTTTCTCTTGCTTGACAACATGTTGCCACTTATTTTGGTTGGTTTAGAGGCAAATAAGTTATAAAACACTTTCACTACTCTGATTGTTTCGTACTCTTTAAACTCGCTCCCTGAGTAGCTTGCTCGCTTGCTCGCCTCTTCTTCGAGTGTTCACCGCAAACACCTGACGTAAAATGGTCTAAAGGCAACCAACTCGGCGAGCAAAACTATCTCTCGCTTTCCGATATTAGAATAAATTGAATGTCAGCCCGATATTGAATTTAAAATCCAACTCAACTAGCCGGCAACTCCCAACTCAAAGCCCCTCCGCCGCTTGATACTAACTCGTGCGCTACCAAAGGGTTTGAGTCTAACTGTGAATTTGCCTCCACCAACAGATAGAAGCTCTCCCTTTCCCCTAGCCGCTCTATCTCGCGCTGTCTTCCATTCACGTCGGCCCGCCTAGCTGGCTGTTAAGCTCGCCAAATATTGGTCAGCACATAAACTGGTGCCTCTGTCCCGGCCAGACTGATCTTGATTTTGTTGCTCGGGGCTGCCGTTTTCGTTGCCGCTCTCTCTGCTTATATCTCTCTAGTTTGCTGCTGGTGCCGACGGCAAGCCGGCTGGCCGGATAAGAGAGCGAAAGGGTCCAGACTGAGCTCAAACTGACTGAGATGTGTCACTCGCGCGCTCTGCAAGCGGAGCTGCCCGCCTCGCGCCCCCTCTCGATCTACCTGCTGCTCACCCCAGCCTCTTATCCCCTTGGCCCTCCCAACTCCTCTTGCCCTGAGCTCGTGCACCTCGCTCCTCGCTCCTCGCTCTCGGCTCTTGGCTCCCCCTAGCGATCAGGCGGACGAGCAGGCAAGGGGCTTGCTTAGACTAACTGGACTAACTGTGGGCAGCTCCCGCTCGCTTGTAACTGGCTCGCGTCGCTCGCTGTCTGCATGTGTCCACCGAGAAGCAAGAGCTGCGACCAGACCAGCCAACCTGTTGCTGCCTCCTCCAAAGCTTGCGGATTAATTAAAAAAGGCTTCCTCCTTTAGCGCGCGCGCTGGCCGTTGCTCTCAATGCAACTCTTTGTCGTCGCCCCCTTCCACTCTCGCTCTCACCCCACCCGACTGGCTCGCAGTTAGCCGCCAGCCGCCGGCCGCTGGCCACTCTCGCTGTTCGCTGATGCTGCCCTTGTCTTGCCCAGCCTCGCCAAGCCTCGCTCTCGCTCTCGCTCTCGCCCAGCTCTAATCTCGAGGGCAGAGAGGCAAAAGTGGCGATAAAGGCGCCAAGGGGAGGGCTCAGCAAACCAGCCAGCCGCTAGTGCAAGAGCACGCGCATCGCAAACTGACCAGCGGGCAGCCCTCGCGACCGAGTCAACTCCCTCCCCCTCTCGCTCTCTGCCTCCCAACCTGTCTAGCCCTGATCAGCTGTTACAATTGTTGCTCTCGCCTCGCAAGCCGCTGATTCCGTTTGTAGCCCTCGGTGTGGGAAGATGCGGCGGCGGTCGCTAGCTCGGCGAGTCGAGGTTGAATTGGCGGTCGATTGATAGAGGGATCGAGTTGTGCCCGAATCTGCGCGCAGATCTGTCCTCGCGCTCCCCTCCGCCGCCATAAGCGACCACTAAGCCGCTCGGTCCTCCCTCTCGGGCGGCGGAAACTTCAGACGACTGGCGAGAGCAACAAGTTTTGCCAGCCAGAGGTGAAAGTGGAATTTCAGGGGATGCGGGTGGGGTTTGGGGTAATTCAGAGGTTTGGTCTCGCGGGGTTATCGTCGAGTGGCCAGCGCGCAGGCTTGTCAGCGCACGCACGCCCGCACTCGGGGATAACGGTTTGCGTCTGCGTTTCAAGCAAACGGGGATCCCCGCCGAGAATTTGGGGACTTTTGCGCGCGCTACGGGCAGCCTGGCTGCTGCGGCCGCCCACCTCAGGCGGCGGCCGCCTCCAGCCGATCGGGCCACTTTCGCTGGCCAAAGCCGCTCGCCCCGCCCAAAACGGCGAGCGAGCCGCCAGGCTGCCACCACGACCACGACGATGAGTGCATTAGCCCCGCTCGGCTTGATTGTCCCGGCGCCACCATGCGCCGTTTGTCAAGATCCTTTGTCCAGATCGCGCTCGGCTTGATGGCCGCACAGATGGGCTCGCTGGCCGGCCAGCCGAGTGTGGCCGCGCCGGGCAGAGAGGGTTTGCGCTGGCAGGGGTGGAGCCGCCGCTGCCGCCGCCGCCGCCGACAAAGGAACCAACACCTCCGGCCAACAATGAGCGCAAGCCCGACGATTCAAGAGCATCGCTCGCCTTTAAGGCAGTTGGCGCCGGTGGCGCCATTTCCTCGTCCGGCAGCTCGGCAAGCTCGCGCTTAGAGCAGATTAGCTTGCCGGCCGGCCTGCTCGTTATCATGGCTGGAGGTTTGGTTTAATTTTCGCTAACAATTCAGCCATCAGTCGGTCGTTTGAACACACGACTGCCTTGCGAGAAACAGATCCAGCCTGTTGGCGCCGCCGCTGCTGCTGTTGGCGGCGATGGCGCCGAGTTAGGCGCATAATTGACAGCCCATTTGCCACTCACTCGCTCGGCTCGGCTCGGCTCGCCTTGCCTTGCCTTGCCTTGCCTTGCCGCCAGCCTCGGCGCGAAGATGCAGGAAGCCCATTGGCTGGCCATTGGGCTCCAACTAAACGAGTCCCGCTGGCCAAACTGTCGCCCGCTAACAAGCGTCCGCATCATTGCGTTCATTTGCCTTCCAAGGGCCAAATCGCAGCGAGACGAGCGACTTGACATTTGGCCAGCGAGAGCGGCCGAGGGCGTCAATGCGTTGCAGGCAAACTTGTCGTGGCGGCCGCAGCGGCTTGCTGGCCGGCCGGCCGGCTTGCTGGCGGCCGAAAGGAGGAAGCGAGCGCATTGGAGGGCCGCTCGGCCGGCAGGCAAAGATGAGAGGAAACTGATTGTTCGGTCACGATGGCAACTCGAGCCGGCCAGACCGGCCGCCTTTGGGCAAGCCATAGCGCACGATTGGCGATCTGCAAGCCCTTTCGTGTTGCGCGCTAAGCTCTGCGCCAGCGCCAACCAAAGGCGCCCTGATTAATTGTTCAAACCTGCCGCTCGCTCGCAGGCTTCAAATTGTCGCCCGCAAACAACCTTGTTCAAGTATTGAAATGAAGAGCCGAGAGTTTGGCCATCAGCGAGCCCAATTAGATCGCAAACGATCGATCTCGTTGGATGGGAAATTTGCAAGTCCACTTCCAAGTGCAGCCTGCAATTCGTGCGCATGGGGAGGCTTCACAGGAGAGCATCACGACCAGTCGCGACTCGCGAGTAGAGCGCATCAGCGGCCCTCTGATCTTGATCTCTGGCCCACCTGATTGCTCGCCCCTCTGGCCGGCTGGCCGGCGCCGCTCGCAGATGAATCATAATGAGCCAGTTTGCGCCAACTCGCTTCCCGCCCCCCCCCCTTCAAAGTGTCGCCCAAAGAGTTGCGCTCAAGGCGGCTCGAGGGCAGCCGTGCGAGCGCTGCAATGCTCGGCTGCTCCCTCCTCGGTCGCCTGTGTGGCTGCTCTCGCTGCTCGCCGGCTGGCTCGCCAGCCAAACGAGGGGGTCAGAAAGGCCAACAGGAACCAGCCGAGCGGCGGCCTTTAATGCGCTCGATTCGCGCTTAACAATGGCGCCCTCCCCTCCAGGCGGCCGGCCGGCCAAGCCAAGTCTAGCCGGGCGGAGGGGTGGGGGCAACAATCGGGCCAAGCAACGAGCCGCATCAAATGGAACTCGACGGTTCCGGCGCCGCCAAGTCGGAAGCTCGCGGCTTTGGTTTAGTTTTGTTGATTCAGGTAGTTGAGTTGATTCCAATTGATTTCCTCTCCCCACTCTTCTACTCGGCCGATGGGTTTGCCTAACTCGCTCGCCCACTTTGCGGGCTGGCCGAGCGAGCTGAGCGGAGCGCAAACGAGAGCATCCCAGTTAACGTGCTTACGTTTGTCTACGTTTACGCGCCCCTTGAGCTCAAAAGTCGCCCGGTTTTATGCTTGCAGCCGCCGCCTCCAATTGCCAATTTGATTTGCCCACCAATTTCGCCCATTGTTGGCCATTCGGGGGAGCCGGAAACGAGCGCAACAGCGCCATCAATCAGCCCCCCGGGTGCCGCCTCTACCTGGCGGGCGGGCGGGCGGGCGGGCGGGCGGCCGGTGGGCCAGCAGGCCGAGAGCGCCAGCCACCGGCGGCCGCGAGACTCGCGAGCCAGCTGATTAATATTCAACACTCTCGCCCGCCGCCTGCACAAGCAAAGTTTGCCCCCCAATTTTGCCGCCTCTCCAACGAGCGCCGGCAATAGATTGGCGGCGAGGGGCGAGCCAACGAGCTAGCCCGGCTCCACTTCCACTCGCCTCGCCTAGCGAGACTTGGCCGGCGAGGATAATTCCGCGCACGAACTCCGCCTGAATGTGTTCAAGCGCCGCAGACAACAAGGAGGCCGCCGATGGGGACGACAATGAGATGGAAAAGTGAGTTTGCGCCGCCAACTTCCAACGTGATGACGCCGAGACAATCTGGAAGCCCCCTCAAACCAGGCTAACAGAGCTCGGCTCTCGCAGCGCACTTCCTGCTGCCGCTTGGCTCGCCTCCTGGCGGCTCGCTCGGCTTCCAGGTCCACAAGCCGAGTGTCGTATTGCCTTGCCGGCGTCGCGGCCAGAGAAGCCGGGCCAAAAATTCAAGTCACGACCCGCGATCACTTCGCGACGCTCGATGGTGGAAGCGGCCGACCTGTTGATTGGGTTGGCTCGCTCGTTGCCGGCCCGGCGCAGCTCAACGGGCTAGGCGCCAAACCCTTGGCGTTGTTTGGCCAGTTGTTTGCGAGCGCCCCCGGCCCTCGGGCGGCGCCATTGTCCCGCCGGCGCCGCTTGCGCCCACCCAAACTGCTGCTGGAGGCGCTGCAGGCTCAGCAATCTCCTCGAAACAAGCCGATGCGCCGCACCTGCTCGTGCCGGCCCGAGCTAGAGACAATGGGCGCCCAATTCGAGTTGGCCAGCCGAACGCAACTCCGGTGCTCCAATTGCTCGCCGAGCGCCCAAGCAGCCAACTCCAATTCATTAGCAGGCAAATCCAAACTGCTCTACTCCAAGACGACCATTATGGGCGCGCGCAGAGCTAAGTGGAGCCGGTCTATTTAGGGAGCGATTAAGCGGCAGCTCCCTCCATCGCTCGGCCTCCATTTGCGAGCCCGCCGCTGAGCTCAGCCAGCCGAGCCTACCTGGCCGCCCGGCCGCCCGCTACCTGCTGCTCGCGGCCGCAGGCAGCCGCCGGCCGCTCGCTCGGCTCCAAACAATCGCACGATACTCGACACCGGCCAGAGGCGAGTGGAAGGCAGCCAGCTGAGTTTGCCCCGTCTGACAAACCAATTCTAGTGGCCGAGTAGGGAGTTCGAGTTTTGGCCAGCTCTCGGCGCGCTGGCGGCGGCCTGCGACGCTCTCACGCCATTCGAACTGGAGCCAAGCTATCGGAAATAAACCCTTGCGCTTGGCTGGCCCGTTTTAACGCCGATTCCATCTCATGACAAATCTCGCTTTGCGCGACAACGGCAGCAACATCAGTGGACATGTTAATCATTAGGTCGAAAGCGGTTGGAGCGGGCAGCCTAACTCGAGCTCGCTGGCGGCCGACGGATGAGGGAAACGCGAGCGAGCCAGCCAGCAAGCTTGGCGGCCCAAACAAACCGAAAGGCCCGACGACGCCGGCCGTGACAAAGCTGCCAATTGCGCCGCCCTGGCAAAGCTCGACCGGCTGCCCATCTCGAGCCAACGAGCAAAACCAATTTATTCGCACGCAACTCATCCTTGCTGGCGGCCGCCACTTCCTGCCGGCCAAAAGTGTCAAGCGACGAGTGAGAGTTTGAGGCCGAATGGGCTCCATGCAGCCAGCTAGCCTTCGCTGTGTGTTTGAGCGGCCAGCCCAGGTGGCCGCTGCTTTGCCCCCCCCGCCTCGGCTTCAAATCGCGCTCCATCGTACGGGCGTCGTCAGACAGGCGCCGCAGTTGCACGAAGGAGAGGACGAGGATGACGAAGATGGAGACGAAGACGAAGGAGCGACTCTCGGCGAGCTAGCTGGCTGGCGGCAACGGAGAGCTCTCTCAACACTTTGCGCCCATTTTAGACCCAAACCGCTCGGCGCTGATACAAAGGCTGGCTCCATTTGCTAAATGGACTTATCTTGTCGCTGCCTGATTGCAGCACATTAGCCAAGGTAGAGGCGGGCAACAGTTGTGACGGAAAAGCGAGCGCAGTTTTTAAGAATTAAAAGCGTCCAGTACATTTGCAGTTGCACTGTTCGAATCGGAACTGAGCCCATTCGGTGGCACTTCTCGGCCGGCTTGCTGGCAGCTGATTTATAGCCACCACTTTGGGCCGGACGATGAAGAGCGAGATGGAGGCGGAGAGGGGGGCAGTTTGGCCCGCGGACTTGGCTCGCCCTCTGCTGGTGGCTTGCTCGGCTCCGTCTTTAATTCGAATCCGTCTTGTCGCCGAGACGAGAGCCTTTCGGCGGCTCGCTCGAGCTCATGCACAAGCTTAAATTTCAGCCCCACCCTCAGCCTGAGCCCGCGAGCTGGAGAGCTGCGACGCCGCCCCAGAGTGACGCTACCTGGAGACGAGACGGCCAGGTGGCCTGGACTCCTCGACTAAGGCGCCAAATTTTATTCAGGCGCAATTCAAACACTTAAACACCATCGATAGCCTCAGGCAAACGCATTGAATTCGCGCACTCTTGGTTCCTGGTTCTGGTTAGCGGCCGATCTGCAAACTGATAATAGAGTTTAATTGTTGCCTTGCGATAATCGCCGCTTCTATTTCTTGCCAAGACTCCTCTACAAGCTCTTGCGTTTTGCAAAAGCATGAATCGTCCGCAGATCCATTGTTGGGCGGTCAAATATCATTAGCCTGCTCCATTGACGGCGCCTTTCAATGGGAGTTGAAACTGAGCGAGATAATGAAAGTTTTGTCCAACCCATCTCGTGCTTACTCGCCGACGCTCTCTAGTTGAAAAGTGTCCGCCGTTCTGGTGCCCGCGGCGAAAGACACTCAATTCTCGTTCGAGTATCTGGTTAGACTGGCTTTAGGCCTCTGGGTTGAGCGAGCCCGTCTGATCCGAGCGCCATCTATGATCGAGATGGCGCACTCTTGGCGAGCAAGCTCCACTTCGGCATTGGGAGGAGAGGTTCGAGGGGCGACTTTAGGCGGGGAATGGTAGATTTATATCGGCAGAAGTGGGAGAGGTGCTCGCCCAGTGCTCTGCTGGAGGAGAGGGTTTGCGAGTCTTCACCAGGCGAAACAAACAATACTTTGCTTGCTCGCTCGCTCGACGCCAGAACCCCGGGCGCCAGCCAGCCGGCCAGCGAACGAAACTTGGCGCCTACCTGCGCACCTGTTATCTGAGTGCGACCATCAGTTTCAGGCCTAGATTTTTAGGCGTCGGAATTGATGGCTGCTGAGGCGCAATTTATGGCCAAAAGCCCCCATGGCAACCGCATGAGTGCTCTCACTGGCGGCGGCACCAATCTGAGCTCTCTCTCTCTCTCTATCTTGGGCCAGAGTTCTCGCTGGGCGATAAATTGTTGTCTTTGGATTGCGTCGCTGTGGAGTTTTGTTGCCAGTTTTTGGGTCCACGGCCGGAGCTCTTAGCCAACGGACCGACTTGGTCTGACAACAAGCTACAACCACACAATTGGGCCACTCGAGCTCCGCTAAGTAGATGAAGTTAGTTTGAGTTGGATAGTGAAAAGGCGCCGACCTCTTGGGTTTGCCCCCTTGGCTCCGTTGAATTAAATGAACGAAATTGCAAGCCAAACTCGAGAGTTATACAATTTTAACTAGATCGATATCAGCAACATTGTGTTACGAGCAGCTAGAATGTTAATCGCTAATTACTCTCCAAACCGACAAACGCGAGCGCTAAAGCCAATTCTGTGCCGGCTAGATCATCGTTAGATGTCCGCTTGCTTGGCCACTCGTGACCATAAGACACCAGCCATCTAACCACCCACCTGGGCGATCGTTAGCGACCTCGGATCTGCATGCATATTTGATTCGCAGATTAACCATTTACCTGCGCTCGCAATGAATTAGTTTTAGTGGTGGCTCGAGCCTGTCCTCTCAGTGATCAATCGTTTTTGGTCTGGCTTTAAGAGACGAGCCTGTGGCCACGAGATGAGTGGAGGGCCGGTTGTTCTGGTTGGTTTGCTTAATTCAACGGTGAAGAAAAACGATCAATGTTTCTGTGTGGATGATTGGATGACACAAAACAAATTGCGGTTTTAAGCCTTCAGTTATCCAGTTTGGGCAAACCTGTTGCCAGTTTGCGGTTGATTGCTCGATTTGTGAGCTATGGTTTTGGTCTAGTGGGCGCAGAGTGAGCGTTTTACATCAAGCTCAAATCAGCTAAGCTGCCGCACAGTAGGCAAACTGAATGGTTAATCTCCGTTTGCTTGTCAGCCGTTTGGAAATAAAAGTTGGTAAAACGCTCAGTTTGCGGCCATTCAAATGAACTTGAACTTAATAATAATTTCCAGCCTCTGTGGCCAGCTCGCAGGTGAACCATTTCAAGGCGCCCACCAACCAATTCGGACAAGAATGCCCGCGCAGTGCTGCTCTCAAGAAAGAGATTAATTACACCTGGACGCAACTTGGCCAGAGCGACTGGAGCCCCATCGTTACAGGTGAGCTCAGGCTGCTAGGTCAAGCGGCCGCTAGCTAGCGCAAGCTTTGCCAGAGGCGCTCGCCTTTTGAATGACTCGTTCCTTTGTTTCTGCCAAAACAAACGCTTTTAACATGAACGCCAATTGCATGCAACATCCCCCCATTCAACGACATTGTCAACAACGCGAGAGAATCCTCACCCACCTAAACCTGATGGAAATCGCTCACCTGAGGGCACTACCAAAACAAGTTCAATAAAACAAGGCCCCCCCCCCTCCTCGTGCCAAAAGGGCTTCCCGACGAGCAGGTGCGATTCGAGTTGGAAGCGCAATTCGGACGTTTTTAAAGGAAGCGCGTGCGGTTTGTGTATCAAAGGCACGCACAGGTGAATGGACAGATAAAAATGGTGCCCGTTTGCGTTGCGCAATTGCCATCTTGTTTGTTTGTTGGCTTAATGAGAAATCTCGGATTAGACGGCTCTGCGTGTTTGCGGTTTGCGTTACACTTTTAGCGAGGGATCTCCTCGAAAGCTGTCAACTAGAGCCTTTAATTGCAAACCTTGACAAGGTATTTATAATGCGAAATTATGCAATAGGTTTGCCAAAAGTGTCCACCTGTGTTCGTTCCCTGGCGGCCGAAACTCGCCTGCTCGTCTCGCCGATTGGGCCGCCAAGTCGCCAGGTGGTTTCCCCCCCCCTCTCTCTCTCTCTCCCGCCCGAATTGGCCAACACGGACCTGGCTTTCTATTTCGGACTTGGCCTTTCAAATACAGATCGCATGCAGATTCCCACTCGGCGTGCAACTGGAAAAAGAGAGCCGCTTTGATAATATCATTCAAGCCTCCCCGATTTCTCCCATTTCTATCCCTCTCTGCTCAAGCTTGTTGCCAGCCTCTCGGCTTGGACCGGCTAGTAATCAATCATTTCGCTCTATAACTCGGAGCTCAAATTCATCATGAAGACATGAACTCTCGAACAGAGCTAGACATGATTATTTGCCAGCTCAGATTGAGCTGGCCAATCTCGGCCGAAGGTGAGCGGACGCCGGGCGAAGGTGGCCGAGCATCGAGCAGAGAGAAAGCTCGATCAAGAGGACAGACAGAGTTTCGAGCAAGACTGAGGAGGACCTTTATTGAGTTCATTACGGAAAATGGAGGGGGACCTGCGAGTTTGAGGTGAGCGAGAGCGAGAGCGAGAGAGAGAGAGAGAGAGAGAGCCAAATATGGACAGAAAGCTTGTTGGTTGCGATCATTAAAAGACGAATGTTGCGAGCTCCTGTGACCGGAGAGTCGGCTTGCTTTTGGTTAATTTTACGAGCGC